>Ga0153951_1000879_pt1 | contig 10802 bp, 10 predicted proteins | sample TSNJ035MetaG_FD_102278 | JGI IMG/M metagenome (GOLD analysis project Ga0153951, IMG submission 102278) | Attine ant fungus gardens microbial communities from New Jersey, USA - TSNJ035 MetaG | ecosystem: Host-associated > Fungi > Mycelium > Unclassified | place: USA: New Jersey, Wharton State...
GCAGGAGGTGCAATACTTGCGGTGAATACATTTACAAGGGAAAGAAATTCAATGCTAGAAAGGAGACCGTCGACGGGGAAGATTATTATGGGATCAAGATTTTCCGTTTCTATATCAAATGGTAAGCTCACATGTTGATGGTCAGTCGTTCGCATATTTATGTATGTAGCACATTATGTTCTGCAGAAATCACATTCAAGACCGACCCTAAGAACACAGATTACACAGCAGAACATGGAGCATCCCGCAATTTTGAGCCGTGGAGGGAAGAAAAGGCGGTAGAAGAGGAGGACAGATTAGCGAAGCTGGAGGAAGAGGAAAACAACCCAATGAAGGCTCTAGAGAACCGGACGATTGACTCGAAGCGAGAAATGGAGATTTTAGATGCACTACAGGACATCCGAGCTCGAAACGCACGAAACGAGCGAGTAGGACAGTCAGTGGATTTGCTTGCGCGAGTCAATACACAGGAGATTGAAGACGAGGAGACAGCGGAACGAGAGAGATTAGAGGATGAGGATGAGAAGCTGGTGCAAGAAGTGTTCTCCAAGGTGGCGGTACCATCAGGGTCGGAAGAGACAAAGGTAGTGACAGTGAAGCGGAAGGCAGATAATGTCGAGCCATCACTGCAAAGCTTACTGCCTGACTCTGCGCGCGCGTTGATCACTTCTGTGTCATTACAGCCAGCAGCGAAGAAGAAGAGACTGGATGTGAAGGGAAAGACTGCACTTGGAATCAAAGTTGTGAAGAAGGTGAAGACATAAATGTCTTTGATAGTTACGTTGCTCGATAGCGCGTCATAAACGAAGGAACGAACATGTTCTAGCAGCAAGCAAATTATTGCAGAGACAGCTTGATGCAGATAAAATTGTTGGAAAAACATCACAGGATCCCAGAAGATGGCAGCAATCAGGTATTTATCTGTAGAAGTCCATGCACGCCTGTATGAGCATTTGAGACCTAAACACTTGTCACTATATACACCTTCATGTTAGTTGAGGTGATCAAAACAAGTGTCACTCTACGTGAAGTACAAAACAAAACAATAAATAACTTCCCTTGTCGATCCTGGACCTCTCCAGACCCATTTGTATGAATAGGCCACAATTTTCTATCAGCTCATGCATCGATATCACCAGTCCTGAGCACTGTAGGTTCATGTTTCGAAACAGAGAATGTCAATATGGAGGATGCATCGCAGTTGAATCTTATGTCTAGTATCTTGTCAACACTCAAGCATCTACATCAACCGCTATCATCCAATTATTCCAAAGTAGCTTCACATTGTCGAGTACCATCACTCTTCTAATACCATAGCCTGGTGTAACTTCCAGATTGAGGTCCAGTTCAAGCCCACACTCCATCAGTACCTGCAGATCTTGTGAGGGACTGACAAGACGAAAAGCAAGATGGTCAAGAGAGTCGTCGTGAGGTGCGGCAGTTAGAATAGGCATCTGACGATAAGTTGCCCTTGGCAGGCAATGGGAGTGATGATTTTAGCATAATTAAAACAATTCAGAGCTCTGCAATTTTTTTCCAGAGCTGCTGAATTGCTTTTTAGTTTTTTTAGTTTCTTTTTAATTCTTCACACATTTTGTGTGGAATTATTTAGTGGTTAAGATGAGGTTCGAACGTCCAACCTGTTGCATCGGTCATGAGACTTTCTGCATTCAGGTCTCATGCTCAACAGCTCAGCCATCTCTCCAGCTGAAAGTTCATCAACTTCTTGTCATAAAACACCTTTCTAATCCATCACATGATTTGCTTTTCATTTTCTGCATTGCAGCAAGCTAAGCGGGGCCTAGCGTTATTACAGAAGGCATGTGGCCATAGGGGGAGGGTGTAGGCAGAGTTTGCTAGTGATGTTTCGGGTAGCGGCAAGTCTAGAGGGAATATGACTTTATCAGAGGTTCTCCGAATGTATCCCCAGCTGCATGTCATCGTACTTGATGCTCGGCCCTCTACCATGCTGGTGCCTCGGCTGCTGCTGCTGCCATACGTATTGTCTCGAAGCACCAGTTTCCGCTCAGGACAAGGCCTGTGTTTGCATTACCTCTCAGCTTTACGATCGCCGCAGTGAGTAGCTTTTCTCAAATCAGTTTCTTGTAAATTCTGAAGGCATTAAAGCCTTAGACACGACCGCACTGTTGCCACTGTTCAACTCACTGACTCATATTGCATATCTGACTTCAACATCGCTTCGTATCCGAGAAATTTTGACTATGGATGGCAGTCTTGAACGTCTCGTCAAGCTTTTACAGGACTTTTGTTACTCACCCTCGGTCCCAGAAAACCCGTCGGCAATTTATGGCCTTCTTCCACCATCGTCTCTGTTGCAGATTGAGGCTACGGACACAGACTTGATTTGGAGTCGTACAATGTTGATTCACTTATGTAATAATATACATCCTGTTTTTACTCCCAAACTACGTCGAGGACTGCCCTATCCTGTAAGTCTCGTCCTCCAAAACAAATACTCACACAACACCACTCAGCTCGATGAACATGCTACATATCGCTTTCCCCTAGCCTTCCAGTGTGCAGTGAATATTGGTGTTAGAGGAAGCGAACAGATTTGAAGGAGAGTCGTACAGGCAGGGACACTCAATGTGGTTGGGTGTATTCTTGAGGCTTGGTTGGCAAGCAAGGGTTTTTCTGTAGGACCTAGTTCAAATGCTAGTGGTGGTCTCCGGGAGACAAGAGAGCAACGACGTGCGAGGAGGCTTGCTGCGATTGAGAATCGTTGGAAAGGAGACGCAGTAACGCTAACAAGAGCATTACAAAGTGCCGCCTAATGGCCCCCTGGAAATCAACTTCCGACTAGATCACAAGACGACGAGGTCAGTACATTTGTTTATGCTCCTCCTAGGCATTGATTTAGTTGTTAGGATGAACCGATGGATATCTCATCGACTGTCCCAGATGATAGGAGTTTCCCTCCCATGGGATCTACCACTGCTACTGCGGCTAACTCTTCTTTCCTTGTCACTCCCATTCGTCCATCTCTTGCATCGACTACTTCAATCTCGGTTTCTGCATCCGCCAGTGATGCTGATATCTCTCCAATTCTGCTGCTGTTACTCTTTTGGGAACCAGTGTTCCCAGCACGACGACGACAGTCACGTTCTTATCCCTTCCTGCCAGTCGGAACGCAGTGGAACGGTCATTGCGCGAAATTTCTGGGATGTCAGTGGATAGCAAGACCAAACTGTTGCACCTGTGATAGTTCATCTTGCCAACGACCCACAAATTTATCCATTGCAACGATTGTAGACCAACATGCTGGACGACCTTCATCTTCAACCATCTGCAACTGCATCAACAGATACATCACGCTCGTCCTTCAATGTCCATCACTTCCTTTTGCAGTACATCCAGCAATGCTACCGCAGCCGCCAACAACACTATAAGTAATAGTAACTTTACATCTGGGACCAGGACCGGTGCGACCAATACACCATCTACTGCCACAGCATCTGGTACGACGCCCACTTCCGTGATTGCCTCGCAGCAGTTTCCAGGACCATATCGCGATGAACATGTTTTGTTAGGACCACAGCTACTTGCATATTTGAGTAAATATCCACATGTGAGACAGGCATTTTATAAGACTCGGCCGAGTTTTCATCGTGCGATATTCTTGACGCGGAGAGCTGTAGCAATATGGTTGCCGGAGGAACCGCGGGAAGTAGCCTCAAAGGCAAGGGTGCGATGGGTATGGGGAATTTGTGGACAAAGTCAGATTTCACTGTACAAAAGGATAGCAGCTACTTCAAGACGTTCAATGGGAGTGGTGTCCTACTATTGGAGGCTTGTTGGCGTCGGGCTCATCGGCATCTACGTCAGGGCTGAAGAACGGGAAAGCAAAGGTTTTGCTCAATCCCACACTACTTACCGTCTTTGCATCCAATTCCTCCTATAACAATGTCAACTCCACTGGCCTTGGCACTTCGACTCCGAGCTTGAGTTCGGGGGTGAGCAGATAAACGTGTTCCAGTCTTGCGGAGAGATTTACGTGTCAGCCTTCGTCGAGCGAGTTGGCTAATGGTAGTGCCGGTGTGGAAGTATGGCCTAGGCTACCGCCTGAGATACAGTATTGGGCTGCCGTGGTTATGAGGAATGCATGTAGAAAGGATGATTTCAGAGGAGGAGTCAGGCAGTGTGCAGGTAGTAAGTCAACATGCTCGCACTTAAGATCTTCTGCCAACAAATCACTATTTCTCTTTTTCTATATTACCCCCTTCCGTCAATTTCTTTGTGAACCATGTTCGTTCAGTGTTGCGCAGTCGGTGGGAGGCCTAGCCTCGAGAATCGAAGTGCAGAAGGTGTAGAAAATGGTGGGAAGGATTTTGGTATAGTGCAAAGGATATTGAAAGGATGTTGATGAAGATGGACATGAGAAGGAGATTGACGAGAGAGGGAAAGGGACAGGGGAGATGGAGCCAGCCTGGCAGGCTGGCCACGACACAGCCATGACCACAATCATCACATTGTATTGAACTACGTCTCACTGCTCTCAATGTCGCTCATTTTCCGTTTGCTTATATTTTCTACATCTTTGATCTTTGATCTGTACCTCAAACATTATCACCTCCCTGGTGTGATAATTCTTACTAGTTCTAGGATTGGCATATCAAGTGATGGTGGCATGTCAAGTGATGGAAATCCCAGACTTTACTGGGGTAAAATATTGGTTCTGATGAAGATAGTATATTAGTGGTCCTCTTCAACAGTCAAGCGCTTTGAAAACAAGCTCAGTCTTGCCATAGTTTGAGAGGGGCGGAAAGTAATTAGTACAATATCTAAAAAGTTTAATTATAAAAATTATGGGAATAAGGTAAAATTAATTTGAGATATACATTTCACATCGTACCGCAAGATGTCTTCTTCTGAAGGCTTGTATAGATTTGCTACGTGTCTCAAGCGGTGCGTCGCAAAATTTTGGGTCATGGAAGTCTTAGTCTAAAGAGACCATAGATTGGAAGCTATTGCCTCACGCCTTGAGGATGTTGCAGCCGCTCAATCCATTTCTGAGCCTACATCCTTCAATGCCACTGCTGCCCCTCCTCCTCCGCCTCCACCACCTCCTCCGCCGCTGCCGCCGCCGCCTTCTGCCCCCGTAACTACCACATCTGCACTCTCCCCACTCCCACCAAGTGTCGTTGCGTATGATGAGATTGTTGTAGCGACCAAGATCACACCTTGGGTTGAGCTCTCAAAAAGTCTAGATGTCCCTCTGATTACCGAGATCGTAAGCGCTGATTGTATCTGAAAAATTTCATCTACCGATCTTTTTGTTGTTAAGGCAAACCTAGTTTCGAAGGAGTACGAAGAACTTCGCAACTTCTTGGTGGTCGTTGGGTCGTGCCAGAAACCCAATCAACAGGATTTACAGGATCTACTTTTGCCTCTACAGAAGGCAATTGAAGCATTCAACAGGGCCAAGGATACCAATAGACGCGATCGAGAATCATTTGGACATCTGCAATTCGCTTCTGAGGCAGCCGTTGCTGTTGGTTGGGTAGTTAATGTAGGTACCTGACATCAAATTTTGAGACTGGGCAGTTCACAGATGGCATTTAGGATAATCCGTCACAATTCATTAAGGACGTTAAAGAATCCTCAGAATACTATGGTAACAGAGTTATGAAGGACTACAAGGAAAAGTAGGTGATTTTGAGACTTCACCTTGTCAATATCCAATCCGCTTCTAGGGATCCTCGACATGTTGAGTGGTGTCGTGGCTTAAATGGTATTCTCGACTCCGTTGGTGAATATTCAGCTGGAAATCCCCTCACATGGAATGCATCGGTACAATATCATCTATATTATGTCGTTCCCCTTCAGACTGATAAATGGAATTCATTAGGGTCCTACCGTCCAGGAATACAGGGCCACTACCGCGTCACCAGCGGTACCTCCAATCGATGGAGTTGCGGCTGTATTCGCTGAGCTCAACCGTGGTGAAGAGGTCACCAAAGGTTTGAGGAAGGTTGATAAGAGCGAGATGACGCACAAGAATCCCTCTCTAAGAGCGGGCAATACCGTCCCTGCGGGACCTTCTAGTCCTGCTGGTGCGTAAAGTTGATCTCGGACCTCAACCTTGGCTGATGTACCGTCCTAGCCAACAAGAAACCTATCCGTCCAACAAAACCCGCGGCCCTAGCAGGAAAGAAACCCCCCAAATTTGCATTGGAGGGCAATAAATGGATGGTTGTGCGTTGATCAGCATGCTCCGCTAAATCTCTGTTGGATGACACGCTTGGATACAGGAGAACCAGGAGAACGCAAATCCCATTAAGGTTGAAGAGACATCGTTGAACCAATCTGTCAATCTCTACAACTGCAGTAATACCACTGTCGTCGTCGAGGGCAAGATTAATGCCTTAAACCTGAGTATGTTTTTCTCCGCTACATACAGAGCACATGACAATTTTTATGCCCTAGTCCGATGCACGAAGACATCCGTACTTATCAACTCTGTGGTAGCCTCGATTTCGATCACTGCTTCCCCATCCTTCACTATACAGGTCATTGGTACGGTTCCCATGATCCAGGTAGACACTACAGATTCCGGTCAGATTTATCTCTCCAAGGCAAGTCTGACTGCAGAAATCACCACTGCAAAATGCAGTGCGATCAATGTGAGTTTGCCGGTTGAAGGAGAAGAGGAGGGTGTCTTTGATGAACACCCTATCCCTGAGATGTTGAAGACTGTCGTGAAGGATGGCAAGCTTTTTACGACTGTTGTGGAGCACGTTGGATAACTGTTACCTGATGTTCCGGAAGTGCTGTTGTCTGGAAAGTTTCAATTCTGTGCAGTATACCCTCATCTCTTGCTCACTACCATCTGTGCATCAAATACTCCTCGTCAATAATTGATAGATTCTACATATGTGGCTCTCGACCATTGTTCCGTCGAAGGTGTCGCTGCAACTCCAATGCCGGTGTGAAAAGCAACTTTCGTCTTGGAGATGGCTTTTCCACCAATGATGTAACGAGTGCCAGATAATTGTTTTCTATGGATTTGATGATATTTCGGTAATGTTTGGAGATATAAAGAAAGGACCCGTTTTACTGCCCCGAAACTGCAAGGTTTTCGGTGCGCGGAACGAGTTTCCGTTGCCCCCTCTTCTTCTATCTGAACTCAACAGATGGACAGTTGAAAAAAGCAGCCGACAGAAACTCCGAATGAATTTTGAACGATCTTGACCTTTTCCGTCCAGAGAAGAAAGCTTTGCCAAAGCCGACTGATGTCGGTGGTTTTTTGGTGTTCATTCCATCACAGGAAGTGTTTATAATAATACTCCATTACGTCGTGATCGCAATCGTCAATTTAGGGAGGGATACCATGTATTCGTCATAGACAATGTGTATTGTGCAGAGAAACTCATTCAACGTGATGACGGTGCTAATCTCGTATGATGCTTCCTATGTCGAAAAGTTGTCTCAAGACGGAAACGAATTGTCGGCTCCCAATTATAGAAGTAACCTGGAGTCAGTAAAGAACCCCACCGGTTCGGCTAACATCAGCCGTATTTTTGACATTCAACGAGATCACCAGCAACCGTAAGTTAATCGATACCAGGTTCAATACATGCCCTTCATGGAAAATGTGATATGACATCATCTCTATGTTCTATGTTGCCTACGGGAGTGGGGTCCTATTAGATGCCAAAATTTTTTGTTCAGTCATCCAAAGGTCGGCTATTCGGCTGACATCGGCCATTCTTCGGATACCAATATAACATTGTGTTTCTAGCATACTTTATGTTAGGAACCGATAAGTGCTGACAATGATCTGATCTTAGCCGAACTGAGTCGGCCAGTACGGTTGCCGGGTCTATTTCCTTTGACAATCAATATAACTGATGCTAACCAAGCCAATGGATATTCGAATCTTTTTGGATGCTGTGTTTATATCATCAACCAAATGACTCTAATAATTTGACTAGCCCGACTTTGACGCGGGCCTTCGTACAGGCCTAGAGACAGTTGAGTCAGGAAATTTACATATGAAATATATTTAGGTATCGAGAGATCATTAATACCATCATCTTGCGGATCAATCAACGATTACAGGATAATGTAGTTTCGATGTCAGATTACCGGGAATCCATCGACATCTGAGACTGAAAACAGAGTTTATTAATTGCGGGCTCATGAGTAAGGTTTACGATCGACTCTGAGATAACCTTCAATAACCCATACTCCGTAATAATCAATAGATTTCTTCATCTCTCAGGTTAATTACTAGTTGATTACTAGGTGTTTCTGACCTATACTCTGGTAAACCTTATGTCCTGAGCCTTCACCAACTGCTCTGGATTATCTGAGAGTCATTTGTGTATATGCTTTTAGATGCCAATTCAGTGAATCCTCATGAATAATTTCTGTCCCGGGAAACCCGCTAAATGTATCATAAACTCGCATGAGAGTTACAATCAAGATAGATCACGGAGGACGAGCATACTAAGCAACTTGACAGATAGACGTTTAGACAAGAAAGTAAGCGGAATCATTCACGAGAACTAACTAGGAATAGATATTACACATTAGTATAAAGTAGCACAGAGGTCACTGAAGATGAAACACATGGGAAAGAAATTTAAAAATGTATGATACATTTATGGTCTTCTAGATGAGATATCACTGCCAAGTGTCAATACGCGTGAAAAAAGAGTGAGAATGAGAAAAACATAATCAGAAGTCAGTAGGTGCCTTTATCGGGCCTTTTGACGTCAGGTGAGGCGAATAATCCAGGCCACCGGTCCCGGTCGACATTTAACCGAAACTTGATCTCCTCTTGTGTAAAATCTTGCCAGAGACAGGACTAGTTCGAGTACTTCTCAACTCCGCCGATTTCCCGCTATTTTTGCCGAAATTGGGTAACAAGCGTTGCAGGAGAGGTTTCTTCTTCGGCAGATAGTACTCGTGAGGCACTTGGAACAGTTCAGGGTGCTAGCCACAGAAGGTCACCAAAGAGCGGTGCAGATAGGAATGGGACATACCTGTAGAATTCGCGACCTGTCTGCATTTGGAGGGTTCATGTACAGTATCTTGCCGTTAGGGAAAGTGACTCTGATAGAACCTGGCTGTGGCTCCACACTGAAGCCCGGTGAAGGTGGTCGAGAGGATGATCGGGAATATGACTGGGAGGGTTGGAGCTGATGCCAACTCTGCTGGTGTGAATGTCCCGGAATATTGTAAGGATATGAAGCGCTATCAACAGGCTGGTGCATCATATGAGAAGGTGTAGCATGCGATAGAGATTTCTCATGCTGACGAACAACATCAGAGTCTGAGTAATGTTGGTACGGCAGAGGATAGCCGAAACGGTTCGTGGAGGTACGTGACCCAAGTTCGGGTCCTGGTCCTGGTAGAGGCATGACGGCCACTGTAGATGGGAAGGGTGAAGATGGGTTGTTAGCAGAGTGATTACGAAGAGACGAGTGATGGGGGGTATTGAAGGGGTAGTGAGCCACTGGTGACAAATTATTCAGCGGCCGACTAGCGGCCACGGAGAACGACATGGAACGCTTTCTAGCCGCTCGCTCTTTAGCATAAGTATTATCTGAGTCATATCCAGGGAGATAACTAGGACGGACAGGTTCTGAAAGCTCCCTAGAAATTACATTGTAACGAAGCGAGGGACGACTACGAGGAACAGAAGAATCCCGACGCTCATGTGGAGTGGACATTCGACACGGTTCTGGAGAAGTGGTTTCTGGATGAGGTGTAGATGCTTTTGCAGACTTGGGAGACCATGGGTGACGATACACTGGACGACCAGGTGAAGGAAAATCATCAGGTGCCACTGGAAGTTCTTTCGTGTGTTCGAATGGTGTCGGTGGCCGAGCGGCTGTAGACCTAGAAGACTTTTGACCAGAGGGCTTGGTAGATTTCTCAGGCCGAGAGCGAAACTTGCGTTCCCTATTACGAGGTAACGTTATGTTCTCATCGGGACCAACCGGTGTTGGGGGTACGTCTGGTCCTACGAGAACTGTCTGTTGGGTGGCATCTACCCAACGGGCTATCCGGGACTGTGTGGCAAGGTATTTCTCGTAGGCTTCTGGGGAATAGTCATATTCTGTCATGGTAGAAATAGATAGAAAACAGAAAAGAGTTTAGGGCGTTCATTGTGATCGGGGTTACCCGGTGGGAATTTTGAACTGGATCAGGATCGTAGAGGCGCACTGAGATCTGACGCCAGAAATAAAGACAACCGTTTTGGATCTCGCTGTCTTTCAGACATCTCCACCATGGACAATGCTGGCTGGCGTGCTCAAAGGCGTGCTGCAAAGGTTTTCTTCTCAGCGCTCAGACAAAGCTGTTACTGATCAAGTGGTCCAGGGATTTCAGTATTATGACCCAGCTGAACAAGTAGGGCCGATGGAGCCCTTCATTGGCGGTTTCGTCAATCCTCAGCTCTCTCTCGTTCCACCGCCAATCCCGCCGAAAGATGGCTTGTTTGTGCCCCCACAACCTACTGACGGGTTACTCGACGTAGGACCTTTCCATCATCACGGTCCCACGCATCACCCTCAATCTCCACCTCAATCCCAGCTTACAATTGCGACCGATCAGCTCTCACTGTGCACCGCTGTCGAACGGTCTCAGAAGTTTCAAGTTGCCCGAATGGATCCTCATCTACAGGCACGTTGTATACATGTTTCATATTAGCCACGATATTGATCCGAAATATAGTTCATGTGTGGACCGTTACTCAAGTCGGTTTTTCTTGTGGAAAAAAAATGGCATTCTTTGACATTTTTCCTAGATTTGATACAATCGACTCTCAA
>Ga0153951_1000884_pt1 | contig 10776 bp, 6 predicted proteins | sample TSNJ035MetaG_FD_102278 | JGI IMG/M metagenome (GOLD analysis project Ga0153951, IMG submission 102278) | Attine ant fungus gardens microbial communities from New Jersey, USA - TSNJ035 MetaG | ecosystem: Host-associated > Fungi > Mycelium > Unclassified | place: USA: New Jersey, Wharton State...
AACATGATGATGGAGCACACAATCAGACCTGGGCCTTGAGATTGTGGTGAAGGAAGCATAGTAGTGATGTATAGCATCAGTGAATATTGAGGCTGTGATGATCTTGGTTCTCGAAGACTATAGTGATGAACAATACACAGCCAAGTAATCACTGATTAATATAGAATCGATATCATGAATAGCATTTCTTTGCTGATTGTTTCTGTCTGGCTTTCCATGTGATTTGATGAGAAGCGAGGCCTGGAAAATGATGTCAGTCACAGCCAAGTATCATGATTTTCCACCACCCATCATTGTTACTTTACATCAAAAACAAGATATGAGAAAGGCTTGGAATCAAAATTCATCACACATATGCTCTCTGATTTGATCCAGGGTGAAACTGGTTTGATCTTCATCAGACTTTTCAACCTGTGCGCAATAGGATAGATGATCATCACTTGATTGACCTACCAGTTAATCCCTTTACACCCACCCTTGTTATACCCTCAGAATATATCCTTCTTCTTCATGTGGGCCCTAGCTTTTCCTGGATTGGTCTTCTAACTATCAAAATGACTCTCAAACATTGAAGTATTCAAATTTCAACATTACTCAAATATCATTTTCTTATATGTATTATCAATTAGGTTGATTGTTCCTGTCGCTGTGAAACAACCATGCACATGCTGATTGTGTAGGATCACCCTAAGCATCAGCGACTGCAAGGAGAATTTCCAACATATCATGTGGTATTACCAAGTATTATCGAAGTTCTCAAACATCGTCTTCGGCGACTATCGTACAAAGCATCTGCTTTTCGTGTAAATCAGAACCAAATTGTAACAATTTTACTCATCTCCTGCAGTCCTGCCATTGACTTCGTGTCCGAAGATGTGCCATTAGTAGTAGTTACTCGTGGTACAGGTCTCTTAGATCCGATCTAGTCGATACTATATCTTGAACAGTGGATCAAGAGATCGTAACACGAACAGGACCCCTTAATCTCACGCAAATTATCTATAGTCGCTTGAAATCTGTCACCGACACTGCTGAGTGTATCGCAATGATTCTTGAAGATTTGATGATTGAGTAAGGCCCTTACAAATGTGTAGGTAGTTTTCTCATCTCTGTAGAATACTTCTGTATAAAAGGTAACAGTTCGTCAGGTTGATTAACCTGTCCTTTCAGCCTGATGCCTCTCTCTGACGAAAAAACTGATAACTTCTGTCAGAATGTTGGCAGTCGCTGTCCTGTGTCTGGAAAACATGGCTTTTGCCCACCGAAGACCGGTGATAGTCGTTCCCCGTGCCCTGCTTTGAATACCATGGCAAACCACGGTTATATGTGAAAATTCAGCCCTTTTATTGAACGCGCTCCTTACTTACCTCTTTTAAGTAATCGTGACGGCAAGAAACTCTCCCCATGGTCTATTCAGCGCGGCCTCAGGGCTTGTTACGGGCTCTCGGCACCCTTAGCCCTCCTTCTTACATTCTTCAGTTTCGCAATCTTGAAACGGATACGATGCATCGACCTCCATGAAATCGGCAAACATGATGTAATTGAACACGATGCTAGTCTGGTTCATTTGGACACACCAGACGGCGAAGAGTTTGCACCCATAACCATCGATCAGAACCTGGTTGATGAACTCATGAACGACGTCCAGCATAAAGAGGAGGATAGTGATGGTACCGAATCTCTGATGAATCTTGATGACGTTGCGCGTGCCCGCCTTCGCCGGGAGAAAGCTTGCAGGCCCATAAATAAGGTTCGTCAGGAAATTGCGCGTGGAGAGATGGCAATTATCCTGGGCGTATGGGAAACCACCTCTAAGGACAGGGTTGGGGTTCCCACAGAGTGGATCAAAAAGTGGATTGGCCAGGAAACACTTCCAGACGGCTGGCGTCCAACTCATAAGCAGGGTCTCTGGGACACGATTCAGCGCTCCAAGGCTATAAGAATGGCAGTGGTAGAGATGCGTAAGGGCACTGATAAAATGACCACCACCTCTACTCTGTCACAAGCCTCGGACTCAAGCATCAATGATGAAAAACAAACACTCCTCCCGCCCTCCAAAAAGTCTAGTCCGTGTACGATTTTCTGATGGACAGTATATATAGTCTCATTTATTGTATGCCATGTTACCTATTTGGATGATTTAGTATGAATTTAATTTTGGCTCTGATTTAAGACATGCAAATCTTCTGATGGGGCAGGAAGGACTTTGTGAATGGATGGAAAAACATACTTCCGAGGACCTGTGGGCGTGAACTCAGGGAGGACCACATCTTGGGCATGAGACGTCAAATTAAGTGGAGTGCCAAGATCATGTCGAAGAATTTCTCGCTCAACTAGCCTATTAGTCCAGATTTAATGAAATGGATCCTCGAGATAATTTTTCATATCTACATGAAATTTTATAAGATAATTTGAACATATATATAAACATGCTCACATCATCAGCTTGGAGGGAAACGAGCACCGTGTAATAAATTCCTGATTTTTTTAAAAAAAGGGAAACCATTAAATATACAATCACCAAAATTTACTGAAGGGTATAGATTAGGCACTTCCATGAGTAAAATTGTTGATTGACCATCCATCATCAGCCACTGACCCTGAGAATAAGAGAAGAGAGAAACCTCACTGCTGACTTAGAAGAACTTGGAACAAAGAGTATCTCCCTCATTCCCCACTAATCAGCATCTGGTTGGTGAATTTTAGCTGCTTATGAAATTTCGTGTCGGTACCGAGGTCAGTCACTAAATCAGACTACTATTTCATGCAATGCATTCTGCTGCAGTCGTTTTTTGTCTCCCTGTCTTGCTTTGAACTATCGACTCACCCAATGTAGTCAACTTCAAATAGTTTCCCATCTTTAGTTACTCCCTTCACCAAAACCTGACCATTGAGTTATACTGTCAGCGGTGTATCTGTTTCAGATTTCACTTCACAAATTTCGCGAAAAAAATGAGAGATGCATATATGGTCTGCAGGGGTATAGACAGGACTGCAAAAGGGAGCGACTCGTCAAAAGAAGTAAAAAGGAGAGACTACCGACACCGATCTAAAGAACGAACTACACATGTCCAAGATCATGATCAAAAAATCCCAAGATGGTTTGTCCAAGCGACATTAGAATGCACCTATCAAAGGCTGCACATAACTATCCAATACCTGGATAAAAACAGATTCAACACATATCACAACCGCTGGCAGATCGACCTCACCTTATCCATCTCCTCCAACATCTTAAACCCACCCTCAAAAATATTCCTCACTTGCGGATGCAACTGCTCGAGATGCACGCGTCGACCAAACAACCTCTCATCAACCACATTCGTCTCCGTCTCTCCCTCCACCATCACTGCCGCCGCATTCTCCTTATTCTTCACCTGTGTAGCCTGATACTCTATGATTGCCATCATATGCGAAATTCCAAAGTCATCTCGTGGTATGACTGGCCCTCGCCTCCTAGTCGCATTCAAATTTGTCCCACTAGCACTGCCTCCCTTGGATGCATGACTAGTAAACGATCTAGGGCTCTCAAGTATTTGAGGTACAATCGGATGAGGTGGTGGTGTAACATGACCCGTAGACGTCACTGTTCTATCAGACAACACACTCGCCAGCGATGCTTGTCTTCTATCCTGAGCAGAAGGTCGTCCAGTAGGCGTAGAAGTACTTGCTCTAGGCAAGATCGGAGAAGACTCGGGAAGTTCTTCTAGTGACTGTATCGGGGTCTTGACTCTTGCGGCGGTGGCGATGACACCAGTACCAGCAGCATGGGTAGTAACGCTACTAGAAGGCGTGTGCAGATTGAAACCTGCAGAACCATGCGTGGACCTCATCGAGGAAGATCTTGCAATGCTGTCCTCAACTGAGTACTCCGATACCGAAGGTACAGAAATTCCGCTCTCCCTGCTCTCCCGATCCTTCCTCTGTTTTCCTTCAACGACAATCATGTCATGAACACCATCATCTTCATCTTCATCCTTAGTGAAAACATCTCCCTCTTGCTGTTGCTGTTGTTCCTGCACCATAAGACCACTATCTTCATCGATATCACTGGTGCCTTCCCCCGACAACGCCGCCAAACTAACAACCTCCTTATCCCTCCCCAAACTAACTTTTCCATTCCTAATCCTGTTCAACACCCTATCCAAATTTGCTCCGAGGCCTTGTTGTGTTCTTCCTCCAACAACAGCAGCCAACAAATCATCATCACCTCCATTCCCTGACCCATCCATTGCCCTATTGTCACCTATACTACGATCACCAGCAACACTAGTGCCACCAGGATGCTCATGGGTCGCAGAACCAGCGCCCCATTCAGTCTCAACAATCTCACTAACATCATACGTCTCTCCATCAGGCTCAACGTACGAATACCTCATCCTCTCCGTCGAATCATATCTCGAACTCCTCAACAACGCATGATCAGGAAGCAAAACATCCGTTCCACGCAGTGAATTTGACTGTGCAGAGAGAATACTAGCATTTTGCATCGCACGTGTTGCAGCTCGCTGAGCCGCAATAATTTCATGAGCCGAACGCGATTGCAACTGTGATGGCGACTGCAATCGTGATGGCGACTCCATCTGAGTTGGAGTTAGATTCTCCACTTGAATCGATATCCCATCCTTCTCTGACGTCGTAGTTGCCGTAAAAGAACCACACGACAATCCGCTCTCTATCGTCACAACACTTTCCCTCTGCTGCTGCTGCTGCTGCTGTGACATCTGCATCTTCTGCAAAGCAATTTCATCCAACGGCGCGCTATGTCTCCCATGTTTCGTAACAAATCCACCCCCACTCAAAGTCGAATTAACAGGCCTATACGACGTAGCCCTTCTCAACAAAAACACAGGATCATCCGGGTATACATCTTCTGCATTTCCAGGCATTTGTGCAGAATCGACCGAACGACGTTTAAGAGCCTGTAACAATGAGGATGCTGAAGGGCTAGCCGTCGGCGTAGACTGAGGAGTATTCGACGGCGAATGAAACACCGGTGGGCGATTCAGAGGGTACGCATCAAGAATTTTAGAAGAAGGTGTTAATTCACGCTCTATGTCAGGCACAGAAAAAAAATTTCAGTCCAAACAAAATACTCAAGTCAACAAAGAAAACACACTTACCCTCCCCACCAAAACTCATACACAATCCATACCTCACTCTCATACCAGAGTTCTTCCTCTTACCGGCACCAACTCCAATAGGGCTCGTCGTACTGACAAGTTTATCCTCAACTTCATCTCCCCCGTCGACTACACCCTCCGATATCCCAAATCTTTCCAATCCAAGCTCTATAACCTCAGCTACCGTAATAGTCTTCGGAAAGACGAACATTTTTCTACGCATTTGCGTATTCAGATTGGTCGTCGGATTGGTACTCAAGGAGAGGTAATCCTCCTTGGACACAATAGCTTCCGTCGTAGGGTGAAACATCAAATTATCCGGCAGGTCCTCTTTGCGAATAACCAACTGCACCGCGAACCGGATCGTTGGAGACGGAGGGAACCTTGGACCATGATAGACATGGTCAGTCGAAACAGTCAAAAACGGTTTCTTCGTCATCGTCGGGCTCTGCTCGATACCAGTACCCAGTATCGATGTTTGGTGTTCACCGCCCAACTCTCCACCTCGAATCTCTGGATTTCCATCAAATGTGACATTAACTTCCTCCATCTCCTCTCTTCCTGTCACTTCCCCTACTTGCATATCTTCTTCTTCCACAGTGACCCCCTCAATTCCAACACCAACCCTCCTATTCAGATAAAACTTGACCTGACTATCATCCGTAAAATCATTCATCGGCAACCTCCGTATCGCAGGATGCATACTCAGATTACTTGCAACGCTATCAATACTCCCCATACTGCTCCTCTTTACTTTCGGCGTCACTAGCCCCATACCCCTCGCCGAAGTGGAATTAGACGAGGAATCGGATGCTTGTAAGAAGAGTGCATTCCTATTTGCTTCTTCTACCAACTCCTCAAAAATGACAAGCGGGTTATCCGTTGATTTAAGCACGATGGAAGATCCACCTTGAATTTGCTTAACTGTCAAGTAATACTCTTCTACGCCCGCCAGATCCAACGACGTCGATCCATGCACAGCAGTGGGGTGGAAAGTAGGCAGCCTAAACCGCTGGATAGCTTGTTTGATCAGATCGCTCGCCACAGTGCTCGAATTCAATAACGCTGTCTTAAACGTCGCATCCGTTAATTGTGCTAACCCGCGCCCTGCGAAAACTCGAATCACAGATAACTCTTGATGTGAAACCAAACTTGTAGATATCCCATCAACAGAGTTCGCAGAGGACATGGTTGTCGTAGTTGTAGTTGTTAGAATCAACGAGCCAGGACGGGGACGAGGAGTCATTGGTATGCCGAGGGATATGTTGCCAGGAGCGGCGGGGGTGGTGGAGCTAGTTGGATCAGAAGCAGGGGAACCCTGAAGAGCGAGTGTCGCATGGGCGGCAGCGGAGGGTGTGGGAGTATACGCGTTACCAAGTACCGTTCTTGCCGACTGCAATCCATACGAAATTTCGGGCGGCGACAGTGGTGAAGACATCAGATAACTTTTGTATAACGCCTGTTGTTGCTGGTCATGCTGCCTCAGTTGCGATGCATGTTGAGAAACCGCACTCGCGTTGATTGAAGGCAAGGCAGGGGAAGATGTAGGGGTAGACATAGAGGCGTAAGTAGGACCAGGGGAATTAAGATTATTCCATTGTTGTTGTTGTTGCTGCTGCATAACCAACGCAGTCGTCGGTGATATATTTAACCCTCCAGGGGCAGGAGATATAGAAGCGTGGTGTTGGTCGTGATTCACAGTAGCATTAGAAGGTCGACTACCTCTTGAGTCTTCGGATCCCCTCGTATCGGTCGAATCGACCGAAGTAACGGATGCATTTTTATCGCCTTTAGCTTTTTCTTTCGGTGACTTGTCTTTCTCCTTGTCTTTGTCTTTTTTGCGAGGAAACAATCCACTCCATAATCCACCCTTCTTTTTCTTTCCATTACTTCCAGAATTGTTAGTAGATTCGTCTTCGGAGGCAGAAGTTGGGATAAGGGATTGGGAATCGGGTTTTCGTTGATGGATAAATTTCTGTCCTCCTTGTTGCGGTTCTTGGTGCTGTTGCTGTTGATATTGGGACTGAGATTGTGATTGTTCAAGATGTTGCTGTTCATGAGATGAAGGACCCGGTGGGGCGGCAGTCATTGGAGAAAACGACGTTACTTGGCCCAAGTTTTGACTTTGGACACCAATGCCAATGTTGACATTTGCACTTGTGACACTGCCAGACCTCGACCTCTGAACCCTAACAAGTTCTTCGTCATCCGATCGTTCGCGAACTCGCTTGACTCTCTCATCGACCTGCTGCTGTGGACGGTAGCGAGTGGTAGTGACATTGTAATCGTCATCTGCCACGCTAGGGGTGATTGTCCTTCGGACGGTATCAATGGTCGCATCTGCAGGGTCGAAAAATTGTCTAGCTGGCAACCTGGGCTCCCTCCGTTGGGCAAAAGCCTGAACTTGTGTCTGTTGCTGCTGCTGTTCAGACTCAGCTCCGCGCTCATGGGCATCGTCATCCCATTGCATTCCATCGTCTACAGCACGAGCCTCGCTCCTCAATCTCTCCCTCTCACGCTCATCTTCGGCCAAATCTGGGTCAATAGCGATATATTCAATCTCATCATACTCATCTCCATCGTCCGCTTCATCTTCATCTGAATCCCAGATTGCAGGAGCGTAGCGGCGAACAGATATATTAGACGTGAAGACGAGACGACGACCTGTCGGTTGAGACTGTAGTTTTCCGTGCCCAACTGGAGAGGGGTTTTTTTGACCACTCCTGTTGTTGCCAATTGGGCGCCTGCGGAGATAATCTTGAGAGGGGTTTAATTCGCCCTGCATTTCTGCATGTGTGGCAGATGCTAGCTGTGCAATGGCAATTAGCATTGGATTCTCTTGGCCATTCTTGAAGCGCTCACATCCACATTCCTGTGTTTATTCAGCCTGGCCAGTCTCTCGAACGGCGTTTCGATATTCTCCGCAGGAATGTATCCAACCTCCTGTGTCTTTAACACCCTCACCAGCCACCAATAACTGTTGCTGTCATCAATTAGTGTTAATCTGTCTCCTTTGACTACATTTGCTTGGCCTTCGACGGTAGCAGCAAAACTGTGCAAAGAGTAAACAAGGTCAAAGTCTATGGATTCGTTAGGTATAGAGAGGGACGAGGAACGGTCGTCTTCATCAATGAAATCCTCGTCCCCGTCGGAGTCGTCGTCGAGAACCGAGCGTGGTTCTACCGCTTCGTCGGAAGAACCGACGACACCAGCAGCGTCGGCCTGTGTCGTGGGGTCTGTGCTGTCGATGACGATACTGTTGGGGTCTATGTTGTCGATGACGATGTTGGGGTCTATGTTGTCAATGACGATACTGCTGGGGTCTGCATTATCGACGACGATGCTGGTGAGGTCTGTGCTGTCGAGGACGATGCCAGCATTGTCGATGACAGTGGCAGGGGTATCGTTGGCATCGTCTTTAGCAGCGTCAGGGGCTGAGCGAGGAGATAGGCGGAGGTGGTCGCGGAGGTCAAAGGTGTCCTGGCGCACGGCTGCTGGTCGTCGTCCGCCATCCTCCATTGGAGAAGAGGACATAAATATGTCCAAATATGACTGTCTGAAGTAATCAATGCTGTGCTGCTCTGTACCTGTCAACCAGGCTGTTCCCGAAGTTGGTAGGACAGACTTGAAGAGTCATGAGAGCCCCGTATCTGTATAATGAGTGAACGAAATTATGGCATGTGATCTCAAGCGGCGATACCAACTTTTCCAGTACTCTGCTCATAATAACGGTATGTGAAGCCGATGTCGAAGGAAAGCACCAACGGCAGTCACGACAACATCCCAACTATCGGCACACAGCACACCGTCAATTCGAGCTTGAGGCTTTGATTTTTGTCAGAAAAAATTAACCGGAAAGGAGGTTCGTCCATCGAGTGTCAAGAAATTCACTGGGCTAGAATAGGTTTTCTCCAAGTCGTTTGATGATCAATTCCCTGGGAACATCTGTTGAGGGAAAGAAAACCTGTCACAAGTACGCTTCCCAATATCAAATTTTCATTGCTCACTGTGGTCATTTCCTGTTGAGAGTGAATCATAAGAACAACACTTTAAATTATCCAACCTAGTCTCAAAAAATCCTATTATGTCCGCATAAATTTACATCACACCAAATTCATCAGGTGTGGCGTTATTCGGCCCCCAAAAAAAGAAAGCTACAAGCCCAATCGCAAATTTTCCAATCCGTCAGTCAAATTTCCAACGTATGAGATCCTTCAAAGACGTTATGACCGCCCTCTTCCAATCAGCCAGGAGACTTGATGTATATCAAAAGAATGAGTTGTATTTTTTTCGAATAAGAACCCTGAAGGAGAAGGGAAATAATATCAATCATTGATAACATTGCTCATCAAGACTCATAATATACAGCGTTACCATCCTCTCAGATCCATGGTAAAGCATTCAAGCCCCACCTTCACCGCAACGTCAAACATTCAAATCCAACAATGAACAAATAAAGAATTACAACGTCCACTGACACATTATAACCGCACCAAAACACGGATATCGCACAACACAACATACTAATTATCCTCCAAACAATCAACAATGAAGAACCAGAAGTCGGTCCCACCCCAGGCAACCTACCAGGCCCCCCCGGAAAAAAAACAAGCCACACTCTCCTCAAAGCAACATCTGGCTAACATAAAATTGCCTAGAACACTCCAACAACCTCTCCTCAACACCAATCCACATCCTCTTCGTCTCCTGCTTTCTCTTCTCCCTTTCTACCCTGTCAATCGTCTTGATAGTCAACGAAAAACTAGCAGATATAGGCCTATGATCAGATACATTCGCTTCATATCGCCGGTATCCTGTCTGCATCACCCTCGAGACCTCTCGCGATCGCCACAAAATCCGATCACACCAGGCCGGCGCTCGTCGCTTCTCAGATGTATCATATTCATTCGACTTGCGATCGTATTTGTACGTCGGGGGAAACGTGAGCGTTCCTTCAGAAAATCCTCGTAAACGGCAACCACGATTGTATTTAATCTCTCGCAAAAGCTGGTCGTGCTGGTAAAGCGAGGAAAGATCATGTGCGCGCACAGCAGCAATAATGGCATCACGTCGATGATCAATTCGATAATTAAGGTCTCCATGAAACTGACAGACTCCAGTCAGTTCAAAAGAACCTGAAACAAATTCCAAAATACACTCACAAAGACAAGCTCATGATCCAGCACCATCGTACCGTCACCTCCACCAGTATACGCTAACGAGTGATCCCCAATCGGAAAAACCATCTTCTCCTCCAGAATACCAGCCGCATCTGCATTTCTCCTCCGAACCGCATTCTGACCAGCCGCAAGATGACAATTGATAACACAGACCGACGAATCACCAATAACAAATCGCGCGACGATCGCTCCCTGTTTCAAATTAGTCGAGCTCTCATTCAGGCTCATAAACCTCACTTTATTTCCATACCGCCCACCCATACCTCTCTTGATAGTAGCCACAGCCACATCATCCAACCCCACCTGCTCACTTGCTTTCACAAATATACAAGTGAACAGACCAACGAGATTTTCCGTGTGCACGCACACATACGGAGAGTCTGGTGGCATGGCGGTCCTCACGGCTGCCGTCAACCGATCATACCATCGCTTATACGCTCCTGTGACTTTATCACTCAATCCATTATCCTCTG
>Ga0153951_1000888_pt1 | contig 10735 bp, 8 predicted proteins | sample TSNJ035MetaG_FD_102278 | JGI IMG/M metagenome (GOLD analysis project Ga0153951, IMG submission 102278) | Attine ant fungus gardens microbial communities from New Jersey, USA - TSNJ035 MetaG | ecosystem: Host-associated > Fungi > Mycelium > Unclassified | place: USA: New Jersey, Wharton State...
CGCGTCGCCTTCATCGGAAACGCTTCGGCGAAGGTCGCGTCGATCGCGGTGCCGTTGATGGCGAGCGCGGCCGGGGCGCTCGTCGCGGACGCATCGGTTAGGTTGGCTGGCGCGTCTGACATGGCTCGTGCGTCCCTCAGCCGTCGACCAGACATTCGACGGGCAACAGCCGCCCGCCGCGGCAGCAACTGCACACCTCGTCGTCGCTGATCGCCGCATGCGCGAAGTTGCTCGCGAGGTTCGTGTCGCTGTACGCGCGCACGGTCTTTTCGATGCCGCGATCGAAGTCCGGCGCGACGAAATGGATGCCGCCGGTCGGCGTCGCGACGAGCGTGCCGTCGCGCGCGACCAGCTCGCCGTCCTTGAACACATAGGCGGGCGACGTGAACATCCGCTCGCGGTCCGGCTCGTCGCGATAGACGGCGATGTCGGCCGCCGCGCCCGCGCCGAGATGGCCGCGGTCGCGCAGGCCGAGCAGCCGCGCAGGACCGGCGCGCGTGATGATGGCGATCTCGTACAGCGAGAACTCGCGCGTAAGTTCGGGCAGCGCGCTCGCGACCTGCGCCTCGGGATGCAGCTTCGCCAGTTGCGCGTCGCGAAACGTCTTGTCCATCAGCAGGCGGATCAGATGCGGATAGCTCGTGAACGGGCCGCCGTTCGGATGATCGGTGGTCATCGCGACGCGCCACGGATCGTCGACGAGCAGGAAGATTTCGAGGCCGATGATCCACTGCAGCGCATTCACATAGCTCTGCTCGCGATAGTGGAACGGCACGACGCCGCAGCCCGCGTCGCATTCGATATCGCCGACCACCCACTTGTGCGGCCGCGCGAGCGGCGTGTTGCGGAACTGCATCATCGTGTCACCCGAGGCCGTGACGGTCTGTCCGAAGATGATCTGGCCGACGTCGATCGAGACGTTCGGCCGCGCGTTGACGGCCTCGGCAATCTGCCGCGCGCCCGAGGAAAACTTCTGCGGCCCCTCGGTGCCGTAGCTGTGAAACTGGATATGCGTCAGATGGATCGGCAGGCCGTCGGCGGCGTCCATCGTCGCGATCGTCGAGGCGAGATTGCCGGGCACGCCGAGATTGCTCGCATGCACATGCAGCGGATGCGGCACGCGCAGTTCGGTCAGCGCGCGCGACAGCGTATGCAGCACCTCGCGCGGCGTGATGCCGTAGTGCGTGTGCGCCTCGTCGATATCGAGCGAGCGCTGGTTGAACTTGAAGGCCGAGATGCCGCCCGGGTTGACCACTTTCACGCCGAGCGCCTTGCTCGCGTGAATCGTCCAGCCGATGTAATCGCGCAGCCGCTCGAAGTCGTCGCGCGCGGCGAGCATTTGCAGAAACAGTTCGTCGTTGCCGAGCATCACGTAGGCGCCGTGATCGATGATCGGCGTGTCGCCCATTTCGAGGTGCGTGTGGCGCGCGTTGGACGGCATCATCGCCGGCTCGAACGCGGCCGTGTAGCCCATTTCGGCGTAGCGGTAGCCGGTCGCGAGCGTGCCCGGCGCGCAGACGCCGCACGAGGGCAGCCGCAGATAGCGGCCCGCGTCGTCCTGCACCGCTTCATAGGCGGCGTCGCGAATCGGATCGGCGCGATGGTCCTCGGGCAGCAGCAGGCGCGACAGGTTGGTCTTGCCGCCGCCGATATGCGAATGCATGTCGATGCCGCCCGCCATCACGATCATGCCGGTCGCGTCGTATTCGCGATCGACGGGCGTATTGGCTGCGATGCCATCGACGATGCGGCCGTCGCGGAACAGCAGATCGCGGCGCTCGCCGTTCACCTGGTGGACCGGGTCGAACAGCGTGCCGCCTTTGAGCCGGACGAGGGTCATGAATGGGCCTCGCCGGGGTGCTGGGCGGGTGCGTGCGCGCTCGGCGGAATGCCTGGCCGAGCCGCCGATAGCGCCCGCAAGCGTTCGCTCAATTGCGCGGCCATTTCCGCGACCGAGGCGAGGGCCGCGCCGCGCGCGGCCCTCAACGGCATCACGACCGAGCTGTCGACGCGAAACAGATGTCCGTTGCCGTCGATGCCCGGTGTCGCGACCGGCACGAACACGGTATTCGCGCCGCGCGCCTTCGCCGCATCGGCGAGCGCCGGATGGCCGAGCACGATCAGCGGGACGGCCGGATCGAGCGAGGCGGGCCAGGCGTGCGGCGTGAAGCTCGCGATCCAGAGCAACGCGTCGGCTTCGCGCTCGGCCAGCAGCCTGCCGGTGCGATAGCGGTACGGATCGTGATCGAGCGGCGCCGTGCCGGCGACTCGTGCGGGCATCGCGACGCGCGTGCGCAACGGCAAGCCGCTGAGCCAGGTCATCGTCTGATTGACCGTTAGTGCGCCATCGTCGCCGCCGAGCGCGAGACACGCGGCGCGGCTCGTGCGGTTCGCCGTCTTGACGATGCGGTTCAGCGCCTCGATCAGCAGCGCCGCATGCGGGCCGGGCAGGGCGGCCGGTTCGTAGACGATCACCGTGTAGCGCGCCGCGGCGATGCGGGCCTGGAGTGAGGCGAGCGTCGCGGCCGGACGCGCGTGACTGCCGCTGTCGTTCGTGTTTTTATCGTCGGCGTTCCTGTTGCTGACGTTGGCCTCGTCGCGATCCAGCGCAGCCGCTTCGCGGCCTTCGGCGAGCGCGGACCATAGCGCGAGCGTGTCGAACGAATCGGCGTTCACGAGCAGCGTTTCGATGCGCGTATGCGCGAAGCCTTCGGCCGCCGGGTCTGCCGCGCAGCCGACGAAGACCAGTTCGCGCGCGAGATCGGTGCTGGCGAGCGTGCGCGTGAAAAAGCGCGGATAACGCCGCGACGGCTGGCAGCCGAAGAACACCAGCAGATCGGCGCGCGCACGCACTTCGGAGAGCGTCGTGAAGAACGAGCCGCGATCCTGCAAGGCGAGCGTCGCCGGCGTCAGCGCGTCGCCCTGCAAATGATCGAGCATCGCGCCGCAATCGGCCGCGAGCCCATAGAGCGCGCGGGCGCCCGCGACGTCGGTGGAGAGTCCGCCGAACAGCGGCCGGCGCGCGTTCGCGAGCCGTTGCGCGGCGAGCGCGAGCGCGGTATCCGTGTCGGCCTCGTGGCCGTCGACGACGCTGCGGCATGGCGCGTCGCCGGCGCCATAACACGCGAGCGCTTGCGTCAGCCGTGCGCAGTCGGCGTCCCGCACGCTGAGCGTGCCGTCATCGTGCGAATTGGCGCTGAGGTCGTCGCAGAGCAAAGGACAGAACGGGCAGACCCAGTCGCGCGTGATCGTCGCGGCGCGCGCACCGGTCGTGTCCGGTGCGTTCGTGCGCGAAGCCGATGGATCGTTGGGGGACAGGTGCATGGCGCACTTTTAGCAAGCTCCATGCCGATTGGCGCGCTGCCGTCGCAACGATGGGGCCACGGTAGGACAACAACAGGGCAACGTTAGGACAACGACATCGCACGCGCTGCCGGTCCGATGGGCGCGCACGGTCGTGCGCCTTTGTGTTGGGCGGATCGCGAGTCCGGATGTGCTTCACACGGCCCGCGTCGAACCAGCCGTGGAGCGCGTGCGCCGAAGGGCCGCCGCGAGCCCGCTGCGCCGTACAGGTTGTGTGCCGTGCTGGAGCAGAGTGTCACGCGCGCCATGCCGCCTATGCGCTTCGCTGACATTCGCGGGTTGCCGGCCGCGTGGCATGGAAATTGTATGGACAGCCTACGCGTGCCCGGCCGGCGCGGCGCCGATCTGCCGGTCGTGCAGCGCCGAGGCGACGAGCCAGGCGGTCGCGCCGGTGTCGATCGCGGCGCTCAGGTCGGCGCGATGGCGGATGCCGCCCGCGCCGATCACCGTGGTCTGCGCCGCGGCGCGCGCGCGGATGCGTTCGAAGGTGGCGAGATCGGGGCCGGCGTAGCTGCCGACCTGATCGAGCGTCATCGCGATCACGCGCGACGGCCACCAGGCCGACGAGCGATCGAGTTCGGCGGCCGCGAGCAGTTGGCCCGCGCGATGGTCGAGCGAGAGGATCGGCGCGAGGCCGGCCGCCTGCGCCGCGTGCAGCGCATGGATGTCGCGCAACGACTCGGTGCCGAACACGGGCACGAGCGTCGCGAGCGGAGTGGGAGCGACATGATCGACGGTCTGGCCATCATGTCGATCGACGGCCTCGATGCGTTCGAACATCTCGCGCATCGAGGCGTAGTCAGCGAAGCCGGCGTCGAGCCAGAGGTCGATGCCGGGCAGTGCGGCCCGCAAGGCGGCGAGCGTCGACACATGCGCGCCGCGTTGCAGGATGGCGCCGAGATCGGCGATGTAGAGCGTGCGCGCGCCGCTGGCCGCGAGCAGCGCGCGGGCGATGGCAAGCGGCTCGCTGGCCGCGCAGAGGCGGGACTCGATGGGCCGGTAGGCGGTTCGCTCGCCGCGCACCGCGCGCACGACGTGGCCGTCGAGAAGATCGAGAACCGGTATCACCTGCATGGGGGCGCGTTCCTTTGACCAAGATCTTTGTCTACGAGTATCTCACCGGCGGCGGCATCGATCCCGCGCTGGCCGGCGAGGGCAGTCTCGCCGACCTGAGCGCGCTGATCGTCGAAGGGCGGGTCATGCGCGATGCGCTCGTCGCCGCGCTGCGCGACATCGACGGCGTGGAGGTCACGTTCGCGACCTCGCGCTTCGAAACGCCGGCGCCTGGCGACGCTCATTGTATGGCCGCGCCGGGCGAATCGATGACGGCCTTCGTCGCGCGCGCGGCGCGCGAACACGATTACGCATGGATCATCGCGCCGGAATGCGACGGCCTGCTGCTGCAGTTTCATGATGCGGTCGGCACGGCGCGCTGGCTCGGCTGCGCGAAGGAAGCGATTCGCCTGACGTCGAGCAAGAGCGCGACGGCTGCCTGTCTCGCCGCGCACGGCATCGCCGTGACGCCCGCGCTCGAACCCGGTCCCGCGAGCGCGCAGCCCGAAGGCCGCTGGGTCGTGAAACCGGACGACGGCGCGGGCGGGCTCGACACCTTCGTGTTCGACCGTTTCGCCGATGCCTGCGCCGAGTACGAGGCGCGCGCGGCCGCCGCGCGCAATCCGGTGCTGCAGGCGTGGGTCGATGGCGAGCCGCTGAGCCTGTCGCTGCTCTGCCGTGGCGACGAGACGGAACTGCTGAGCATCAACCGTCAGCAGATCGGCCTCAGCGAGGGCGACGCATCGCGCCACGCGGCGCGTATCGTCGAGTTCGACGGCGTGCTCGTCGACCGGATCGATCGTCGTGGCGAGCAGGGCCTCGTGCTCGAAGCGCTCGCGCAACGCGTCGCGCGAGCGATACCGGGCCTGTGCGGTTTTGTCGGCATCGACGTGGTGTGGCATCCGCGGCGCGGGCCGGTCGTGATCGAGGTGAATCCGCGTCTCACGGTTGCGTATGCGGGGCTGTTCGCGGCGCGCGGCAGCGGGCTTGCGCGTGCCTTGCTCGCGGCGCATGGCGTGCGCATCGAGCGATGCGGGGCGGGGCGCGTGAATCCTGCGTCGCCGACTTTCGAGGTGCGGCCTTGAGCACGACACGGATCGACGCGATGGCACATCGAACGGGGACGGGCGTGGCAGATGTGGCGGGTGTGGCTGATGGCACGGCGAACCTCGCGGTGCATCACGCCGTGAGTCATGTCGTGAATCACGCGGCGGCTGACGCAGCCGTATTCGGCTGGGACGTCGGCGGCGCGCACGTGAAGGTGTCGCGTGTCGATGGCGGCGGCGCGGTGCGCGATGTCGTGCAATGGGCCTGTCCGTTGTGGCAGGGGCTCGACCATCTCGAACGCACGATCGACCTCGTATTCGAGCGCTGGCCGCAGGCCCGTTCGCCCGCGGCACGGCATGCGGTGACGATGACCGGCGAGATGGTCGATCTGTTCGCGGATCGTGCCGCAGGCGTGCGCGCGATTGTCGCGACGCTGGAGCGGCGGTTAGGCGCGCAAGCGGGTTCGCGGTCTGGGGAACAGCCGGGGGCACTGCTGAATTTGCCATCGAGTTCACCGTCGGGTTCGCTATCGGATTCGCCGCTGACTTTGCCATCCGATTCGTCGCTGAATTCGCTATCCGATTCGCCGTCGCGCTCGCCACTGAGCTTCTACGCCGGCGCCGCCGGCTGGCTCGCCGCCGAGGCCTGCGCGGCCCACTGGCGGCACGTCGCCTCGGCCAACTGGCTCGCGACCGCGAACTGGGTTGCCACGCGCCTCGCCGATGCGGTGCTCGTCGATATCGGCAGCACCACGACCGACATCATTCCGATCGTCGGCGGCCGCGTCGTTGCGCGCGCCGCGACCGATGCCGGCCGGCTTGCGAGCGGCGAACTCGTGTATCACGGCGTGGTGCGCACGCCGTTGTGCGGCGTCGCGCACCGCATCGAATTCGACGGCGTCACCGTCAACGTGATGAACGAATGGTTCGCGACAACCGCCGACGTCTATCGCTTGACGGGCGAACTGGACCCGCTGCACGACGTGCAGCCGAGCGCGGACCAGGGGCCGAAGACCGAGGCCGCGAGCCGGGCGCGGCTTGCGCGCATGATCGGGCGCGACGCGCACGAAGCGGCGCCCGATGCTTGGCTGCGCTTTGCGCAGCGTTGGCGCGCGCTGCAGTTGAGCGAGATCGGCGCGAATCTGCGGCGCGTGGCCGCGGCGCATCCGGCGCTCGTGGAGGTGGCCGCGCCGCTTGTGGGCGCGGGCTGCGGCCGCTTCCTCGTAGCCGCGTTGGCGCGCGAGCAGGCGCGCGAGTTTCTCGACTTCGGCGCGCTCGCGGGCGTGCCGGACGAGTGCGCCGCGTGGGCGGCAACCTGCGCGCCGAGCGTGGCGGTCGCGCTGCTCAAGCGCGGTGTGGAAAAGTGCAGTGTTGAAAAGCGTGGTGTTGAAACATGACGGAACCCAGCCGGGCACTCAACTGGACGCGAGGATAACAGTCATGTGGGTGGTCAAGATCGGAGGCAGTCTGAGTCACGACCCGGCGCTGCGCCACTGGCTCAGCGAGCTATGCGAAGTCGGCGGCGGACGCATCGTCATCGTGCCCGGCGGCGGCGATTTCGCGGACAAGGTGCGCCAGTACCAGAGCGAATGGCGCTTCGACGATCTCGCCGCGCACAACATGTGTCTGCTCGCGATGACGCAGTACGCGCTGCTGATGCAGGGCGTGTCGCCCGAACTCGTGCTGGCGTCGAGCGAGGCGAAGATTCGCCGCACGTTGCGCGACGGCCATGTCGCCGTGTGGGTGCCGACCGCCTTGATGCGCGACACGCCCGACGCGATGAGCAACTGGGACACGACCTCGGACAGCCTCGCCGCCTGGCTCTCGACGATGCTCAACGCCGAGCGGCTGATCGTCGTGAAGTCCTGCCCGATTGCCGCCGACGATCCGCTCGATGCGCTGGCCGCGGCAGGCGTGGTCGATCGCAGTTTCGTCGATTACGTGACCGACGCGAACTATGTGGTCGAGCTATTCGACAAGCACAACGTCGCGTTGATGCGCGACCGGCTGCTCAATATTCCGGTTGCGTGAGGCGAGGGCGATGAGGAAGGCGAGGCACGGCGCGTTGACGTACAGCGTATTGCGAGCGGCTCCGGCGCGCGTGCGGAACTGAAGGCGGGTTTCGACGCAAGTTGCGAGGCGCAGCGGTTCGGGGACATCGCCACGGGAAATCGCTGTGGAAAATTGCTGTGGGTAATCGCTATGAAGCGTGAAGCGACGCAGCCGCGCCGCTCTACAGCCGCACCGTGCCGACACCACCCCGCGCGGCCACTGCGCCGCCCACGCCGCGCTCACCCGAACCCGGCCCATGCAGCGCGCTCGCCCATTGCGCGACGCGCTCGGGATCGAGCCGCGAGCGGCGTCCGTCGCTGCACAACGCGGTGCGAAAGCCGGCCACGTCGGGCGCGAGCGCGCGGATCTGTTCCAGCTGCGCCCAGCCGAGCGCGCCGGCGATGCCGCCGAGCGCGCCGCGTTCGCGCACGCAGCGCAACCAGCGCGCGAGCGTATCGACGTCGACGTGATCGAACAGCGTGCTGCCGTCCTTGCTCGCGGTGTCGAACATCAGGCCCGCGAAGCCGAGCGCGGCGGCGTGCGTGACCAGTTCGTCGTCCATGCCGCCGTCGCATAGCAGCACCGGCACCACGGTGGCCGGCAGATTCGCGAGTTGCTCGATGCAGCGCCGCGCGGCCGGTCCGCGCGCGACGCCGACCTTCACGTAATCGACGCCCGCGTCGCTGACCTCGATCACGCGCGCGGCGATTTCGTCGAACGCATCGGCCGGCACGTCGCCGATCGCCGCGCTGATCGGCTTGACCGGATAGCGCGCGCGCAACTGCCGCGCGATGCGCGCGATGGCGCCGCTCGGCAGGCCGCCGAGCGCGCCTTCGTTCGGTTCCTTGAGGTCGATCAGTTCGGCGCCGGCGCGAGCGGCGTCGAATGCTTCGTCGTCCGAGCGAACGCTGGCGAGCAGGGCGGTCATCGGTTGTCTCCGGGAAAACGGCGGCTGGATGGCGCTAGTGATGGACGGCAGCGGCGGGTTGTTGCCCGCCCGCCGCTTCGAGGCCCGCCCGATGCCGCGCGACCGCGTCGACGAGCCAGCCCCATGCCGTGCGCTCGTTGTCGCCGGCGGTCTTGTCGATGGCGATCTGCAGATAGGCCATTTCGCTATCGATCTTCGCGGCCGGCAGCATGAAGAGCCGGCTCACGAGAATCGCGCCTTCCACGACGGCCGACTGCGCGCGGTTGAAGCCCGCGAACGGCGCATGGTTTTCGCGGTGCACGCATTTCATGAACAGCACGGGACGCTCGGCGTCGTCGCGCATCTCGTCGAGTTCGAGCTCGGCATGCGCGAGCGATTCGGCGAGGCGCACGCTCGCCACGCGGCTCGCGCGCACGGTCGGCCAGTCGGTCGCGCTGTGCGTGACGCAGCCCGCGAAGATGCGCACGTCGGTGGTGAAATTCAGAACCGCCGCACGCGACGCGACGATGTTGTCGAGCGTCGTGGACGGACGGAAAGGCGCAAGGACGATCCGCTCGCCCTCGTAGCGCGCGCCCATCGGCGCGATATGAGGACGGCCATCGCACGCTGCCGTGGTGACGATCGTTTCGTGGATCATGGATGGGAACGCGTGTCCTGACAGCGCCGGAAGGCCGGCCGTTCAACTGCTGACAAACACCAACGGGAACCGCGAAGGGGCCGCGGCGTGCGGCCCTTTCGCGGGCTTAACGCGTTGCGACATACATCACGATTTCAAAACCGAGGCGTAGGTCGGTGTAACTCGGAGTCGTCCATTGCATACGTGCTTCCTCCATGGGTTGAAACAGCGTTGCGCCGCCGGCCCGGCGTGATGCCGGACTTCGGTGGCGGTGGGTATCGACGCAAGCTTTGTGCCTGGGTTGGTGCCTATGCGTATTGCCGGTACGATGTGCCGGCCGCTTGCCGGACCTCTATCTGCTTCTTCGCGGCGGACAATGCAGCGCCCGCCGAATTGCGCCGCCGCGCGTGGCCGTTCGGCCGCCGCCTGACCGCCGCGCGGCGCGCATGCAGTCGCCCGCCGCCACCTGCCGTCGCCCCTGCCGCCAACACGCGAGCCGCCGCGCGGTGTGGCGAAAACGAAGCAAAGTGTTCCATCGCGCGTCCGCTCAGTGCGGCGATGGTGTCACGCCGTACTCGCCGCACCTGCGGGCCATTTGCGCCCCGTCTTCATGCGTGTCCCGAAACGGCGCGTCACGATGTGCAACCGATAACGGATCGGTTAAGTCTGCCAAATAAAATCGTGAATTCCCCTCGGGCGTGTCCGTGCCTACAGTGCAACTCAAGCGCTGCGTCATTCCGGCAGCGCGCTTGCCACATTCGAGGACACCTCATGAACGATTTCAGTCAACCGGTGATCGAGCCGGAGCGTCATTCGGGCAATCCGCGCGGCCAGCGCGAGCGCTACGCGGCAGGCGTCATGAAATACCGCGAGATGGGCTACTGGCAGCCGGACTACGAGCCGAAGGAAACCGACGTCATCGCGCTGTTTCGCATCACGCCGCAAGCCGGCGTCGAGCCCGAGGAAGCGGCGGCGGCGGTGGCCGGCGAATCGTCGACGGCGACGTGGACCGTGGTGTGGACCGACCGCCTCACCGCCTGCGACATGTATCGCGCGAAAGCGTATCGCGTCGAGCCGGTGCCCGCGTCGAGCGCCGACGAGCCGCAGTACTTCGCCTATATCGCCTACGAGCTCGACCTGTTCGAAGAGGGCTCGGTCGCGAACCTGACGGCCTCGATCATCGGCAACGTGTTCGGCTTCAAGCCGCTCAAGGCCTTGCGGCTCGAAGACATGCGCATTCCGGTCGCCTATCTGAAGACCTTCCAGGGGCCGCCGACCGGCATCGTGGTCGAGCGCGAGCGGCTCGACAAGTATGGCCGGCCGCTGCTCGGCGCGACGGTCAAGCCGAAGCTCGGCCTCTCGGGCAAGAACTACGGGCGGGTCGTCTACGAGGGCTTGCGCGGCGGCCTCGATTTTCTGAAGGACGACGAGAACATCAACTCGCAGGCGTTCATGCACTGGCGCGACCGCTTTCTGTTTTCGATGGAAGCGGTGAACTGCGCCCAGGCGGAAACCGGCGAGGTGAAGGGCCACTATCTGAACGTGACGGCCGGCACGATGGAAGACATGTACGAGCGCGCCGAATTCGCCAAGGAACTCGGCTCCGTCATCATCATGATCGACCTCGTGATCGGCTACACCGCGATCCAGTCGATGGCGAAGTGGGCGCGCAGGAAC
>Ga0153951_1000893_pt1 | contig 10677 bp, 10 predicted proteins | sample TSNJ035MetaG_FD_102278 | JGI IMG/M metagenome (GOLD analysis project Ga0153951, IMG submission 102278) | Attine ant fungus gardens microbial communities from New Jersey, USA - TSNJ035 MetaG | ecosystem: Host-associated > Fungi > Mycelium > Unclassified | place: USA: New Jersey, Wharton State...
CATCTGACTGAAGAATTGCTGCATATTACGGCTCGTGACATTGGTCAGTGAATCCAACCGCAGATTGCCCATCCCTTTTTGAAAAAGGCTCAAATACACGTGGCTGTGATCATCTTGACGATCCAAATCCTGGACTGCCAGAATCGTCTGGGGCAGAAGCCGACCATCTTTTTGCAGATCAGCAAACCAGTCCGTCATCTCTTGCATACTCGTGGCATCCCGATCCAAAATTCGCGTATAGTCGTCTTCCACCTCAATCGCGTCAGGCGCCAAATAATCCGTCAAGCGCGTGGCTTGCGGATAAATGTCAGGTAAATATAACGCCAATTGTTCTGGCACTTCGCCGGCTTGCATCTGTTCGGCGATGGCCAAAACGCCATTGGTGATGGCTTGCTTAGCTTCCGCTGATTTGGCTTTGGCTTTTTGCTTCGTCGCTGCCGCTTGCAACGTCGCCCCACCCGCTTTGAGCGCATCCGCCGGCACAATCAAGTCTGTCGCTGGCGGAATGCTCACGGTCTCTAAATTATCGAGACTGCGCTGGGTGCTGAGGTCAAATTCTCGCAAGGAATCAATATCTGTGTCAAAGAGTTCAATCCGCACAGGATGATCGCGGTTGAGCGGATAGATATCAATAATGCCCCCGCGAATCGCAAACTGTCCTGGACTATCAATCAGGTTCTCACGGGCATAACCCATCGCCACCAGTTGTTGGGTCAGGGCCGCCAGGTCAATCTCCGAGTCCATGTTAAAGGTTAAATTGCTCTGGGCAAAAATCGCTTTGGGTGTCAGCTGGCGCTTATACCCCGCCAAGCTCGTGACAACCACACCGCTTTCGCCTTGCAATAACCACGACAACGTATTAATCCGCTCGTTTTTGGCTTCAGGTGAACTCACTGCCACCTCGGCAGCCAACACATCTTCAACCGGGAAATTATACACGTGGGCTTCACCCAGCAGATTCGTTAAGTCAGCGACCAACTCATCCGCCTGGTAACGATTATGGGCCACCACTAATACCTGGTGCTGCGTGGCTTGACGCATGGCCGCCAGTAACAGCGTGCGCGCCGAGCCACTCAGGCCGGTAATCAAATGGCGACCAGAATTCAGTTGGGGCCACAAGTCGACCAAATCAGGCGCTTGGGCCATTAGCGTGATTAAATCCATTTTTTCTTTCCTTATCTATGTCTAGTTGTACCGATTCATTAGGTCAGGCAGACTCGCGCCACCAATCCATTCTTCGATGGCATCCGCGCCGCGCTGAATGCCCTCATCAATTGCCGGTTGGTCTTGTTTGCTAAAAGGCGTCAACACCCAATCCACAACTTTTTGCTTCTGGGGATGTTGGATGCCAATTTTCAGGCGATCAAACTTGTCCGTCCCTAACGCGCTGATGATGCTCTTGATCCCATTGTGACCACCAGCGGAGCCTTTTTGGCGGAACCGCAGTTGGCCCAGGGTCATATCCATGTCGTCTTGGACCACCAAAATTTCGTCCGGTTGAATTTGATAGAAGCCCATCAGCGGCCGAACCGCCCGGCCCGAATCATTCATGAAGGTTTGGGGCTTCACCAAAAAGACCTTTTCGCCATCAACAAAAGTCGTGCCAGTTGCGGCTTCAAACTCCAGCTTAGACACATCGACATTGAGCCGCTTGGCCAATTCATCAATCATCATAAAGCCGATATTATGTTTGGTTTGTGCGTATTGTCGCCCGGGATTCCCCAAGCCAATAATCATTTTCAAAATAAATGCCTCCGAACACCAGTCAGTCGCGTCAGGCGCTTAACGCCGCGCTGGCGCAAATTTACGTCAATAAACGTCCTTCTATTATACCACTTTGCCTATTCATCTGGGTGAGTGGAACGGCTTGTGCAAACATGTGTATTACCCTGACCGAATAACTGTATTAGTCTCGGGATGTTTAGTTGTGAAATTAGCAGCTAGATTTCGTGAAAAGAATATAAGTAAGCGATTACTTATCAAGCTAATGGGCATTTCTCTGCTTCACAAATCCGCGCCAGCACTCAATTTTCTGAATTGTAAAAGTTTCGTAAGCAGCCAAACTTTTGCTTGAAAAAGGCTTCACATTTAAGCAAGTGTGTTATACTAATAGGCGAATTGCATTTTGCAAATAAGAAAGGATGAATTCACCCATGGCAAGTATTACAGAAAAAGATCACCAAAAGGTTATCTTAGTTGGTGACGGTGCTGTTGGTTCTAGTTACGCTTACGCAATGGTACTGCAAGGTATCGCGCAAGAAATCGGTATCGTTGATGTCTTCAAGGAAAAGACCCAAGGGGACGCAATGGACTTAGCTGCTGCATTGCCTTTCACTTCTCCAAAGACAATTTACTCCGCTGAATACAGCGATGCCAAAGATGCTGACTTAGTTGTCATCACTGCTGGTGCCCCACAAAAGCCAGGCGAAACTCGCTTAGACTTAGTGAACAAGAACTTGAAGATTTTGAAGTCCATCGTGGACCCAATCGTTGAATCTGGTTTCAACGGGATCTTCTTAGTTGCTGCTAACCCAGTTGATATCTTAACCTACGCTACTTGGAAGCTTTCTGGTTTCCCTAAGGACCGCGTTATTGGTTCAGGTACTTCATTGGATACAGCTCGTTTCCGTCAATCAATCGCTGATTTGGTTAACGTTGACGCACGTTCGGTCCATGCCTACATCATGGGTGAACACGGTGATACCGAATTCCCTGTTTGGTCACATGCTAACATCGGTGGGATTAAGATTTCTGAATGGGTTAAGGCTCACCCAGAAGTCGCTGAAGACGAATTAGTTAAGCTCTTCGAAAACACCCGTGACGCTGCTTACCAAATCATCAAGTTAAAGGGTGCAACCTTCTATGGTATCGGTACTGCTTTAGCTCGTATCTCTAAGGCAATCCTTGACGACGAAAATGCTGTCTTGCCATTATCCGTTTACATGGATGGTCAATACGGCGTGCACGACGTCTTCATCGGTTCACCTGCTGTGATCAACCGTAATGGTATCCAAAGCATTTTGGAAATTCCTTTAAGCGATCACGAACAACAATCAATGAACAAGTCTGCTGAACAATTGAAGAAAGTTATCGACGACGGCTTTGCTGCTGCCGGCATCGAAACTCGCCAATAGGCGTCAGCATTCACTCGAAACTACCCACAAAACATTGTTTTGTGGGTAGTTTTTTTTATCTCCTTGTGTTACTTTACACTAATTCAAGATTTGAAACGGCCTTTATTTTCACTCTTGCTTCCCGTATAATGAAGACGCGATACACGTCTGTCCGGAAACACAACAAAGAAGGTGAAAAGATGCATCGTACTACCAAGTTTATTCTCGGCGTTGGAGCTGCTGTTCTTGCGCTTGCTGGCATCTATTCAGCTGTTAGCTGGCATTATCAAGATCGCTTCCTCCCCCATACCGAAATGCTTGGCGTTAACATTGCCGGCAAATCTCCCGAACAAGCGAATCAGGACTTGATTGCCCATTTTCAAAACCAACAGGTGAAATTCGTTGAAGGTCAACAAACATTATTGACTGCTTCTGGGAAAGAATTAGGCATTGCGCCTAATTTCAAAAAAGCACTGACGGCCCTCAAAGCCAAGCAAAACCCCTGGCGTTGGACCGAATCGGTCTTTGCCGATAACACGGCCAAGACCACTAGCACGCCGCTGGTCAATCAAGATCAATTGGCAGCCTATGTGAAAACCGCGACCGCGCGGTTGAATCAGAACCGTCAGGCCTCAAAGAATGCCCAGATTGTCCTGAACAATGGTAGCTACACGGTTCAAAAAGAGGTTCACGGGAATCAGTTTGATGCAAACAAACTAACCAAGGCAACGCTCACGGCACTCAATGCAGCTGCGACCTCGGTTGATTTAAAAAGCACGTATCAACAGCCAACTGTGAAATCTACGAATGCGGTCTTCAAGGATCAAATTCAAACCTTGAATGCCTTAACCAGTATTAAGGCCCAAATTCAGATTACCAACACAGTAGTCACCATTCCGACGAGTCTCATCCAAACCTGGGTTAGCTATCAGAATAACGAAATCACATGGAATAAAGCCGCAATTACCAGTTACGTGACCCAGTTGTCAAAGAAATATGGCACGTACGGGAAATCTCTGAAGTTCCAATCCACAAAGCAAGGCAAAGTCACCGTTCCTGCGGGGACCTATGGTTGGAGCATTGACACCAGTGCCGAAGTGGCGCAACTGATTAAAGACTTATCGACGGGCAAAAACTTCAGTCATGAAGTTGCTTACCGCGGATCTGGCTATAATGAAGACGGATCCGTCCTGGGCAACCTGTATGTGGAAGTCGATAAGAAAGCCCAACATGAATGGGTCTACAAAGATGGCAAATTGCTAATGGATACAGATGTTGTGACGGGGAAACCTGGTCAAGATACCCCATCTGGTTTGTTCTATGTCTGGGACAAACAACGCGACGCTGTCCTGCGTGGTGACAACGGGGATGGCACCAAGTATGCCAGCCCTGTCAGCTACTGGATGCCCATTGACTATACGGGTGTTGGACTGCATGACAGCCCTTGGCAACCGAAATACGGCGGTGACTGGTATCAAGGGCACGGCTCACACGGTTGTGTGAATACTCCACCAAGTTATATGGCGAAGTTATATGCCGCCATTCCTACCGGTACACCAGTGGTTGTGATTTAATCACCTGACCTGATCTGAAAAGGTCAGGTTTTTTCATGCCATTGGGCCAATCGAAAAGGCTGTACAAATCCTCACTCCATTGCGTAAACTATACGTAGTGAGAGCGATATCAATCTCATCATCCACTCATTTTTCTCAAAAACTTGCACGCAATCGCAGATATGGTATGATTATTTCGATTAGAAGTTTTTAATTTTAAAGTCGCTGAATTTGGAGGAACTCATATGTTAATCAAATCACTCGTCCTCAAGAAGGACTTTCTTACCACAGTTAAAGAGACTGTCACCCTTGAAGAAGCGTTGACTGTTCTCGAAGATTCCGGTTTTCGGTGTGTGCCAATCTTGGATGAAAGCGGACAAATCTTCCGAGGTAACATCTATAAGATGCATATCTACCGTCACAAGTCTCAAGGTGGCGACATGAGTCTGCCGGTTACATATTTATTGAAGAACGCCACCAAGACCATCCCTGTTAACGCACCATTCTTCAAGGTGTTCTTTAACATCAAAGACTTACCTTACATCGCGGTGCTGGATGAAAGTGCCAACTTCTATGGGATTTTGACCCACGCGAAGTTACTCGGTATGTTATCAGAATCATGGAACATCAACGTTGGCTCTTATGTGCTGACGGTAATGTCCACTGGTGAACGTGGTGATCTGGCTGTGATGAGTAAGATCATTGCCAAGTACGTCTCGATTTCTGGGTGTTTAACCTTGGATGCTAAGCGTGATGAATTCGTGCGGCGGACCTTATTCACCCTCCCTGCTGGGACCGATGAAGATACCTTGAACACCATCGTGGCCAAACTCGAAAAGAAGAACTTCCGGGTCGTTGAGATCGATGATTTACAATCTGGACAACCAATCCGGGTTGATGAAGAGCTCTAAGCACCAAAAAGCCGTTTCAGCAATTGCTGGAACGGCTTTTTTTAATTTAGATTTGTTTGTTAAAGTTCACAGCCCGATCAACCAGCACCATAATTGGTGCGGAAATCGCCATAATTAAAGCTTCTGAAAGAACTAAGCTGCCGTAAGTTGGCCAGAATAACGTGCTAAAGTTCAAATGGCCTGTCCAAATAATTTCGATGGCGATTAAAAACATCGTCAAACTCATGACGACAACATTCAGTGTCAGTCGTTGCCATAATTTTGGCAGCTTTGGGGCGAGCCAAGCGACCAGACCCAGCCCAATCAGACTTTGAGCACCACCAAAAACGACATCAATCCAACCCAAAGGTGAGAACAAGGCGTTAAAGACAACCACCCCAAGCACGACCCCAATAATGTATTTCCGATTAAAGACCACTAAATGGTTTAAACTCTCTGATAATCGGAACTGAATGGCCCCACTGGCCAGATTGAAACTGGCTGGACCAATCGATAACACAATGTACAACGCCAACACGAGCGCGTTGACAACCCAAATCCTAACTCGACTTTGCATAACTTCCTCCTAGTTTTTTATTGTGGGCGGAATTTCGAACCACAAGTGTTTATTGTAAAAGATTCCTTGGCCGGTTGCAAATGAAGATGGCCATTAAAAGCGCCTGAGGTTTTCACCTCAGGCGCTTTTAATGGCTTAACTTGCTGGGACCGGTTCAGCGACTTTGATGCCCAGGGAAACGGCAAGCGCTGAATCTACAGCTTGCATTTTCTCGGCGCTCAGAGCCGTCACCTTGTCCTTAAGCCGCGATTTGTCGATCGTCCGGACTTGTTCCAACAAAATCACAGAGTCGCGTTCAATGCCATCATCTTTGGCGGTCAGCCCAACATGCGTCGGCATCTTGGGTTTTTGAATCTTTGACGTAATCGCCGCAACGATGACGGTCGGACTATAATGATTGCCGACGTTATTTTGAACAATCAGAACTGGGCGATTGCCGCCTTGTTCCGATCCAACCACTGGGGATAAATCTGCAAAAAAGATATCACCCCGCTTTACCACTACTGCCATATCCAAATCCTCCTGGTAACTTAATGGATATGGGAATATGCTTCGTTCTCACACGCAGTGAACTCTTGACAGATTTGAGCATTGATTGCCGCCATCTCGGTATAGCCACTGACTAATTGACTCAGTTCAGGATCGTGAGCATGCATGTATTCGGCCATTGCCATTTGGACCAGGCGCGCCCGGTCAATTGTATGCATTTCACAATAAGCATCAATCTCCGACTGTAAAGCACCATCTAGCACCACTGAAAATGCTTCTTGCTTTGCCATCAAAAAGCTCCTCCCATACCAAAGATTATTTTCACTAAGTTTAACATATCCCCATGTAAATTTAAACTGCCGTTATTTAATTGGATTCACGCTCACCCGTGGGAGCCGCTCTGCTAGGCTGCATGCCACTTCATAATGGATTGTATCGGAAAAATCGGCGACATCCTGGAGCGTTATTTTTTGATCGCCACTTTGGCCAACCAAGACCACTTCAGTGCCCGGAGCGTATTCCTTAGGTAAGCGAATCATGAATTGATCCATGCAGACCCGGCCAACAATTTCACAGGGCTGGCCATCAACTAAGACATGAAAACCCTGCATGCGCCGCAGCCATCCGTCCGCGTAGCCCATCGGTACCGTGCCAATCCATTCATCCCCCGCGGCTCGGTATGTGACACCGTACGAAACCCCGTCACCTGCATGAATTTGCTTGGTAAAGATCAATTGCGACACCAACGAGAGAGCTGGTTCCAGCGGATAAGGGGTCTCTGGAATCGCGTGGCCTGATGGATTGAGACCATACATGGCAACTCCATAACGAATCATGTTGCCGTTGCAAGCCGCGTGCCACAAGCTGGTTGCTGAGTTGGACACATGAATGTATTCCGGCTTATTGGGTAACGCCGCTAGATATTGATGGAACTTGGCCACTTGTTCATTGAAATAGGTCGTGTCCTTCTCATCGGCCGTCGCAAAATGAGTGAAGAGGCCGGCAATTTCAAACTGTTCCGGATGGGCTTGAACAAACGCAATTGCGGCATTCATTTCATCTAGGTGCCGAAAACCTATCCGCCCCATCCCCGTGTCTAAGGCCAAGTGCACGCGCAACTTCGGCAAATCAGGATCAGCCGCAAGGACCGGCAAAGCCGCTTCCAACCACGCCACCGAGCCGACTGGCACGGCAATTGTGTTGGCTGCAGCAATCGCTGCAGTCTGCGGGTCAATAATGCCTAGGACAAGAACAGGTAGCGTAAAGTCTGCTTGGCGCAAGGCCACCGCCTCATCCAGTATGGCGACACAATAGCCACCAGCACCCGCGGCTTCTGCGACCCGCGCCACCCGCAGTAAGCCATGGCCGTACGCATCCGCTTTAATCACGGCAAACAGCTTGGTGCCCGCGTCTAATTGCCCGATTGCATGTTGCAAATTATGTAAAATGGCCGTTTCGTCAACGAGTACTCGGCCTGGCCGTAAGTTTCCAGTAATCATTTTTATTCGCTTCTTTCCAAAATCACTTCAGTGAAGACCATTGTGTCGGTATGACTAATACTGACAAACGCATTACCCGCAAAGGGATGCTTGGCAATAATTGGCTTGCCATAATCGTCATTCATCGTTTCGACATCCCGCAAACCGACCTTCCCTAAGCCAGTGCCATACGCCTTAGAATAGGATTCTTTCACGGAGAACCGACCGGATAGATATTCAGCCGCTCGCCGCCCAGACAGCGTTTGATACTGGGCGTATTCGTTATCTGTCAGGACCTTCAAGGCAAAATTTGGATTCTTCTCTTGGGCGTCAACCACGCGGTCGATGTCTGTCGCATCAATGCCTAGACCATATATCACGATGACAACCTCTTTCCAACGTTAATAGTTTTATTGTGACATGAAAAGCCGCTCACTTCCACTAGTTTGGCGTGCAAGTTATTCATCTTAAGGTGAAACCGGACTCGGGCACAAAAAAACTCGGCATCAGCAATTGCTGATGTCGAGTTTGATGTGAGGCTTTAGCCTTCGTTATTACGGATGGTGAAGTTACGCTTACGGTTACTGCTTGACGCATTGTCCCGTCCGCGTGAGCTGTCACGTCGGCCGCCTTCACGACGACCACCGTTAGAATGACCGCCATCGCGCTTGCCTTGATAGCCATTACGGCCACCGTTGCTACGGTTACCACGATAACCACCATTGCTGCGACCACCGCCACGCTTGTTACGGCTTGGTAATGGGCGTTCTGGGGTAATCTTAACCGGTACGCTGCTGGCATCATCTGGGCTAACAGCCTTCAGATAAGCTGAAACTAATTGAAGTGGCGTGTAAGTTTCCAACAGGGTTTCTGCCATTGGTTCATACTTTTCAGCGTCGCCTTCTTCAACTTGTTCCTTAACCTTTTCAAGCCCTGTGGAGATTTGGCCTAAGAAGGCTTCCTGGTCCGTTGGTGGCTTCATTGGTAACATACGCTTCTTGGTTAATTCTTCAATCGTATGCAAGTATTCGATTTCGTTAGGGGCAACGAATGTCACTGAGACACCCTTCTTACCGGCACGGCCAGTCCGCCCAATACGGTGAACATAGCTATCTGGATCTTGAGGGATATCGTAGTTATACACGTGAGTGACGTTATTGATATCCAACCCACGAGCGGCAACATCGGTCGCTACCAAGAAGTCAAGTTGACCTGACTTAAATTGGCGCAAGACGCTCATCCGCTTTTGTTGGGTTAAATCCCCATGAATCCCTTCGGCGCGATAACCACGGGCCTTCAGTCCACGGGTTAATTCATCAACACGACGCTTGGTCCGACCAAAGATCAGGGCCAAGTCAGGTGCTTGCACGTCGAAGATACGAGTCATGACGTCAAACTTTTCAAAGTCCTTCGCCCGCACATAGTATTGTTCAATACTATCGGCAGTGAGTTCTTTAGACTTAATTTTAACGGTAATTGGGTCGTGCATGAAGTTCTTGGTTAAGCGCATGATTGGTGCGGGCATGGTTGCTGAGAACAGCAAGGTTTGCCGCTCAACAGGTGCTGTCTTCACGATACTTTCAATATCGTCAATAAAGCCCATGTCGAGCATTTCGTCAGCTTCATCCAAGACCAGTGTCTTTAAGCCACCCAGCTTAACGGTGTGGCGGTTAATGTGATCGAGTAAGCGTCCAGGAGTCCCGACCAAGATTTGTGGATGGTCTGAGAGGCTCCGAATTTGGCGGCGAATATCAGCGCCACCATAAACGGCCTGCACTTTAATCTTTTTATCGCGACCAAGTTTGTATAATTCTTCTTGGGTTTGAATCGCAAGTTCCCGTGTTGGGGAAATAATTAAGGCCTGAATATTTTTGTCAGCCTTATCGATTTTTTCAAGAATTGGTAAGCCAAAAGCAGCGGTTTTCCCGGTACCAGTTTGCGCCTGACCAATAACGTCATCGCCCTTGAGTACCAAAGGAATGGTTTCTGCTTGAATTGGTGTGGCTTCCTCGAACCCAGACCGTGAAATTGCCTTTAAAATCTCGTGATCTAAGCCTAATTCTTTAAACTTCAAATGATGTCCTCCTTGTGTTTGCGATGCAATACAAAACAGAAACGATCATCTGAAGTAGGCTGCCTTGTATTTGCAATTTTCATCATAGTTTTCATAAAAGTATCTAAAACATCATAGCACTGTTTGCCCATTAAAACAAATCAGGGTCTTAAACCGCCACCCAGCGGCACTTCGCAAAAAGACCACCCTCACATCAAGTGAAGATGGTCTTTTCATGCTTAATTTGCAGTTTGTGTAAGCGCGCTAAGCACATTTTCCAAATGCATCCCGTGACTCGCCTTCAACAATACCAAATCATTAGCGGTAATGGTGGTCTTGAGATCATCAATCAGTCGGGCCTGATTACCCACCGGATAATAGTGTAAATGCGCGGGGCCATAAGTGTCCTGCAACGCGGTTAACAGCGATTGGATCTCGTCGCCATACAGATAAACGTCGGTGACCTTCTGCGGGTCTAGCTCGCTGGCAACGCTGGCATGCAGCTCAGCACTGGCATCACCCAG
>Ga0153951_1000894_pt1 | contig 10661 bp, 7 predicted proteins | sample TSNJ035MetaG_FD_102278 | JGI IMG/M metagenome (GOLD analysis project Ga0153951, IMG submission 102278) | Attine ant fungus gardens microbial communities from New Jersey, USA - TSNJ035 MetaG | ecosystem: Host-associated > Fungi > Mycelium > Unclassified | place: USA: New Jersey, Wharton State...
ACAGCAATATCGATGGCGTCCTCGATGACGTCGACGTATCTGTCGGTGAACGTGATTTGAGGTTGAATGCCGGGATACCGCTCAGCAAAATCCAGTATCAACGGCATGACTTTCATACGGCCGAACGTCGCGGGAAGATCGATTCGCAGACGACCCGTTGGCTCGATCGTCTGGGCCGACAGCACCTGTTCTGCCTCCTCGAGTTCCCCCAGCACGCGAATGCATGTCCGATAAAAGGCCTCACCAGGCTCTGTCATATGCAGTCGCCTTGTCGTCCTTTCCAGAAGGCGGACGCCAAGTCTGCTCTCCAGCCGTGCGATGGCTTTTCCTACCGCGGAGTTCGTCAGATTCAACCGTTCTCCTGCAGCAGTAAAGCTGCCCACCTCTACGACGCATACGAAGACGTCGATGCCCTTAAGTCGTTCCGAAGCATGCATACGATAGTGGAATTTTATTCCGCAATTACTAGAAATATTATACGAAATAAGATTGAAAATCCATAATAAGATTGTCGCATCCATTCACTATGACGCGCTAGCCGATGGCGGTGCCACGTCCGATGCGCACAAGTGAGAGCACCGCCCAGGTTCGACATCGAGTCTTCGACAACGTCCTGACCGAGGACAAGTTGACCTTGGGTGTTATCGCGCCGGTAGAAGGCTATCCCGATGCACCGTGGCCACCATCTAGTAACCGCGAGGTGAACAATGCGGTATCTGGACGACATTGGTGCGAGTGCGCTGCGGGTCAGAGACGTACCGTTCGGCCGGCCTCGAGCGCCTCCATGTCGTAGGCGCTCGATTATGTGCATTACTTTGGAGGCGATCTCATGCAGAACAGGGCACTCATTGTTGGAGCAAGCGGTATAGTCGGCAGCAACCTAGCGGACCAGTTGCTATCGACCGGCTGGTCCGTTTCCGGTCTTTCACGTGGCCGCACGGCGTTGTCGCCGGCTATCGAACCAATTGCTGCCGATCTTACCTCCGTGACATCCGTGAGCGAAGCGCTGGCGGGAAAGTCCTTTACTCACGTGTTCTTTGCTGCGTGGTCGCGCCAGACAACGGAGAAGGAAAATATTCGCGTGAATGGCAACATGGTACGTCACGTGTTAGATGCAGCCGGGACGTCAGGCACCGTGTCGCATGCCGCGCTCGTCACTGGCCTGAAACACTATCTCGGACCATTCGAAGCGTATGCGACCGGCGCAATACCTGTCACGCCGTTTCGCGAAGAGCAGGGCCGCCAGGCTGTCGATAACTTCTACTACGAGCAGGAAGACCGCCTGTTCGACGCCGCCCAACGCTACGGGTTTAGCTGGAGCGTGCATCGACCGCACACGATCATCGGCTATACGCTCGGCAACGCAATGAATATGGGCGTGACGCTCGCGGTCTATGCGTCGCTTTGCAAGCAAACCGGCGAACCGTTTATCTTCCCGGGATCGGCGGCACAGTGGAATAGCCTCACTGACATGACAGATGCGCGGTTACTGGCTCGTCACCTCGAGTGGGCCTCTACGTCCGCCAATGCACGCAACGAAGATTTCAACGTGGTCAACGGTGACGTGTTTCGGTGGAAATGGATGTGGTCGCAAATCGCCGGGTATTTCGGCATTGAGGTCGCGCCGTTTGATGGGGAAGCGCGCCCCCTCGAGACTCGCATGGAGCATGCTGCGAAAGTGTGGGCGGATATTGCTGGACGCTGCAATCTCAAAGAATCGAACATCGACAAACTGGCGTCCTGGTGGCATACGGACGCCGATCTTGGACGTCCCATGGAAGTGCTGACGGATATGACGAAGAGCCGCAAAATGGGCTTCCTCGATTATCAAAGCACGCCAGATTCATTCTTCGCGCTTTTTGAGCGGCTCAAAGCCGAACGAGTCATTCCCCAATAATTGGGAATGGTGGGGGGCGGGTAAGCCGGCATAGTCCACCATCTTCGCCCGTCACCTCCCAAAGAGGTTTTCAAAGTGCGAGCCTGTACATCGTCGTACTACGTCTCCCGGACGCTGTTAGCCGGAAAAAATGCGCGACCACCGGTCGCGCATCCGTGAGTTGAAACTTGTCCTTAACGAATGATTTCCCGCCGGAAGACTGGTTGTACGCGCATCGGCATTTCCACCATCTTAGCCGCGTCGACGTAAGGCTCGAAGCGCTTCGTAAGCAATATATTCACGAAGACTCGGCGCAAGGTGATTCCTTCAATATCGGATTCTGCTTGTTGCTCAAGAATCCCGCTATGAGCCAGGGCTGACATACCGTCCCAAAGATGCCGTGCTGAAGGAGCCGGCTCATTTCGGAAATCTTCGTTGCGGTAAGTGCCTTGCGGCACTCCCGGTTTGAGAAATACCGAGTGCCCTGGCTCCCCTGGCTCTCCTCGAACGTTGAATTGGACAAGGGCTTGCTTTGCCTTCCGCCACTTGTCCAGCGCAGACCACACTTCAGGGTCCGTCATGTCCGTGAGCCAATAGACTTGCGTATCGTTCACCTGCACGCGGATGCTCTGTACCAAACCCTGGCGCAGCCGGATGGCCCCGAATCCAAAGTTTCCTCGCCCCTCTTTCATTGCAAAGCAATCCGCATCGGGAGCAGCGACCGGGCACATCAGCACTGGCATGTCGCCGGGCAGACCGATTGCCTGATTGGGCCTGGACTCGAAAGTTTGGAGAAGCTCCATGCGTCCAACCGCGATAAAACTGGGATTCATATCGAATACTTCGATGCCGTTCATTCTGTTACCTACCTAGTTTGATGAGCCAATGACACGAGCGTTGTGCCTCAATTGCAAATCTGCTGTCGAGAGTTAGGTCCATCGAGACCTCGACCTTCGACAACTGGTTGCTTGTTCGTATAACTCGAACGAGGGGTCATGAAGTGGCTCGAAAACACGGCTGAACAGGGGGCGTTTTTTGACCAAAGCAAAAATCTCTGTGCAACGGCGCGTTTTATTTTTGGTAAATATTTTTGGGTTGGCCCGCAGAATGCATCGACGAATCACGAGTCCTGTTTGTGTAGATACGTCAATCTGGGCAGCCAGGGAGTTGACGGGTGGCGCCCCTTCGTACGGCCGGGGGTGGCACAGCGGTATAGGATTCTGTTACAAGTGGTCCGGAGATCTTGCTATCTAAATAATTACTCTTATTTGGATAGCTTGATTTTTGTGCCAAACTGGGTGATATGGAAACGCGCCAGACCTCGACACCCTCGCTCGCAACTGACCCTTTTTGCCTGCCCGACGCGGACGAACTCGCCGCGTTGCGGGCTTGGTACGGGGGAATGGCCTCCCGCAAGGCGGTGGAGCGATACCTGCCTGATCGCCTCGCAGGCGGGCGGACTGCGCGCGGCTTGCTTGGAGGTGTTCGTAGGCAGCTTGCATTAGCTGCCAAGCACGTTTGCCGGCCAGATCTGGTTGCGGTGCTGACTCATCCAGATGGCGAACGGATTCAACGCGCGAAGGTGGTGGCGGAGACCATCGAAATTCTGCGTCACTCGCGCGTTCCGGAACCATTGGTTACTGACGATATTGGAGCGTGGCTTCCCAACAGGGCGGTCACGGTGCTGCGCGCGCAGGGTATCTCCACACTGGCCGACCTCACGGTGCGGGTACCCCGGCGGCGCCAGTGGTGGAAAGCAATCCCGGGGCTGGGCCCGACAAGCGCGCGACGAATTGAAGCGTTTTTCGCTGTACACCCCGCATTGACGATGCGCGCGAAGGAGCTTGTCGCTCGTTCACCGAAAGGTAGGATCGTTCCGTGGGAACAGTTGTGCCTGCCAGACGAGGTCAACGGTTCGGCCGGGACCTTCCGTGCGCCGCGGGACACCTGCACGCTTGACGCTGACGACGACTACCAGGCGGTTCAGGCCTGGCTTTCTATGCATGAGTCTCCGGCCACGCGGTCCTCTTATCGGAAAGAGGCTGAGAGGTTGATTTTGTGGGCAATTGTTGAACGGGGGCGTGCGCTGTCGTCGCTGACGACGGAGGATGCCGTCGCTTATCGGGCGTTTCTGCTTCGACCTACTCCACAGGAGCGCTGGATAGGTCCAGCCCGGTCTCGAGCGGCTGCCGACTGGAGACCATTTGCCGGCGCACTCTCCGCGAGGTCCGCTGCTTATGCGCTTTCTGTGCTAGGTGCGTTGTTCCGTTGGCTGATTGAGCATCGCTATGTGCTTGCCAACCCTTTTGCTGGTGTGAAGGTGCGCGGCAGCCAGAGCGGCACTGTCCTCGACACGTCGCACGTCTTCTCCGAAGGAGAATGGGCGCTGGTCAGAACGATCGCGGACGGACTTGAGTGGTCGTACGGTTGGGAGATTGCCGCTGCTCAACGGTTGCGCTTCGTTCTGGATTTCGGTTACGCCACTGGATTGCGGGCCAGCGAACTCGTCAATGTTGGCCTCGGGAATATTGAAACTGACAGCCAAGGCGATCATTGGATAAAAGTGGTCGGAAAAGGTCGGAAGTCCGCAAAGGTAGCGCTGCCGCCTCTCGCACATGCTGCGCTCTATCGCTACCTAATCGAGCGGAATTTGCCCGTGACGCCGACCCGCTGGCAAAAGGCTACGCCGTTGATTCCGAGTCTGGCGGATGACGGCGCATCGGGCATTACCGGCGTGCGGCTTTGGAGGATACTGCGGCGTTTCTTCGTGAAAGCGGCGACGGTTAGCGCCAAAGACAATCAACCACTTGCCGAGAAGCTGTTGATTGCCAGCCCGCACTGGATGCGCCACACACATGCGACTCATGCGTTGGCGCGTGGGGCCGAGCTAACCGCAGTGCGTGACAATCTTCGCCATGCGTCAATATCGACTACGTCGACCTATCTGCACGGCGATGATGTTAAGCGTGCACGGCAAATGGCCAAAGCATTTGTCGACAGGAAGTGAATCGCTGCCGCTAATACGGTGATTAACCCTGAGGGTTCAGGTGCTTGTGGACAAGCAGCTTGCAAGCAGTTGAGGCGGCTTCAAGGTTGCTGGCTGCGATGATAGAGTTCGGCAATCCAAGGTGAATGCTGGTTCTGTTGATAGACGAGGCACAACTCTTTTTTTGCCCGCGTAACGCCTACGTAAAAAAGCCGCCGGGCTTCACGAGTCGCCCGAGCACTCTCTTTGTCGCGCCGGCTCGGAATGTCGCTATTGTTCATTCCAAACAAGATGACCGCGTCAAACTCGCGGCCTTTAGCGCTGTGGAGCGTGCTTAGGGTTGCGCGGCCGGTGCCTTGCACACGGCCAGCAAAGACATGAAGTGGAATGTCACGGTCTTTTGCTGTATCGGTCTTTTCGGCCATCTCCGAACATATCTCCCATTCTTGATGGGCGTTCCGCGCAATCGCTCGCCACGGTGTAATGAGCTCTTCGTCCAAGCGTTTTAGCCAGACGTGCGCACTCTCACCCGCATCTATACCGTCGCGGAGGAACGAGATTAATTGTTGTGACAGCGTTTCCTCTTCGGATTCTGATTGCTGGCCAGAATAGACCAATCCCATCGCTTGTCCTAGCAATCGGCCGTATGGCGGATTGGCGTCACGCCATCCGCCTGTCACCCATCCAGCGCAAGCTTCGACGAACCGGGCAAGTCGTGAGCTACGCTTAATCAGCGCATTGCGGTCGGTGCGTACAAAAGGAATACAGACACGCTCGAGCTCTCCGGCTACTTTGTCGCCGAGCCACGCCGCACGGTAAAGAATTGCAATTTGCTCCAGCTGGAAGCCTCGACTCAGAAGCGCTGGCAGAATAGTTTCAGCAATATGTCGAGCTTGCCACGCATGGTTGCCCTCCACTGGCCAAAACGTGAGTTCGCCCTCAGGTCTGTCATGAAGACCTTCATAGTCGCGCTCCTCGCCAAGTGCGCCTAACGAGGCGCGAATGATCTTAGCTCCGGAACGGTAATTAAAGCGCAGGCGAATCGTTTCGACTCCAACCCGCTCGGTTAGCTGCAGCAACAGCCTCGGATTAGCCCCTGTAAAGCCATAGATTGACTGGTCTGCGTCGCCGACGGCGAATAGGCGGATGCCTCCCTCGAAGCAGAGCAAAAGAACTAACTCGTGTAACGCGTGCCCTAGATCTTGGTATTCGTCCACAAACAGTACTGGGAAGCGGGCGCGTAGCGCATCCCGAATCCAGTGATGATCCTTGATCATGCGGAACGCGATTAGAGGCATGTCATCGAAGTCAATGAGCCCTCGGTGACGTAACTCGGCTTCATACGCAACGATGAAATCGGCAAGCTCTGGATTGTCGCCCCGCCACTCTCGCAAATTGCGATCAACGTGCCGGAGCCGCTTCTCCTTCGCGAAGCCCCAGCGTTCACGCGGATCACCTGACTCGCCGAAAACTGAGTAGTAGGCAGCCTCAACAGCGGCGTCGCTCTGTTCATCCGTCGCGACGCGGAAATTCTCGGGGAGGAGCCCGTTGATGCAGCGCGCGTATGGGGCAATGACTTGGGTCAGTGCGAAACTATGAACAGTTCCGATGAAATTGCGGTCGCTACCGACGATGCCAAGCTTGGCTAGGCGCGTTTCAAGCTCAATCGCGCATTCGTTGTTGTAGGTGATGCAGGCGATCCCACGCGGATCGATAACGTCCTCGAGCAACGTTCTTGCGATCGCTGTAGTCAAGGTTTTTGTCTTGCCGCTTCCCGGACCAGCTAAGACCACGCAATGCTCGCGTTTGCGGGCTGCGGTGTCTTGCTCCGGATTGGCTTTGAGATCGGCGAGCGCTCTCGCCACCGCCAGGTTGCTAGACATTGGAAGCGACGAAGTGTATGGCCGACGCGATATATGTGGGCGGAGTCAGGGTTGGAAGTCTTTTCGCGAGTTTCGCGCTTAGCCTACCTTTGCCAATGTCAGCAATCATGGACAAGAGCTGCTCCGGAACGACGGGAGTTCCCGAACGCCAGGCGGCGATTCGAGCCGAGCGCTTAGGTCCAAAACCCTGTTCGTCAAGAATATCCAGCATTGCTTCGCGGAGATTAGGGGTGTTTGTGACGGCGACTTCAAAGGTCAAGTTGTTCAGAAAAATGCCAAACTTCTCCCACGTTGCGCTGAAGGTCGCGAAGTCTGCTGATTCGCACCAAGCGAGTTGGGCGGCCGTCAAAGGTGGCTTTTTCCTTACTGCGCAGAATGCGTCCCGTATTCCGAGGGCACGCGCCTTGCCGAGCGGTGGCTTACTGCCGTCGAGCGGATCCCAGTCGGTGACGACCGCGAACGGTAGGCCGAGAGCAGCCGCGAGCTTCACATAGGGCTCGAAATGAACGCCCGCCACGTTGCAGACGGTAATGCCGAGCTCATCTAGATTGTGACCCAGCGCAACAGCGAAACCAGGCAAAAGAGCCTCTTCGGCATCGCCTTCTACGAAGATCACGCCTCGCGCGAAAAGTATCTCGGACCGGGTGGCGGTCAGATAGCGCTCGATGTCTTCGAGTTCATCGTCTGTAACCGGCAACTCGGCTAGCGAATAAACGCGCGACTCGCCCTTCACCGAGCGTAGATTTACTATCGACCGCAGCGGTGCGACCGCGGCTAAGGTCGGGGAATGGCTCGTGACGACAAGTGCCTGGGCTGGATCAGCCTTTTGAAATAGCTTGTCGAAGACAGCTCGCTGCAGTTGCGGATGGAGATGGGCCTCGGGCTCCTCAATGCAAAGAACCGAATAGTTGCGTTCGTTCTTGGCTCGCCGCCAAGCGAACTCCGCCAATTTCAAAGTGATCAATGCGACATTCGCAGAACCGAGGCTCGCTTCAGCAATGCCGCGTTTGCCGTTATCTATGAACATGGCGATTGAGCGGAACAACCGTAGCGGATCGGTCGGCGCAAAGCGTAGGCGTGCATCAATGTCATGCGCGCTTCCTGCTAGGTCCAGAATGCCCGCGCGGAGAGAGTCTTCAAGCGCTTTAACCGACGGAAAGCTTTCCAGCTTCTTGGTTGCCGTTTCAAGTGTGGCAGCAACGCTATCCAATTCGCTACGACTGACTGTCGCGACCGCATCCTCAAGCAATGGCCGAAGCGGTGAGTTGCGCCAAGATGCCAGTTGCCCTTCGGCGTCGCGCAATGCGTCGAGCATATCCAGCGCGACCCTGCGGCGGACCCGGCTTGGGACGGAACGGGATTCATCGCCTCCGCCGAACACGATGAACTCGTAATCCTCACCAGACTGTGGTGTGCCGGCGACGTCGGCTCGTTTGCGATAAACGTAGCTTAAACGCGCTACCTTTGGGTCGGCCGCCGTACGGAAGTCGGTGAGCAAAGCAACCAACGCGACATCGCTGTCAAAGTCGGCGAAATCGAGATGCACTTCAATCTGCGGATCGTGGGCCAAATCGCAGCCATCCCAGAAATCGGATAGCTTTAGTTGCCTCGCGGAATCGGGCAGAGTTGGATCAAGCACAAGCCGGATGGCATACAGGAGATTGCTCTTCCCGACGCGATTCTCGCCGAGCAGCACGACATTCCCTGCGAGCGGGACGTCGATTCCCGCGAAATTTCGGAAGTTCCGAACGATCAACCTTGCTAAGCGCACGCCACCCTCTCTTTTGTCTCGTCGCTCCCGGCCTTCGCTTTTGCGCGCAGGTATCTCCCGAAGCTGAAATTGGTAATTAATCTTACCATTGGATGATCGGGTCAAATTGCGCGGAAAGATGCACATGCTCTGCCGTACGAGCACAAAGTTAACTAACGGTTGGCGAGCGAGACCGTGAGGTTATCGCTGCGTACGAGTTAACGTTCGGCCTTCGCGATGGTCTGCCAGAAGGAATGTGACATCCACGCCGAGTACCCGCGCGATGGCATCCACAGTGTTAACTTTCAGATCTGGTGCTGAAAGTTCTATTAATGACAGGTAGCCCTTGGCGAGACCTGCTGCCTCCCCAAGTGTCTCCTGTGACATATTGATCGAGGCTCGAAAGGCCGCGATGTTGTGAGCAACTGTTTGCGATAACGAGGTGCGGGCCAGAAGGCGGCCGGACAGACGAGGAGATTTTTCGAGCAACTGACTGGGATCCACGCCCATGAAGCTAGCGAGCGTATCGATTGTGCTCAGCCGGGCGTTGGCCGCCTTGGTTTCTATGAGAAAAAGGGTATTTCGACTTATACCAGTGGCGGCGGCCACCGCGACCAGCGTTAGCTGTTTCTCTTCCCGAACGTGTTTGACGGCGCGCGACAAGCGTGCGCTCGCGGTCCAGCCCTCGCCTTCTACCCTTTTTGTCGTCATCTAGTCGCCCAGCAACGCAGTGTGGACCCCCGATTTGGAAGCCCGGCGACTCGCGTCGCGCAGCAAGAACCGTCGAGTAAACGTGGAATGCCCACGACTCATTGAGTCGCAGGCATCGAAATTACTGAAATCCGGTCAATCTTACTGTGCAAAGGGCGTATGCGGGAATGCGAAGTTTGATTTCAAACTTAAACTTCGGTGTTGCCAGCACGGTTGAACTGCAGTTAGGTCGGGGTTAAACCAGGCCCGTTGCGTAATACACGGTGATGACGAAGAACACGGCCAACGTCTTGATGACCGTGACCGCGAAGATGTCGCGATACGACTGGCGATGCGTGAGCCCCGTCACCGCGAGCAGCGTGATGACCGCGCCGTTGTGCGGCAGCGTGTCCATGCCGCCGCTCGCCATCGCGACCACGCGATGCAGCACTTCGAGCGGAATGTGCGCGGCTTCGGCGCCCTTGATGAACACGTCCGACATCGCCGCGAGCGCGATGCTCATGCCGCCCGACGCCGAGCCCGTGATGCCCGCGAGCGTGCTGACCGACACGGCCGCATTGACGAGCGGATTGGGGATGCTCTTCAACGCATCGCCGACCACGAGGAAGCCCGGCAGCGCCGCGATCACGCCGCCGAAGCCGTATTCCGACGCCGTGTTCAGCGACGCGAGCAGCGCGCCCGCGACCGCCGCCTTGGTGCCGACCGCGAAGCGCTGGCTCACGCGGCCGAACGCGGTCACGACGACCATCACGATGCCGAGCAGCAGCGCGCCCTGCACGGCCCAGATCGCGACCACGGCCTTGACCGTCGTTTCGACCGGCGCATGCAGGCCGGGCAGGATGTCCGGCGTGATCGTGTAGGTCGGGCCGTACCAGGTCGGAATCCAGCGCGTCAGCAGGAAGTTCGCGACGCCGACCACGACGAGCGGCGCAACCGCGAGCAGCGGATGCGGCAGCTGCTTCGACTCGACGCGCTCCGGTTCGTTGACGAGCTCCGTGCCGTAGCCTTCGCCGGTCGCCATCGCGGCGCGGCGGCGCCATTCGAGATACGTCAGGCCGACCGCGATGATGAACAGCGAGCCGATCACGCCGAGCGTCGGCGCGGCCCACGAGGTCGTCTTGAAGAACGTCGTCGGGATGATGTTCTGGATCTGCGGCGTGCCGGGCAGCGAGTCCATCGTGAACGAGAACGCACCGAGCGCGATCGCGCCGGGCATCAGGCGCTTCGGAATATTGCTCTGGCGATACAGTTCGGCCGCGAACGGGTAGACCGCGAACACGACCACGAACAGCGATACGCCGCCGTAGGTGAGCAGCGCGCACACCGCGACGATCACCGCATTCGCGCGCGAGCGGCCGATATAGCGGATCGCGGCTGCGACGATCGCTTCCGAGAAACCCGACAGTTCGATGACCTTGCCGAACACGGCGCCGAGCAGGAACACCGGGAAGTAGA
>Ga0153951_1000895_pt1 | contig 10649 bp, 14 predicted proteins | sample TSNJ035MetaG_FD_102278 | JGI IMG/M metagenome (GOLD analysis project Ga0153951, IMG submission 102278) | Attine ant fungus gardens microbial communities from New Jersey, USA - TSNJ035 MetaG | ecosystem: Host-associated > Fungi > Mycelium > Unclassified | place: USA: New Jersey, Wharton State...
AGATGCTGATACCAAAGTAATTCCAATAACCTTCGCTGCTAACGACAGTGAAGTTCTCTTAAGCACAACACCACTGAAACAATTCCAATCCATCATTACACCGGATGAGAACGGCTTTAAACAGCTGGTCACTTTCTTGAACTCAGAGTTAGACCCATCGATGGCGCTTTCTTCAGATGTTCTTGATAAAACATTCGATAGGTGGTGGCCCGATTTAAAAACAGAACTTGACCTTATAGACCGGGAATATCAGAACCAAAAAGAGACTGATACTAAAAAGAAACCAGCAAATACTAGCATTGACAGCGAACTATTAGCAAACATCTCTCGCAATGTAGACAATCTAGTTAGAATATCCAAGAATGAGCTTATTCCTTCAAACTTCAGAAAGCAAAATTCAAACGCATATCTGGATCTTCGAATAACCTATTACAGGCTATATAGATTTATTCGTCAGACCGATCCTAAAACTATTGATAAAAGCCAGCTTGATGAGATCTATCGACTAGTCTCGAAGCTCCAATCTCCAGTTGATAATATCGTCGGTAAAAATATTGTGTATCACTCCGCAGCTAATCATCCTATCTGATAATCAGCTATGTACCATTAACCAGCCGTAAAGCTGAATTCAACTTCTGAAACTTTCTTACCGCGTTTCCCGGTTGCCAAGTGCACCTTGATCGCGGTTTTTTCGTTGACTTCATCAATTGCCTTACGTAGATAGTCAGTTCTGAACCGCCACCAAGGCATACCTTCTTTTCCAAAGTACTCTAAGAATTCCTCCGTCGTACCATGCACACCGCCTACATAAAACCAGCTTGCGGCTAACTGATACAACATCACTGCGTATTTTCCGCGTAACGCGACAATATCACCCAGACTGTAGCGCGTATAGTTCTTTTTAAGCCCGATTAAGTATGGCGTGAGTACATCATCAAACTCGAGCGTAACACGCCCGTCAGGCTCAATTGTGGCCCGATTCAGCCATCTGGTGGTGGTGATTGTGCCTGAATCCAATTTTAGCCAGAACCCTTTGTTCGTGAGCCCAACCAGGGCATTAGCCGTACTTTGGACATTGTTACCACCACGGCCAAAACCCATCACGGCATTAATCTGATTAACACTAGTTTCAATTGCTTCTAATTTTGTATCATCCGGCTTAATCTTAGACACCATGTAATCCACGAGCTTAAGCTCACGTTCTGTTAACTGATGCCTTGCTTTTTGTACCAAATCATTCGATTTAAACACGGTCATCTCAAGCTCACGATCAGCATCTTTTTGCTTTAAATCGGTCTCACTTGTAATGATTAACTTGCCACCTTTGTGCATCGGCTAGGCCTCCTTCGAGCATTCACTCTCCAGTATACACGGTCATAACGACCACACCATGCAAAACATACGTTACATGCGTATTTTTTACGTTACTACTGTGTATATTACCCGTTACGTTGGTGTATTTTCTCCGTTATAACCGTGTATTTTTTACGTTGCGTACAGACAATTAGGCCCTATACAACAGCATTATCATTTGCTAAGTACTTGAATTAGATAGAATTATATGAATTACTATAGCCACCCTCTATCTAGATGCTTAATGCGCGGAACGCGCTGCTGATAGCTTCCCCCCTGCAAAAAGCAGATAAACTTTTTGCGTTGCATTAAGCTCCGGCATAAACCGGCAATCATTTACTCGTCAAGACTTGCCCTGACTACATAATCAGTGTGAGTTTGAGTGATAAAGGTGTGGTAAGCTTGCGGTCGAACTCGGGTAAACACCGCTTATCCTGATTATGCTGACTGTTCCCGCGCCTTGTGAGCGCGAAGTCGTCCTCCCTGACCGTTTGCAAACCTGCAGGCCGTCACCGCCAATTGACGCATTGCAGGTGGTTAGTCTGCTTTTGCGATCCATGCTATCTTAAGGGCTGGACGGACCCCACGCTGTCCTGTTGATGTAGCCGCGCTTGACAGACTACTTTGGTATAGCGGGGACTAAAAAAAGGACACCCCGCTGAAATGCTGGGTGTCCACTCATTGATTTAAATAGCTAAACTTCCACATATTAAACGGTTGTCTTTTTGACCAGAATCTCTTAAACTGGTGGTAACGACCGTGGAAAGTGGCTATGTAATGTTGAGCTTGCAACATTTCATCAGCTCTTGATCAGCTATTGGCGTAGCTGGTTGAGCCAAACGGTTATTAAATTTAATTTAAGCATAGCTGATGTCCATAACGGATACCAGCTTTTTTTGTGCGTTAGATTCAAAATTCATTTAATCTGCGTATATATAGGTATCCTGACGTTTTGCAAAAACAGCCCCGCCAAAAATGGCGGGGCTGTTTTTGCAAATTTAATATCGTTAAAAGTAAACTATGAGACTGTCTTTTTTGGAAAGAATATAATCCTTGTAAAATGTAAAGCTGGGATTAAGAACAGAGCTAAAACAAGCAGAGAAAAAAATATCTTGATGAAAGCTCCTTGCTGGGAACGATAGATCGTAATCAACCAAATCCATAGTAGCACCATCAGATAACTCGGTAACAAAATTAAAAGACGAAGCAACTTTGACTTCTGCGGATTCTTTAGATACCCAAAAACTTTGTCAGAAAAAAACAGTACAATGAAGTCTAACAAGATCTATCACCACCCATAGTGATTATAGCACGGAAATATACCCATTCTTCTTCCCGTCTAGAGAATCTAAATAGCTTGCAAGAGCATTTCCGGGATCCAAAATATCTTTAACCACGGTTGAAATAATGGGCGTTAAAACAAGTTTATTTGCGGCCGTTCCCATCAGTGTTACTAGAGTCTTACGGAACGTCTTTTCAATAAGACTTGTTGCAGCTTTCACACCATACTTCTTTAAGAGAAGTCTAATTCCTGTCTTGATACTTACTCCAGAGGCAAAACCGCCTGCTACTGTTAGACCGATATTAACAGCATTAGCCACCCATGAGTCTGGAAGATTGATAAGTGAACGTACTCTAATAATATCAGCTTCAGAAATCTCTCCCAAAGAGAGTCCAACGAAATAGTTAGCAAACGTTGTTAATTGTTCTCTGCTGATTGTTGGATTGCTGATTAATTGCTGATTAATTTCCTCCTGAAGTGCGGCCTGCTGCTGAGGTGACAGTTGATTGATATATGACACACCATTATCCACCAAACCAAAATCTCCAGTACTACCAATTGAAGTCGTTAAAGACTGAGAATCAGCAACACTGTTATTTAAAAAGTTACTGATTTGATCAGGTGTCCAATGATCTGCATTTGACCAATCATTATTTGTGGATTGATTAGCAGTTGTATTTGTTTGTGCTGCTGAAACAGATACAACTGTTGGTGTAATAAAGGATAGTGTAAGAGCAATCGTCGAAAATGCAGTAATTAAAGTCTTTTTCATGATTTTCCCCTCCAAATATAATCCCAATACCAATGAAAAATAATTAATTAAATTTATGAAGCCAGTATGCTGCTTATTCCCAATTGTGTCAACGATTTATAGCCTAACAAAAATGTCACATTTTTGTATATACCAATCAAATAAATCCTTTGCATCTAGAGAGTTTTGTTAGGGTCTATCTCTCCGTATTCAATTGCCGTTTCTTTAATTCTGTACACTTGCCTTGGTCCTAAACCCCATCTACGGGCCAGCTGAGCCTTTGGGACGCCTTCTTTTAGCCCTCGGACAATCTCACGATAAATCTGTGCTTTGCGCTTATCCGGTGAATCTGGAGCATAAAGCCGCTTACCGCCTTTATAAACGCCACGGTCTTTAGCCAGCTCAATACCCTGTCGCTGACGCTCACGTATCTTCTGACGCTCCTGTTCCGCAGTGTATTTGTAAATTTCGAGCACCAAATTCGTGAGCAATGCTTGCAAGGCCGGATCGGCGACGCCGGCGAAACTTGGTAAGTCTAAGACATCTAAAAGCGCCCCTTTGTCGCGTAGCTGGCCGATGATATCGGTCAGGTCAGCGGCATTGCGTCCCAGCCGGTCAAGGCTTGCAACAACGACAGTATCGCCCTCGCGGATAAATTTGAGCATCTCCTGCAGTTGTGGTCGCTTAGTGTCTTTGCCTGATACCTTTTCTTTGTAAATCTTTTCAACGCCGGCCTGATCTAGCGACTCTATCTGCCGGTCAAGGCGCTGATCGCGAGAACTAACGCGTGCATACCCGACTTTCATGGCCAAACTCTCCTCTCATACGTCCATGTCTTACTTATATGTCTTACTTCTTTCTTCAGTATACATGCGCACAAAAAAAGAGACAACTGGGTACACCCAGTTGTCTCTTTTAAGGCATTACCATAATTGCCACCACTTCTTCTTTTTAGTGGTGGTTTTTTCTTTGGAAATCTTATCTGAAACTGGTTCATTAACTGTCTCGACCGGTTCATCTTCTGGCGTCTTGTCTTCCGGTTCTGGAGCCTGTAGTTGCTTCTGCATGTCATCGACCCGCTTATCTGCGACTAACCGCAGTTGCTGTTCGTTCTGCAACGACTTGGTCAGCTCTGCGATCTGTTTATTGCGTTCATCAAGTTCGTGCTTTAAGCGCTCTATGTAATCGTCACGCAACTCATCGGTTACTTGTTGCGCATTTGGTTGCGTGCCGGTTTCCTTTGTTTGTTGCGTTTTAGTTGCGTGTTCACCAAGCTTGTTGCTAAGCAGTCTATAGGTCTTATCATCAATTGAAACACTGCGTCCGTTGCGCTTTGGTTGCGCCTCAATAGGCAACTGTTTAAGCAACTTGCTAACGTATTGCCGACTCACGCCTAACTTATTAGCCGCCTCAGTCATTGTCATAGCCATGCGATCAACTCCCTATATATCAAGGATAGCACATAACCATTCTAGAGCTTAAATTTTATAATGGCCTTCCGATATGTAAACTAGTTGCGCAACAAATAACGTTTTGTTGCGCAACTAGGCGCAAAGCAGGCGGAACGTGCGGTTTAAGGCGCAAGGCGGGTATGCGCCCATGATAAACTGACGGGCGAGTGAGGAGGGCTCACTCCGGCAGTTGGGGTTCAGGGGCGCGCGGGCCCCGCCTGAGCATTAAATCGACTAGGGCAACTTCAAAATCTGTCCGGGGCGAATTACTGTCTTTGTTGAAGAATTATTAGTCGCAAGCAATCGCTCAATGCTCACTCCAACGCGGGCCGAAATTGCCCACCAACTATCACCTGGCCGCACTGTATATGTGGCGCCTATATGAGACACCGGTTGCGACCTTGACGGTACCGAATTACCGGTATACAAGCCTTTGAAGTCATAGCTCATATCCAGCGCATACCCTTGCCAAGAGCTCGTAAACTGCCACGTACCGACATTATCAACGCCGGGTCGATCAGTGCCATAGCTTGCAATCCAAAGATTTTTTGCGACTAATTCGGTCGGGCGCAAGCGGCCCGCCCAGATCCAACTCGCCATCGTATAAACGTCGGTCTTGTTGTAGCCGGCGGCCTTTGTTGCATTAGTAAAGACGTTCGCTAATTGCGTCAGGTTACCGGCTGGCAAAACTGCGTCTTCAATATCATCAGCTAGAACGCTTGACCCGGTTAGTTCAAGACGCTTAGCAGTTGCGACAAAAAAGGCGGCTTCCCGCTGTGCGGCTTCGGCGGTCTGCCAGCGCGCATAGTGATAGGCGTGGACAAGTAAACCGGCTTTTGCAGCATTTGAAATCTGCTTGGCCGCCTTAGGATTAACATAGCCCTCGCCCTCGGTCAGTTTGACGATTACGGCCGATACCCCTGCGGCCTTAATATCCAGATAAAAGGCGGGTGAATCGGGCTGATAGCTGGCCACATCGGCAACTAGCTTATAACTGGCCATTAAATCGCCTCCCGTGGTGCGCTACCGCGTTGTTGGAAGACGGTTGGGGCGAGATAACTGGTATCTGGTACCGCCGATTGCGTGTAGTGCGCTGTCATGGCCACGCTCTTGTGTCCCAGCAGATATTGAATCTCTGTCATCGGGACACCTTGCTCCAGTAACTTGGACGCAAAGGTATGCCGTAGAAGATGCGCATAGAAGGGGATACCGGTTTCCTCAGCAAAGGCCGTCGCATAGCTTTGAATTGTCCGCTTTGATAACCGAAAAAGTGGCTGATCAGTCACTGGGCTATCACGCCAATAAGCGTACAAAATCACAGCTGATGCGGGGTCTACTACTGGTATCTTGCGGTCACTGCCCCATTTTGCGTCCCTAATGTCGATATAAAGTCGACCGTCTTCTAGGCTCACGTCGCTATGAGTGAGCTTGGCCACCTCGCCAACGCGGGCACCAGTCCCGCTTAGAGTGTAAAAAGCGGCGCGTAAATTGGCCTGCATACCGTCAAACCACGCGTAAACGGTACGCAACTGGGTGTCGCTTAGGCGCTTAATGCGCGCTGGGTGCGACTGCAAATGTAAGCCAGTCGGCACAGGACTCGTTTCAATTTCCCCCATCAAAACAAGCCAGTTATAGTATTGAGCCATTGTGCTCATCTTGGCGTTGATCGTGCGCGCGCTCTGTTCAGCGCGCATCATCAACTTTCGGTATTCAAGTACGTCTTGGGTTGTTGCGTCCTTTAACGACTTACGTTTCAAATCGAGGTAGTCTTTCCAAAGATGTAGGCGGCGCTCATATTCTTTTATCGTCAATGCCGCCTTGTGTTGGTCTTTTAAATACTGTGCAAAGGTTGGCATGTAAGCTCTCAACTCCTCCAAAGTTGCGGGCGCCGACGGGCGAACATCGGCCGGCGCATATTCTCAAATATGCCCTGTGTCGTTTTTTGGCACTTTATTGATTTCCTCGGCGCATTTCGTTGATGACACGTGCCGTAAACTCCTCGAAAGATTTTACGAGCTGATCCAGGCGCTTCTCCACGCGCACGATTAATAGCAATGCAATTAAGATTCCTGATGCCTGGTCTAGTACATACTGTAAAAGGTCTTTTTCCATGCGTGACCTCCCTTAAATGTCTTGGTCACCATCAACGTCAAACTGCTGTAAAACGACTTCGTCTGATACTTCTTGTGCTGTAATTTGACCGAGCTTCTCGCCACAATTACGGCATAAGTCAAAACTTCCGACAATCAGTTTCTGTGTGGTTGGGTCAATCACAGTCATGTGATAGTAGATATCAGCCACGCGGCCGCAACACTCACATTTGCGATAAATCGGCTGCGCGTAGGCTTCGATGGGTAAAAGGTTCTTGGTTGCCGTTGCCGTTGCTGTCGCCTCCTTTCAAAAAAAGCGGGCAGAGCCCGCTTTCTCTTGCTACATGGTCTTTGACGTGGTCTCTACTAATTTGGCAGTGACGGTAAAATCACGTTGTTCGCCTTCTAAATTAAAAAAGTGGTACGTCTGGATATACTTGCGAAGCAACTTCACGATATCAGCCACCTCAGCCTGATTTGGATTGGTTACTGGGTATCGCTGAGTCACTGTCTTCCCAGACTTTGATTTGATGGCTAGAACGATCACCTTCATCCTTATTCACCTCCTAGTGGCACTTCATATTGACTGATTAGCACCGGTTCATCGGGGCTATACGTTGGTCGGTTAAATCCTAGCGATAGAGACAACCAAAAATAAATGTCCTTCACTGTCACGTCTAGAGCAACGTTATTTGTTGTTGTGACAAGCTTTCCATCGCTGCCACCAACCAGGTTCTGTTGAATCTTACGACTAATCAATCTCATTTCTGCACCTCCTCATACTGGAAAGTCTCTGTAATCTCCGTACGCACTGTTTTGGCAGAGACAGGCGTATTTGCTAGATAAATACCATTCTTGTAGGCAATTTTGGCATCTGACAGCGCTTTCATAAATGTGAAAAGGTCTTGACCCTTAAGACCCTTTTCCACGCGTGTGACCCGCAGGAAATAAGATTTGCTGTCTGTTGTTTTAAAAGTCATCTGCAAAATGTTGGTCAGCGTCTTTTGTGCCATAGTAAGTCACTCCTTTCTAAGGTTTCTTGATAGTGACGGTTTCGTCAAGGAACTTCTGCATTTCGTTGTAATCATCATTGTTTGTGAGCCCACCAAGGTCGATACTTTCTGCCTTGGTCACCAAAATGCGTTGTAGCTTCATCTGACCATACGGGGGGACAATCTTTTCCAAAGCTTTGCCAACTTTGATCAGCTTCGCATCGATTGTCTTTTCATCTTCGATAAAAACCTTGCTGAAGCGCTGTACATACTTGCTGTCCTTTTGATTAGGTACTGCAAGCTCAAAATCGACGACGTATTGCTTTAAAAACCCAAATTCAGTCATACTACTCACTCCTTCCTTTTTTGCCATCATCTACCGAAAAAAGGTCATATCGCAACGTACATATTTATTCCGGCGTGTAGGGTGAAAGCCCAGCCGGACGCGGGTTTGAGTAGCTGCCGAAAATCTCGAATCTAGCAGGCAACTGTATCTAGCGAGCACACACAAAGACCTCGCCTGAGGTCGGTGGTTCCCGACCAAGGCGAGGTCTTTGTGTGTCAGCGTGCCGACAAGGGCGAAAGCCCTAGGCACAGCGGCGAGCGAAAGGTTGCGATAGTGCGCGACGAGCCGTGCAAGCACGACCAGCGCCGTCCGCGGCGGTGGGAGGCGCAGTGTCCCCCTGTTGGTTGTCCCCCCGAGATCGTCATTACTCGGCGAGCACAGCGAGCCTAGGGGGGGTAAAGGAAAAGGGGGTTCGGGGGGAAAACCATTAGGGGGACAGACACGGCGAGACGCACACGAAGCAACTACCACCTTACTGATACTTGTAGTAATGTATTGCCTTTTGCGTATATGGATTTAAGTAGGAACTTTCAGCAATCAGCTTTTTATGTGCCAATTCAGGCAGATACGCTAGCGTACTAGGGCTGTTAACCATTAAGGTTGATACAGCAGGTCGTTTTAAATTTCGAGAAGTCATATAAATTTTCTGGCCATTGAATATTTCAGTGAAATTGCCGGATTTAGTCAAGTATTTGCTGAGATAAACGGCAATATCCTGTACGTTTCGTCCCTCATACCGCTTTATTTTGATATACCCGCCCTTTTCTAAAATCTCTGAATTTTGATCAATGCTACGTGTCCAATATTTGACCAAATTCTCATAGGGTATGTAATCTGAAATATTTGTGACGATATGGAAGTGAATAGCGCCTCTTTTTTGAACCTCTGGAACGGCAATATACCGCAAATCATTAGTCAATTCAGGAGCTCGGCGCAATTTCCGAATAAATGACGTCAGGGCCTTATTTGCTACTTTTGGTAGCTGAAGGTTTTCCTTAAATGTCAATGTTATGAAGCACAGATTGTGATCCGTAAAATTTTCTGGGATTAAGGATAAGATTCTCATCTTTGCCCGCTGATTGCTTCGAATCCGGCTGGCTTTCGTATTTTTTCGTGGCACTCGACGTCTATTGACAATCTTGTAACCGCTCTGCTTGATAGAATCATATACGCGGATTTCGGTAATGACCTTGCCATGCGTAATCTTAGCGTTGTAGTACTTTGTCTCTTTCATATGTGCAACCTTCGATATGCAGCGTTTTAGTTATAATAGCATTAAATATAAAACGAATGAATTCTGAAATCGTTGATTGCCTGGCAGTAGTAAGTGTTCCTTATTTCAAGAATAACTCCTGTTATACTGATAGTAGTAGAAATCCACGTGGCCACACTAGTAATTTCAAAGGAAGGTGTAACTATGCTTGTTTTAGATATTTTAAAGGATCTCCTAAGTGATATTCTAAGCCAAGTTATCACTCGCTTATTTGAAAACTGCTTTAGTCATGCAAAAGAGTTGAACAAGAAACAGCTTTATAAGGGAAAGTTGCCCGAAAATCGCGGGCAATTTTCCCACCGTACCTGGGGTTGCCAACAGGGATCAGACTTGCCATTAAGTGAGTATTTGATTTATATAATATTACATCGGAACCACATGATTCACATAGAAAAGGCTTTGTGCTAAACTATAAATGCAATAACATACTAGAACGCATAAACACCAAACCCCCGAACAGTGGCATCTGTTCGGGGGTTTTTCGGTGGGCTAGTAGTCGCCTATAGAGTTTTACTTGCGGTGTTTACGATCTAGCCAATCCGCAAACCACGCTGATACCAGCGCAACCACAAGTGGGGCAATAACATACTCAAACACAATAAACACCTCCAATCTATCGCTAGATTGGTTTAGGCGACTTCAATATCATACCCTAGATAGCACCTCTTAAAAAGCTAACCTAATTCATCTTTTGTTTATAGTATAATAATCTAAATTGAAACTGCGGAGGTAGCATCTTGGAAATATTCTTAAGCTGGTCGGAGGCGTATAGTCATAGCTTGGCAAATGCATTTCGAAATTGGATTCCATACACTCTACAAAATATTGAGCCTTTTATGTCAGAGGCAGATATTCGGCTGGGCAGTCTTTGGAATGAAAGCATCAATAATCATCTAAAATCTAGCCCCATCGGGATCTTATTTGTAACACCAGAGAACATAAATAGCCCCTGGCTAAACTTTGAAGCAGGGGCTTTATCAAATTCTCTAGATGCTGATACCAAAGTAATTCCAATAACCTTCGCTGCTAACGACAGTGAAGTTCTCTTAAGCACAACACCACTGAAACAATTCCAATCCATCATTACACCGGATGAGAACGGCTTTAAACA
>Ga0153951_1000905_pt1 | contig 10569 bp, 10 predicted proteins | sample TSNJ035MetaG_FD_102278 | JGI IMG/M metagenome (GOLD analysis project Ga0153951, IMG submission 102278) | Attine ant fungus gardens microbial communities from New Jersey, USA - TSNJ035 MetaG | ecosystem: Host-associated > Fungi > Mycelium > Unclassified | place: USA: New Jersey, Wharton State...
AGCTTCCTCGCTATTCCGACAAGTATCGTCCCTCTCGAGGAGCTCAAGCCACCCTCAAAAGGCGTGATCTGAATCCTGATTTCTTTCCAACCGAGGTGTTTGATGATTTTTTCAATCCACCCAGAAAACGAAAATGTGATCATCTCCATTGTCGTTTTTGATTGACTGCTCATTCCCCAACAGCCGAAGCCAGATCGGCATTGTCCAAGCACACAATAAATCTGGACAAATTTAATGACGAGGACAATGACCTGGTATGTTGGCCTCTGCCTCTCCTGTTGATACTCACGACGCATAAAGGACAAATCTGACAATGACCGTGGCTCTCAACTTTCAGATGAGCAGGTTGAAGATTATGACGTCGATGAAGAATATGATAATGACTATGCAGAAAACTATTTTGATAATGGCGAAAATGATGATTTTGATAACCTCGGTGACGGTGGGGGAGGCGATGAGGGTGGAGGAGGCAAGTAATTTCTTCTCGAGTGCTTCAGGTCCTCATTTTCTCCACAGGCATGGATTATGATTAAGCCTCTTATTCATTGCTCCGCTTCCTTCCGCATCTCGACTATCTCCTTCCGCATCTATCTATAATTTATCAAACCATCTTCTGTGAATTGGCATAAACAAGGCAGCTCAAGCCCACAGCGCCAATACCTACAAACTAATCCCTCACTCGCCCTTTGCCCTTTCCATCTATCAAATCCGGTGTACTGTTCAGCGTAGCTGATGCAGCTGATCCTATTGACGTCAAACGTCGTGTCTGTAGTGGTCTAGCAGTCGAGGGACTCAGTATTGGGCTTCCAGGCAGCGATGACGTTGTAGTAGATGGTGTTGGAGATGACTGATCTATACCGTTCGCCTCTTTCAACAAGAACTCAACCCATAGACGGGAGAACGACTGAAACCATCAGTATTCAGCCACACTTGAACTGATTGTAGATCACTCACTTCAGTCTCATCGGTCTTCTCCAACTCTGGGCTGTCTCCTCCCCTACCACCTGTCCAAACTGCACTCTTATGGTGATTCGCCATATGAGATCCAGCTCTTTGTAGTCCCGCCTTCTCTCTTTCTTCTTCACCCCAATTGAGAACTGAACCCAACAAGGACAACATCTCAAATCTTTTAGTATCCGTCCGGGGTGTAGCCAAGAACTGTAACAAAATATTTGTAACCAGTCGGACATCGACGGAAGACTTGGTTTCCGTGGAAGAGCGACGAAGGCGGCGGAGAGCCTCAATCAAATGCTCGTTCATGATGACTGCTTCGTGTCGTAGCTTTCCCATCAGAAGATTCTTCTCCTTGAGTTCTTTCTCTACCTGGAGAGTACGGGAGTTTGTAGATTCAGACTCTTCCAGTTTCAGCTTTCAAATCATAGATAAGTTAGGGTGGTCTCACGACACGGAAGAAACATACTTCTGCACTGAGTGCACGGGATTTGAATTCTGCTAGTGATAATGTAACCTGCCCTAGTTGAGTTTCGTAATCTTTAACAGCCTGTTGTAATTCATGGTCTTTTGCTACAAGCCATGACCCATATTCATTAGCTACAACCATTATGAAATATCTCAATATCACTCACCAGCCTGAAAATCCTGCAACACAGATTGCAAGTTCCTTGCTTTCTCCTTCTCCCTCTTCAACTGTTCGATAGCACCTTCCCCCTCGCCTCTAACTACCTCCAACTCCCTCCTTACCTCCCCGCATTCAACTCTGGCTTCCTCTACAATAGCTGTTTCCCTTTCACAGCTCCTCTTCCATTCATCTCTATCCAGTCTTGTTTGTTCCAATTGATTTTGGAGGTCACGGACTTCACGCTCATGATGGAGATTTTCTTGTGCTGAGAGTTGGATTCGAGAGCGAAGAGCATCGTGTTTAGTATTAGCAGACTCGAGCTCAGAATTGGAGGTTTGTAGTTCAGATTGCAAGAGGGCGAGGGTGGAGGAGAGGTCGTCTCGTTCGGAGGTCAGTTGACTGATGAGTTGTTCTTGACGATCAAGTTCTTCCTAGTGTCGACAGCGTTTATTGACACACAGTAGCCAGAAAAAACGGTTCAAGAGCATTTTAAATCAATGAAATTGGTAAGTGAATTAAATTTATAATTGCGTACAGCATCTTGTTTGAGTTTGGCGCCTAAAGTATTCCGTATATTGGATACTTTGGACAATAGAGTCTGGTGCTGTGAAGCGAGAGAGTCTTTCTCTTCTTGTGTTCTTCGCAGCTCTTCACGGAGTTGAGATATCAGGAGCTCTGCGTCAAAGTTTGTGTGGCTATTTGGTGTTGGTGATTCTGGTGTTCGTGATGATTCTGACATGGTTGAAGGTGCCGGTGAAAGAATGGTACTAAGTATTATTACTGCCGTACGACGTAGTGATCATAAGTTGAAAGGCCCAATCGTGGCAGCACGTGGATTGGATCATTAGAGCATCTTTGAACTCTCAAGTCAACAGTCAACGCCATTGGACCTGTTTTACTTCGCCAGTCGCGGGATATGAGGGCTTTGCCGAAATAGTCATATTGCCTTTTTACGTGCACATCGGATACAGATACAGCTGCCGCACAACGGGATTCTATATGTTCATCTCTTTGCAACTGGCAAGAGGCCTCATGAAGTCCATCAAGATCAGCATGCTTACATCCCTCATTGTCATGATCCTTCCTGCCAAAAAGCCAATTTATTACAACTCTAGTGGCAGACAGCTATGTGCTTTCTGAGTCAATAATATCACGCCACTCCAAGACTGATCTCCATGTCTTTCTGACTTGTAGCAGGTGGACAATGCATTACTGGGAGTAAATGAGCAAGGCGCATATTTTGAGAAAGATGATCTGATTAGTAATCCAAGAAGACAGACATGTTGTGCTAGGAGGAATAAAACACATTCTCAGAATATCAAAAACAATTCACATCAAATTAAATTCTCCAGGGTATTTGAAAGACAGAGGGTCATAAATTGGCATTTTTTATCTTCCCGTGTGCTAAACCATGAACCATTTGTAAAAAAAAATCAAATAGCACATGGGAAATCTATCAAATTATTCTTGAGAGTATGATACACTATTCAAAATTTTCTAACAATCATCTTGGTCTCATTCTGTTTGCTTGTTAATACTGACTCAGAAAAATCAGTCCTTGGGGTGCAACCTTGCAATACTAAGGGGATACTTGATATTGATATTGAATAGCGATGTTCACATTCACCTCGTCTAGCATGGCGAGGAGCCATTTACTAATCTTATGCTATATTCGTGGTGTACAGCATCTGGGCACTGCCGAAGTATTGAACGCGAGAACACACCCCGTTATTATCACTTCGGATGCAAAGGCTGCCCCTTAAATTCAGGCAGAGTCTGTGGTTATTGAGCTCAGGGCTCCCCGAGTTCGGCTTTCCCAATATCTAATAAGAAGGTCAGTCCACATAACCTCAGAAAGGTAGAATGAATTGACTTGATGCGGATAGTATCGTGTTCGTGAGCAAGCATCTTCCAAAGCTATAAGGAAGAGAGGTTACAAACAGTTGACGAAACTGAATTGGACACTCACTTCAACAGCTTTCAATATATCGTCTTGATCACCAGTCTGTTCATGTATATCCGCCAGAAACTCTAGGGCATGGACACACGGTAGCTTGGCATCAGGAGGTGGTGGAGGGTTCTCAAGGTCAACTATGTCAATGGACTGAGAATCAAGAGGAACGGTGTATAACTTGACAAATTGGGCGAGGAGAGAATAAGGTAACTTCATGTGATCCAAGATACCACGAAGATAGTTCCATGCAGATGGATTATTCGGTGCGAGGGAGATATTTTGTTTCGTGAAACTATTCGATGCATGAGATTATAGGTATAGCGATTTGAAAAGACGTACGTCAATTCTCGCCTAGCTACTCTCGTTCGATCTTCTTCACCTCGCATTACACGACAACCAAAAACAACAAAGTACCGATGATTCCATGCAGAGTTGTTCCTCACGTCATCACCGATAGCGGTTTCTATAAAATCTAGTTCACCTTCCCATAGGTTATCGTCATCGACAAAATGAGCCAACAACCATTGACGGTGGGACCATGTGTGGTAGTTCTTTGAATCTTTCCGGAGGCATTTCTCAATGAATTTGAGCTCAGGTACTGGAGTACGGAGATCTGCTATGAGCAATCTACGGTGATGCCATACTTGATATGTTTTGAGATATTTGATTACGAGCTCGTTCATTAAGACTAGTTCAGTTTCAAGCGAAGATGAGAGAGCGATGAGGGTTTCGTAGCGGTATTGCCTATGTTTTGGAGTACGAGATGAGGTAAGAGAAACTATAATAGGGAGCCTACCATGCCGTGTAATGTGCTGGATTGAGACGAATTATGTATTCTGTGAGCTGCAGAACACGTTCGCTGTGCTCCTGAGATTTTACAATGGCGCGAAAGTAGTCAGTAGCATCTTTGTCTGTCAAGAATTAGCTCAAAGAACATTATGAGATCTCATAAACGAACATTCAGGAGAATAGAGGATCTGCGCAATAGGACTATTGGTTTCGTACTGAGGGATTGGAGTTATGTCCGACCATTCCGACCTTTCTGAAAAAAGCAGCGGTGTCTCTTCTTCAGAACTGCTGCGGGCTGACATGGTTATACGTGCAAGTAGTTAACAAAAGAGTAACGAATCCGTGTCACATGGAGTCAGATTGCACGATCCTGATTGCCCCTTACGTTACCTGCATGGTCAGATCTGTAAAGACTCATCCAGCTTAAATCTTGACTGTTATTCTTATCAGTACAAAACCATTCAGGAACCATGTCTTACCCTACGGTCGCTGCTAAACAGGAGACTGAACCTGCCTCTGAAGGACACTGGGTACTGATGGTAGTTGATGGCTTCATGACAATGTGTGACGGACAAAATGGTGGTCGAAACTACCCTAGAGATATTATAGATGCTGTATCTTGCTCGTGCACCCTGAAATCTTTGGTTATCAGAAAGGTAAGTGTAATCAGGAGAGTAAAATAACCAAGAAGATTTGAAAATGGCATGAATCTGTGGCTGGGACGAAAATGTAGAGCAGATAACAGTGAGCAGTCTGAGAAAATTTGGGACCTCAATTTTCTTAGAATGGCCAGTGCCGAAATACTGGACATTCATTTGACATTCCCAAATGTCAAAATCGTCGGACTGTCTTCCAGACTCGCCTTGAAATACATATTCTCAGAATTTAGATTCCTAAAGTCACCCAGTGCAAATGATAGCATAGCGTTCAGTCTGTATGTACAGTAATGTTACTCGTGACAAATGCATAGCATGGGGGCCAAAACAAATGTCGATCATAGGATATTCGATGTCAAGTAGTCGAGAGGCCATCATGGAAATGACAGTATGTAAGGTACCATTTCATCCCTCCAATCGCATAAACTTGATCCAGATTTTCTTTGAGGATTGTTGCATCGAGCATCTAATAGACCTGAGAATCTCTGTAGTATGCTAAAGAGTGTTCGATTAGCAGAGTGTTCGTAACGCTTTTCATGTGTCCTGAGGATGTGCGCGAAACGAAGAGGGGGTCTAGAAGTTCGGTCCAAATCACCAGCATGCATTATACGGGACAATGTCTCAGAAAAGGCTAGGGAACCAGGATCGGTGACCTGTTTATAGTTGGCTTTGGTTGCAGCGTGGACAATGGTTTGAAGTGTGGAATAGTGAAACACTAAAGATCCAGGGGTGCCACAGATAACAGGACAGCTAGGGTTTGGACAACCAGATGGGTTGATTCCTGTTGTGGGGTTCTGACACTTTCCATGAAAATACGAAGGGAATATAGCCTGCTTTAGGAATTCATGTGCAGTGTGATAGAAGGTTGAATTGATTGGCTCCAGAAGGTGTAGCGGTTCCTCTACCGAAAGCGAGAAATTTTGGGATATTTCCGTGGCCTTGTCGGCGGAAGATCGACAAGCCTCAGGGAACAATCAAGGACATTTCGCACAAGACGACTCACAAGCTGAGAGAAGACAGATTGAACAGGCTTCGAGTACTTCCCGATGAACGCTGCTGTGATCCCAGTCTGGCAATCCCCCTCGCAACAAAGAGCAGAATGAAGAACCGTAGATAGTAGAAAGGCGGGAAACAAAATATGGACCATTTATAGAGATAACAGCTGTGTGGTTCCAGATAAACGTTGACCCGTGTTGGTATTGATATTGCATTCAAATAATGCCAAATAATTCCTCCTGCAGAACATTAGATTTCATTTTAGTTTGGCAGGACTTGTAATTGAGGTGATTGATAGCGACTTCTCAACGTTGTCTCCTGAATTTCAATCACAATGATGGTTCCCAATCTTATCGGTATAAAACCAATAGTGACGTGGAACATGTAAATGGTTCTAACCTAGCCTAGGTAGTGATTACCATTGTGAAGCCGCTGGGGGCCAGGGTTGGAAATTATAATGAAGGGGGCTTTAGTCGTCTAAGTGGCATCGTGGAACTACACCCACGATGCCATTACACCGAGGAGCCGGGGAAAGGTCTAGGTAAAATAAAGAAATGTTACACGGGCTCTGAAATACTCCTTGATAACATACAGAGGTAATCATTGAACAACTCCAGGAATCCAGAATCTTCTACTGCAAGCACACTAGCCTCGTTTCCGTGTTCATTTCGGTACACATAAGCTAGCCGATGATACCTATCCGGAGTGGTGAAGTACAATAAATATACAATCTCTTGAGCCAGGTATGCTACACAAATAGAGGCATTACGTAGAGTACCAAAAGTGCGTATGGAAGAGAAAAGAATTACATATATACGAAAACCGATGACTGCTTAAAAAAGTGAAAAGTGATATTAGTCGCCAAAGATCCAACAAAATGCAATACCATGTCCACAAATAGATGCCATCACTAGTCATCCCTCACTCAGTACTACTTCGGAGGGGCCCTCTGATTGTAGATGGATCGCTCGAGTTCCAGGAGCGGATTAAAAGTGGTCTTAGACGGACCTTTGCAGCATTCTCTGGTTCCAAATCCGGAGTCTCCAATTCAGAATCGAAATACCGCATGTCTTCATATGTAGGGCTGCTCGATCGCATCATGTTCCCATATGAGAAATAATCTCTTTCACCCAAATGGGTTTCCCTGTGATCGGGACCGTCAGATTCCTCAGGTTGGTATTCCGGAGAATCGGGAGGTTTAGTCCATATGTGAACGGCACCGTCATGGCTCCCGGAGGCGAACATGAAAGGATCAATTGCCGCATGGTTCCACGCAATACAAGTCAGGTCACCACTATGCGCTCGTCTGCGTATTTGGTGAAGTAAAATGCCCGATTCTCTGTCCCAGATTAATATATCACCCTCTTTTGAGAGTTCGCACAAAACTGTCAGTTCATCCAATTGGGCAACAGGAAAATGATTACTGACTCTTCCCCGCACAAAGTATAAGCTCATGATCTTGTCCACCGAAATAACTAGGTCCAGTGAAATGAACAGGACACTTTGGCATATAGGTATGACTATTGAATATAAGTGTTGCATCAGACAGGAGTAATGGCCTGTGACTTACCGCAACGTCAACCTCGAGGATTCTCGACCATGTTCCCTGTCCTTTAAAATCTCTAATTTCCATAGTTGAGGAGGTGCCGTGTTCTCGTAACTGATCAATGCTACCAGCTCGTGTTTGTGTGTTTCGACGAGAGTAACGTCACGGACATCGTTTAATACGGGTACTTGGCTATTGTTCGTCTGTATCACAGGCGATGAAGCTGATGATATGAGTGAACACACCATTCTATTTGTTTGTTCTCGACATTCAACACTGGAAAGAACGTTCATCTCGACTCGCAGAAACAATTCGAAGTGCTCACCAATCAAACGTTTCTCTTGGCGAGATTTACTCGGGAGCAGTCCACTGGGCGATTGTAGAAGAGGTCCGATGGCAAGAACTCGTTTGTCGTCTGGTGTAATTACGACGTCGAGAATCTTGATAGCACCCAGGTTGAGGACGTTAAATTCCTAGAATTATTGTGAATTTCACCAAACGTCACTAATGCAGGCTCGAGAACCTTTCCAGCAATATCCTACTCAGATATGTGAGTCATGTGTAGAAAGACATTGAAATATTTTACTTGCCAATTGACAAATCTTGCTCCCTTCAATGGACAAAAATTCTGTTGCAGGTAAATCTTAGCCTCGTGTGATGAACTGAAAAGTATTTACTATGATCAGAATGACACCAGGTGACCGATCCCACATATTCTTGACGCTCAATAGTACCCTTGCAGATACCGTCCTGACGAGTGTTATGTTAAACTGTCATAAATGATTATTGTGAACTTACGTCAGGAGTCCAAACCTTCATTCCCTTCGACATCTTCGTTAAGAGGTAGCGACCGTCGGGAGACCTGATTGGAATGGTCAACCTCGCTCATAATACTACTGCAGGCTTACCAAGCAACTTGACTAACAAAACCCTTGCTGTGGTGCCCGAGAATTCGATGTAAGACAAAGGGGTCCTAAGCAAACCGTCACAAAAAGAAAAGATTATCTTAGCAATGGAAACACTGACTTTAACTTTGAAAATTACAGAAGTGCGATCCCAGCTGCCAGGATATTCAATTGAAATGTAGATGATTCTTTAAGTTCAACGCTGACCTCGAGGTTGCTAGATATTTTCCATCGGGGGAGAACTCCATATGCTTCACTAGGGCTGTGTGTGCCGCCAGGTCCTCGACAGCCTCTAGTTCCTTCAGCTTTGGAATCAGACAGCTCGATCGTGATTTTGCAATCGCTCCTTTGGTTGTAACAGACGCCTTCTTCTTCAGAGCATCAGTCAGATTTGACGAAGATCCTGTCTTTCTTCTAGATGGTTCCCCGGGTGTTCCAACAGTTAGTGTAGGGCTCTGTTCTCCACCTACCGCTTGAAGTCGAACGGCACGGACAGCATTCATCCAACGCTGTTTTCCTGCACTCACTGTACCACCACCAGGAGGGAAAAGCGTGGCATTTGTATGCGGGAAAACATCATAGATAGGTGATTTTTTGTCCTGCGAAGCGATGGAAGGAGAGCGAGGGCCATTTATAGAAGACCCAAGATTTGTATGAAGGGACAGGGATCCTGGAGCCTTGTCACGAAACCTTCGACCAGTGCTGCTTAAAGCACCAGCCGGGCTCTCTTTGGGTCCGTCGCTAGAGGCCTGAGGAACATAGTCGTTCGTAGTGGGGAGGGCTGATTCAGGATCGTCCTGCCTGTTTGAGATACAGCTACTTGAAAGGAAGAATGCCCGGAACCGAGCATGAGTGGCATCCAGAATCTGAAAGGTAACTGAGTTCGCCAAGAGTAAGCCTGATCCGATTTTTTCGATTCCATGACGAGAGATGTCAACAACACGGTTTTGCAGCATGGTCTCGGTTATTTCCGTGAGAACGTCATCTAGCCACTTCTTTCCCTGATAACGCATAAAGATCCAGCGCTCTGTGGCAAACCATGCAGAGACAGCGCACAAGCCAAAGGAAGTAAGAGCAGTCAACACAGTTGTGATTGTCGAGGTCACCTCGGCCTAAATGATAGTAGATGCATTGAGTTCAATTGGTGAAGACAGACAAAGTTCGTATGAACCTGTCCAGAGGCATATGTGAAGAAACAAAATCCCACGGAAAAGCATGCGACCGACATGACAAGGAATACCAACGGCGATCGTTTGATCCAGATGAGAACCCACCACGGCACACGGTCACCAGGTGATCGACTGCGCAATTGGTAACTAGCTCCGAGTTTGGTATGGACGTAAATGAAACGACTTACTACATTGCTTGTTTCCACGTTAATCCCAAGAGACTGTTCACGGCAGCCGCAATACTGAAAACCAGAGAAGCGAACCAGAAGCAGTTGACAGAAACGGCAAGATTCTCCTCCCCGAGTTGGTAGGAAAACTGCATAGTTGTGGCTGTCACCGCAGAAAATAAAGTTGCGACGGTAGAAAGGTTGAGCAAGTTGGTGGCTCCGTGTTTCTGAGCAAATCGAATGATCGGAACACCTGAGGAACCAGTAAATGCCGGTGAAGAAGTTCAAGAAGTTATGACTGACCGACTTCAATGAATATAGACAAAGTGGAGGTTATTCCATCGATATGCTCTCCCATTTCGATTGATAGGTCATGAAGATAACGTTGAACGGCTGGGTTTCGAAGCTGACCTGTGATCCGAAAAGTAAGCATTTAGTCAAGTCGAATAGTCTGGATGCTTATCACCTGAGTATTCCCTAAGGCAGGAAGCCCAGTACTTTCGAGATTCAGCGGAGATCAAAGCGTCGCGGGTTGTATTGGTTGTATTAACTCACCTGAAGATCGCGTTCAAAGGACAAAATAGATGTGTTAACCGCTTCATCGGTGAATTCAGGAAATTCATTAAGACAATTAAGGAAAGTTGCTATGTCTTTTGCGAAATATTCCATCTGATCTGGAAAGTCTTCTACATCAATATCTTCGTGAACAATGGGGCGAACGATATGTGAAGGCGTTTTAGTCCTCCATTTCCGACTGCTCCTTCTGCCGGTAGCTGGACAATCAACGACAGATTCTCTTGGGGCTCGA
>Ga0153951_1000906_pt1 | contig 10564 bp, 9 predicted proteins | sample TSNJ035MetaG_FD_102278 | JGI IMG/M metagenome (GOLD analysis project Ga0153951, IMG submission 102278) | Attine ant fungus gardens microbial communities from New Jersey, USA - TSNJ035 MetaG | ecosystem: Host-associated > Fungi > Mycelium > Unclassified | place: USA: New Jersey, Wharton State...
AAAATTCAGCACGTCCGTGCAGTCGGCAAGACGCACGTCAGCCGATTGCGGACTCGCGATCACGCGTTCGCTCTTGTAAAAGCCATCGGCGCGGATCTGCGCGAGGGTGCCGCGCAGATGGGCAAGGTACTGGTCACATTGGTCACGCATGAACGAGACTCCGGAGAGATGAAGGAGACGACCTGACTCGCTGCGCTGAGTCGCTGCACTGAACGTCGGCGCTTGACATCAGCATAGTCCGCATCGACGGCGTGTGCAGCAGCGAGCTGGCCTGTTATAGTCGGCTGTCAGCTTTATCGGATATTTTCGTTTTTTCGAACTAAAATCCGGTATATCGAACAACTCTAAACGATAGGTCAGAAAATGGCAAGTTCGGGTATCCGCCGCACCGCGCGCAAGGCAACGGCCCAAACAGCGTCCGCCGCGGGCACGACGGCGGCGCCGGTCAATGCTGCACCGCCGCGCGTCGGCGAGCAGATTCAGCGGCTGCGCGCCGAGCGGCGCATGACGCTCGACGATCTGTCGCGCGCGGCGGGCGTGTCGAAATCGATGCTGTCGGAAATCGAGCGCGACAAGGCCAATCCGACGATCGCGGTCGCGTGGCGGCTCACTAATGCGCTTGGCGTGAACCTCGATTCGCTGTTTGCGCCGCCGAAGGCGCCGGAAGCGATCGCGGTCTCCGGCGCGCACGACATTCCGACCATGAGCGGCCATGACGCGAAATATCAATTGCGGGTATGGGGGCCGATCGAGCTGGCCGGCAAGTTCGAGTGGTACGAGTTGACGCTGCAGCCAGGCGGAGCGCTCGTGTCGAACGCCCACGAACCCGGCACGCGCGAGCATCTGACCGTGCTGAACGGATCGATCGAAGTCGAGGCGGCCGGTACGACGAAGCGGCTCAAGGCAGCGGACACCGCGCGCTATGTCGCGGACGAACCGCATGCGATTCGCAATGCCGGCAAGGGTGAGGCGAAAGCGTTGCTGGTCGTGATTCACGGTTGAGCGGCGGGGCGCGCCCGGTGCGCGGCAGATCGGGCGACCGGTGACAAGCGGATGACGGGCCGTTGGTGAAATAGGCCATTCGGCCGAGGTTGCGCTCAATACTGTATGTTTGTACAGTATTATCTGTCGACTGGAGCCGATAATGAACAACCTGAAAGCGAACCCTACCGATCAAGCTCTGGCCGCGCTGCGTTATCAGACCGCCGCGCGCGATCTCGAACATATCGTGCGCAATATCGCGGCCCGCTACATCGTCAAACAGGTGCCGCTCACGTGGCGTCTGCTGCATGCCATCGAAGCCGAGGCGTTGGCCGATCTCGGCTTCGCAAGCCGGCACGATGCCGTGATGCTGGGCCTGTTCGAGCGGCCATCCGATCTGCCCTATCCCGAAACCGATGACACCGTGGATTTCGGCTCGTCCAATGCGCTGCCCGCAGTGTTTGCGTTTGCCGTTAACGCCTACGAAGACGCGGCGCGGGAAGCGGCACGTCTCGCCGCCACGCAACCGGTGCCGCGCGATATGACACTGAAACGCGCGCGTGCCTGGGGCGGGTGATACGGCAGCAGGTTGATTTTCTTCGGCTTTTCGCTCCGGTTTGTGTTTTGCGTTCCGATCCGGTGTCCATTGCCGCCTACAATAGGCACAGCAAAGGCGCAACTAACGGAAAGAATACCGATGTCACCTCCTCATCTGTCCGACCCTGTCCCACGTCCCGCGCCTTCGACCGATCTCTTCGATCAGCAGCGCGAAGACTGGCGTCTCGATCCTCAGATCGCTTTCGACGCATGGCTAGCGAAGCAGCATTTCAGACGTTCTTCCGCGTTGGTCTATCAGGCGCAGTGGGGACAGTTTCTCGACTGGCTCGGTACGCAGCAAAAAAGCCTGGCCACGGTCGACTCGCACGCGATCGCCGAATTTGTCGCTGGACTCGAAATACGGAAAACGCAACGAGTCCGCTATTTAAGGCTGATCGAGCGCGTACTCGATCACGTTCGCGAGATCGAATCCGCCTCGACCAACCCAGCTCGCTTTATTGCTCAGGATGGCGAAGCTGCGTGGCGCAATGCACGCGATAATGACCCGACCGGTTTTCTCACGCATGCCGAGCGAACCGCCTTGATCGCGCATCTGTTTGCGCCATTGCCGGATTTGTCGGCGGCGCAACGCTGGAGAGAACGGCGTGATCGCGCTTTGATTGCCGTGTTTCTCGGCGGTGGACTGAAGACCGGCGAGGCGGCATCCCTCACGGTTAGTTGCGTCAATGCGGGTTCGCCGTGGGTCACGATCGAGTCGGCCAATCCGATGCTGACGCGACGTACACGGCTTGCGCCATTCGCAACGGCCATTCTCGACGCGTGGCTCGCCGAACGACGTCTGACGGAACTGGCCGGCAATCTCGTGTTTCCCGCAGCGCCGTCCGGGCGGCCGATGCACAAAGCCACGATGCTGCGCGCCGTCGATGCGCTGGTCGATGCTGCGGGAATCGCCGGATCGAGAACGTCGCGCGCGAGTCCACAGACTTTGCGCAACACATTTGCGGCGGACCTGTTCGAAAGCGGGGTCGAGGCCGAACAGGTCGGTCAGTGGCTCGGCTTCGTGCAGGCGGTGTCCGCCAACCGGCTGTATCGCGCGTGGCAAACGTGGATGGATCAGCAGGATTCGCCGGCCGCCAATGTGCCGGATCCAGCAGCGGCACCTTTGTCGACACCTCGGCGTGACGGGCGTTTGACGAATACAACGGGAGAAAACCCACCCTGAAAGTCCTCACCTCTTGACTCCCGGATTTCCTCACCTTTAGCGCTTTATCCGCTATCGCACGATATCGACAGCTCGCGTGGACTGTGCGGCCGCAGCGTCTGACAGAAACTGGCTAACCGCCGCCAGCCTTGATTCGCCGAGGCCCGAGGAATGCTCACACTCTGGGCAAAGCAGCTCGAAACGGTGATCGACCTGCGACAACTCCGGCTCACCTTCCTCGCATTTCGGGCAGCGCGCAGGCAACGTCACGTGACCGTCCGCCGCAGTGCCGATCATGCTCAACTCTTCGTTCGTGAGCCGGCCGGCGTTGACCAGCGAGCAAAGCAGGGCGGCGATCGCCGGGTCGATACCTTGCTGGCCGCGCAGCATCGCGACTTCCCTAGTCAACGTGTCCACCTCATCCGACTGTTCGCGCAATTGCGCGTCGAGCCGGTCCCCACGAGCCTTGGCCGCGGCAATCTGCTGAATGAACTCGAATTCCTTGCGGCTCGCGTCGCGCACACCGGATTGATAGGTCGCGGCCATGCTGCGCAGCGAATCGAGCTCGACCAGCATCGGCTTGACGCGTCGCTCGGCCTCGGCAACCGCGTCCTTGATCTGCTGCGCATAGTGTTCGGTGCTTTGCCGCAATTCGACGTGTAGTGCGTCGATCCGGTCGCGCAGCGTTGCGTTCGTCGCTTGCTCGGTTTCGAGACGCTGGCGGAGCGTCTCGTTTTCCTGGTCGAGTCGCCGCGTGGTCGCTTGCAATCCCTCGAGATGGATATTGCCGTGCGTGGTCGCGCTCGATAGCTCGGTTTCTAGCACCCGGACACGTTCCCAAGCGGCTTCGGCTCGCATTTCGCTGCGTTTGACGGCCTCATCGGCTGCGTCACGGCGAATTTCCGCGTCGCGGGTACGTAGATCGGCAGCGCCGATTTGCGCATGGATTTCTTCGCGTTCGCTATCGAGTGCCGCTTTTGCCTCGGCCACGGCTTCTTCAAACAGCACGCCGAGCAGTTCGCCGGCACGTTCTTCGAGCGCTTTCGGGATCGCACCGGCGCCGACCTTGACGCGCGAGACATTGCGGATGCGTTCCCAGAAGTGATCGATGTCTTTTGGAATGTCGCTAGCGCTGCCGGTTTGTGTCAGATCGCGAACCGCAGCCATCGACGGGCGAATGCCCAGATCGAAAAAGAGCCGCTTGCAGGCGTGCAGTGAAAGATCCTGCCGGCGCGTGCCTTGGGCACGCATGGCTTCAAGCTCGTCCCGAATGGTTTGCCGTTCCTGATCCAGATTCATATCAACCTCGATGTTGCTCGAATTGGATGAATCATAACAATTTACGTAGCGTTTGCTACCAATTTATCCGTGACGAGGGGATTGAGGTAAACAGATGTGCTTTTGAGGGAGCAAAGCACTGCTGAACCTGCGTGACAGTTTTATTTCCGTGAAACAAAACGAAGAATAGCTAATAAGCTCTTGTAAAGAAAGAGCTTTTATTGATTTTTCAATGATCGAGCACTGTTTCACGAGCGTTGGCGGATTGAGAGGGTTGAGGACGTGGTGTTTCGGAAGCTCGCGGGGTGGAAAAGCTTGAGAGTAATAAAAGTAAACACCTTTGAACCCTTGTTAAAAACGTTAACGCTTCGGCAAACCCTTATCTGGCGGGGGTTTCAAGCCGACAAGGTGAAGCTTTGCGGGAGACGTGGTGAGATTCTGCGGGAACCTCGAGTGATGGGGTTCGGGGAGCCTGGTGAGAAGGTCCGGGACAGAACGTGAGCGAGTTCAGGAAACGCCGTATACGGGCGGTTTGGCGAAAGGTGAGGTTTTGCGGGAGCCTGGCGCTGTGAATCGCCCGGCCACACGCGAAAAGCTCTTCCTGGGCCGGCAGGCCCAACGGTGAGCGCTTTCGGGAGTCTTGCGAGCACTGATTTTCTGGGTTGTTTTTGGGCTGTTAACCCCATTGGTGAGATGAGTCGGGAGAAAATGCAGATCGAAGGTGAGGTTTTACGGGGCCAGCAGGTCGTTTTTGCCTCAATTTTGAGCATTCGGAGCCCTAAGGTGAGCTTTTACAGGACAGGAGCGGATTTTGTGATCCAGATTTGTCCGCGGCGTTGACTGGCTGGTGGCCACGAGGATCGGAAAGGTGAGCGGATTCGGGACGTGAGCGTTTGGCTCGATCTGCGAGGCTGCTCAGGCGGACAATTTCGCTAAAGGTGAGGCTTTTCGGGAAGTGCTACGAGGGTTTTCGGACGTTAAGGTGAGGAAATACGGGAGAAAAATCGGGTTCATCGGCTGGAGATGCCCGTCTGATGGACGTTACGATCCACCGGCTCCATGGGAGACTGGATTTCACGGGTGAGGTTTTTCAGGAGGATTGGAGCCGATAAGCGGGGAGACCTTCGGGGTCCCAAAGTGATTTGAGGTGAGAATTTTCGGGAGATCGAGGCGATTGGTAACGTTTGTGGATTACTCTAACCTACTGAAATCATTGATAATTATTTGGACCGTCGGCAAAGGTGAGGTTTTTCGGGACTTTCCGTGGCAACCTCGCGTCGCTCTCGGGAATACCTAAAGGTGAGACTTTTCGGGAGAGTTTTTCGGCGCAGGTCGGTGCTGGCGCGGCTTGAGCGTGCATCACCTCACGTGATTCAGTGGCGTCGAGGTGAGCTTTTTCGGGGATATCGCGGGAGAGAGGCTGAGTTAACGGCAGGAAACCTACGGTTGACGATGGACTTTGGCCATTGTTTTGAGCCGTTTGGGTGAAAGGAGAAGTTGCGAGCGCAACGCCGAACAAACGGGAAGCGACTGCTTGAGCAGAGCATTGGAGAGGGGGCTGAGCGCATTTCTTTGCATCGGTGCCATTGAAGCGTCGGGTCTGCGCCGCTGGACGCGATCCTGCCGGTGACAAAGCTGCGGAGGGGCGACTTCGCCACCCGGTCGTTACGCCACCGAGTCCCTCTTGTTTACGCGCAGCCTCAAAAAAATCCGCAATTTTTTGAGGTGAGGAAGTTCGGGATCAAAAACTCCCCGTTCCCGTGGACTGCGAATCTGTCCGGATCGGCAAACGCCGCGACCTGCAAGGACACCCCGAACCTGGCGGCAGACGGCTGAGGTGAGGGTTTTCGGGAGTGGTTCGAGGTGAGCCGCGCTTCGTAAACTCACTTCACCGGCAATGGTGAGAGGGACGCTATAGACGCGTATCACCCCAGCCGGTATGCTCACGCGAAATTCCCCCTTCTCACCCCGACGCATGGCCACGAAGCGCGCGAAAAAGACCGATGTAGTCAGCCCGAGTTCGGCTGAGTTGCGCAAAGCCGTCGAGGCGATCGCGATCCAGCCCAAGAGCGGCAAGATCACGCTGCTGACCCGCAAGCTCTTCAACGTGCTGCTCGCGGTGGCCCAGCAGGCCGACGAGTCGGGCGACACGTACCGCGCGCTGCTGTCGGACATCGTCGCGAATTCGGCATTCGATTCGAACGATACGGCGCTCGTCAAGGAACACTTGCGCCGTATGGTGTCGGTGCAGGTCGAATGGAGCACCGGCACGTCCAGTCAGAAGCCCGGCCGTAAATGGGGTATTTCGACGCTGATCGCGGACGCGGAAATTCTCGAAGATCCGACCACCCGACGTGTCTGGGTCGAGTTTTCGTTCGCGCCGAAGATCAAGAAGAAGCTGCTCGATCCGGTTCAGTACGCGCGTCTGAGCCTGCAATTCCAGAGCCAGTTGCGTAGTAGCGCCGGCCTCGCGCTGTACGAGATCTGCGTGCGCTATCTGACCAACCCGAGTCATCTGACGATGCGCGAGACGTGGGAATGGTGGCGTCCGATTCTGTCGGGCACACCGGACACGGAAGCCGGCGACGAAGCGAAGCGCGAGTACAAGTATTTCAAGCGCGATTATCTGCGCCCGGCCATCGCCGAGGTCAATGCGGTCACGAACATCTTCGTCGAGCTGATCGAGCATCGCGAGGGACGGCGCGTCGCCGAAATCCAGTTTCGCGTGACCGAGCGCAAGCAGCCGATGCTCGCGCTCGACGAACATCCGAACGTGTTTGATAGCACGCTCGTCGATCGCATGGTGAAGATCGGCATTCCACTCAAGGAAGCGCAGACGCTCTATGCGGACAGCGAGGAAAATCGTATCCGCGCGGCTTTGCAGATGACCGAGCAGCGCATGCGCAGTACTTCGCTGCCGCCGGTGCGCAGCGCGCCCGCGCTGTTCAAGGATGCGTTGAAAAAAGGCTATGCACCGCCTGTCGAGGCGCTGCCGACCGCTGTCGGCGTGGGTAAAGCCGTCGCGACGCCGGCCGACGACCTCAAGGCGCGTCTGCTGGGCGAATATTCGGCGTATCGCCGCAAGCAGGCCTACGAGCTATACAACGAACAGGGTGACGCGGAACGGGATATGGCGCGGCAGTCGTTCGAGGAGGAGGAACTGCCGGGGCTCGGTTCGCACCTGCGCGACGATTGGCGCCGCCGTGGGCTGGATTCGAAGATCGTCGAAACGGCGTTCTTCGACTGGCTTTCGCGCAAAACCTGGGGCGAGCCGACCGATGGCGATCTGCTTGCCTTTACGCTGAGCCAGTCGCGCGCGGCCTGAGCGGGGTCTGCCGCGCGATAACCGGCCGTCGCGAATGGCGGGTGGCGCTGCGCATTTGCGTGGCCACCTCGTCCGCTTACTTCAGCATCTTTTCAATCTGCCGCAGAATGTCGTCGCGTTTCTCGCGCGTGAGGCCTTTCAGGCGCAGCTCGAGCCGGTCGTCCCCGTAGGACTTGAGATCGCCGACCGATACCCCTTCCAGTTTGATTTCCAGACGTTGCGCGTAGCGCTGCCGACCGGCGGGCTTGGCGCTTTCCTGCGCGGTCGCCCTGCCTTGGACGATGTCGGCGACCTGGCGCGTGCTCAGGTCGTCGGCAAGGATTCGGTTGATCAAGCGCAGTGTGGCTTCCGCGCCGCGCGCCGTGTGATAGCGGCCCACCTGGTAAGCCATGTTCGAGCCGAAGCGGTCGGGGCGCGCGACCATCTCGTGCATCACGGCTTCCGGCAACTTGGCGACGGACAGCGCGACCGCGACCGTCGATTCATCGAGCCCAAGGTGTTCGGCAAGCTCCTTCTGGCTCTGGAAATGCCGTTCATCGAGAAATCGCTTCCAGACGACCGCATTGTCGAACACGGTCTGCGAGTCGCGCTGGACATTGAGGTCGTAGCCGAGCTTGTAGCTCTGCAGGCCGATCGGCAGATCGATGACGATCGCCTTCACCGATTCCTTGTTCGCTTCCTTCAAGGCGCGTACGCGCCGGCCGCCGTCGCTGACGAAGTAGGTGCCGGGATTGTCGTAGTCGGGAATGACGTGAATGGCTTGCTGCTGCCCTTGCTTAGCCAGATTGACGGCGAGCTCGGCGATCGACGACTTCAGATAGAAGTGCCTTGGATTGAACGGGCTCGGCTTGATCGTCTTGAGCGCAAGCTCGATGACCTGGCCCGGACGATAGCCGTGCTCGAGCCGCCATGCACGATACGCCGCCGATTCGTTGGCGGTGTCGACGGCATCGATTTCCTGCATGCCTGGCGGTACGACGGCAGGTATCGCGCGTCCGGCTGCTGCGGGATTTTGCGGCGCGTTTTTGACCAGACCGTCGATCGCGTTCAGACGGTCGAGCGCGGTGCGCTTTTCGCTGCTGGTCGTGTCAGGACGTGCTTGAAAGCCTTTGGCGAATTGGGACGGTTTCATTCAGGCTCCTTTATGCGCATAAATTCAGGGGAGCAGGGCGGCGATCTCATTCGCGCACGCCCTGACTTCGATAGCGGCGAGCTTGGCGCCGCGGTCGGTCATCTGCAGCACCGTCTGCCCTAGCGCCATGGCCTGTTTGTAGGCTTCGCGCGTTGGAATCTGGGTCTTCAACAAAGGGAAGCCGAGTTCTTCGAGCGCGCGTTTCAGTTCGCGCGTCAGCATCCGCTTCTCTTCCGTCTTGTTGAGCAGGAAGACGGCGCGCAGGTCTTCGTTCATGACTTGGGCTTGCTGAACCAGCTTGACGAGGCCGATGCTCGACCAGTAATCGGCGGGCGATGACGACGTCGGGATGACTGCCACGCTCGCCGCAAGCAGTACGACGCCGGAGACTTTTTCGGTGATGGAAGGCGGGCAGTCGACGACGATGATGTCGTAGTCAGCCACGAATTTCTTGATCTCGCGGTGGATCTGACTGCCCGCCTCAGAGAGATTGACGACAGGGAATGGGATGCCGACGTCGCCGTCAGAGGAAGCGCTGGCCCAGTGGATCAGCGTGTTTTGGCCATCTGCGTCGACGACGAGAACGCGTTTACCTTTCTCGTGAAACGCAGCGCCGAGATGCATCGCGATTGTGCTTTTCCCGACGCCACCCTTCTGCTGTGTTACCGCGATGATTTCTGCAGCCAAATTTCACCTCCTCTTTTTAGACGCAGTTGGATTTTACCTGGTTGATTTCCTATTTCAAATGACTTGAGTAAATAGAAATGAAAATTAGCCGTTCGGCAGACGTTTATGCGCATAAAGATGACAGGAGCGCTCGCGAGAGGTGATGCGATGACCGGCTCGCGGTGATGGAGAGAAGGCGCGAGGGGTTTTCTCGGCGTGGGCGCAATCGGGGAATGAAGTATCGAGAGCGGGGCGAGCTGCTTTGAGTGTGTGGTCTTGGGACAAAGAGGTTTGGCTTTGCGTCGGCAGCTACTGAGACATGTGCCGTTGATTTCCGCCAGCGGCGTGCGACGCGCCTGCGGGACTTTATGCGCATAAAGTCCGGGTCATCCCGGCAAGGGATTGATGTCTATCGAAGAGGGCAACGCTACGAGGCTCGATGGCGCATCAGGCGGCGGGGCAAACGGCTTTGGGGTTTGGCGGAAGGTTGCCTACGCCGATCTTCGCGAGAGCCCTTTACCTGAATCACTAGCCCCGCGTGAATTTCTCCAGGGCAACCAGAATTCAATTCTCGACCTCGCCGCTAGCCGAAGCGAGGGTCGGTTTATGCGCATAAACTCGGGAGCCGATAAACCACGTGCCCCGCAGCCGTCATCCAACCACGGCTCAACAGGCGACCCCGCCAAGCTCAACACCCAACCGCCCCCCACCCGCTAAAATCCCTTTTACTACCTCGTCGCCAGACCCTGGAACGCAAACCCAAACCGAACCGCTCAATCTCAATGATCACCATCTACCACAACCCCCGTTGCTCCAAGTCGCGCGCCACCTGTGAACTGATCACGAGTACCTACAACAGCGCGAACGAAGCAACCGAGATCGTCGAGTACTTGAAACAACCGCGTACCGTTGCCGAACTCAAACAGATCAATGCACAACTCGGCTGTCCGGTCCGCGAAATGATCCGTGACACCGAAGCCGAATACAAAGAACTCAATCTCGCCGATCCGTCGCTGAGCGACGCGCAGTTGTATGACGCATTGGCGCAGCATCCGATCCTGCTGCAACGTCCGATCGTCGTGCGAAACGGGCGTGCCGTGATCGGCCGCCCGCCTGAAAACGTCGCCGCACTCTTCGCCTGAGCAAATGGGCGAGTACTGACGTCAAGGATGCGCGTGGCGCAAGCTCACGCGCCGACGCTAGGCGTTGCTTGCCAGCGCTGCGTCTCTGGTGACGATCTTCGTCGGGATCAGGCGCAGTTCGCTGAACGTATCTGCAATACGTTGTTGTTCCGCAAGCACGTTGGGATCGACAGGTTTGTAGATATGCGCGTAGTGGCGCAGGCCTGATTCGATCACGCTCGCGTCGAGCCCCTGAATCGGCGCGAGTTGCGCCGCGGCCTTGCTATAGTGCCCTCGCACCC
>Ga0153951_1000911_pt1 | contig 10526 bp, 4 predicted proteins | sample TSNJ035MetaG_FD_102278 | JGI IMG/M metagenome (GOLD analysis project Ga0153951, IMG submission 102278) | Attine ant fungus gardens microbial communities from New Jersey, USA - TSNJ035 MetaG | ecosystem: Host-associated > Fungi > Mycelium > Unclassified | place: USA: New Jersey, Wharton State...
CAGCCCAGCGAACAAGCCGCCGCTCGATGAATTGCCAGTCCTCCGTGCGTGTCCTGTGCAACTTTCGCAGGCTCCGAATCGCCAGACGCCGAGCCGCCCCTCGAGCTTGGCTAGAGGAGCGTTCGACAACCGCGAGCATAGAGCGAGGCAGCGCGTCGCCGAACACGGCGGCGTCTTGCTCATAGGTTCGACCCGGGTTCTGGACATTCATCCATGTCACCAACAGGCAATCGGTTTTGACTTCTCCGTCGGCCCCGGCGCCGGCTGAAATCACGGACAGCGCCGCTCGCAACACCTCGGTGGTCTGATCGATAGCGCTAATCGGCTCGACCCACTCCTGCAGGGCAGCTTGCTGAGCGTCGAAATCATCGCCCCTGTTGTCCAGCGTCTCGAGTAGCGCCAAGGCCAAGCCAAGCACTGCAGCCTCGTTGCGAAGGAACATCTGAGTTGTAGCTCCCACCCTCCTCTTCTCGAAAAGATTTCCGTCGACTAGCTCGCTCAGCCGGCGTTGAACATCTTCAGGCGTCAATGTCGGTGAGGCGAGGCTGCTCACGAGATCCTTCACCGGCTCGGGCGTCGCCAGCGCACCAGTTTCTTTGATGCGTTCCCGGTGGTGTCTTGCTCTGTCCGCAAGCCACTGGGACCATTGGTCTGGCGTAAAGGCACTGAGCTCGCGCTGTTCCAGCACATCCCGCCCATACTCAAAGAGCAGGCGGTGCACCGTGGCATCCGACTTCAGCGCATAGTTGTCCTTCAACCGGTGCACAAGTGGGAACAGCCGCGGTGTGCGCGCTAGCTGCCGAAGGGACTCGTGTAACTGGTCCTTGCTCATTCCGTGCAGGCGCAGAATCTCTTCGAACTCGGCGTCGTCGTACAAGTGCACTAGAATCTGAACTGGCCTTGGATCGATCTGTGAGAGCCGCTTCAGGTCCTGCTCAATGTAACTTTGCCGGCAGGTCATCAGGAGTCGCACGCGGCCAAGCAGGGCATCGGCCTGCAACGTCTGCGCTAGGGCCGCCCAGTTCGTGTGCGGGTGCTGATTCAATCCGTCCACAAAAAGGAAGAAGGTCGGTCCCTCTGTGACGGGTCTTGCGAGCAAACGCGTCACGCGCGTGCGCCAGTACCTGTCCGTCAATGTTGAGTTGGCGTTCTCCTTGAGAGTATTGGCGAGAAATCCTTGGATGCCACCCATCGAAACGTCGTAGTTCTTTGCGAACGCCCCGGACGGAACGACTAAGACGATCGGCAGGTCTTCAGAGCTTTGGCGGGCCCAGTCAAGTGCCGCCCATGTCTTTCCGACGCCCTCCAGACCCGTGACAACTGCCGGCGCCTCAAGCTTGCTTGGGGCGTTCCACCAGGAAGTGAGTTCTTTGAGCGGCCCCTGACGCGAAATGAGGTGAACTCCGGGCGCTCCCCCTGCTGCGTCCTGCCCCAGATAGGCGCGGGATTGCCTGCGACTTTCCCAGATAGACTTCAGGTGCTTTTGCGAGGTTTCGCGCAGGCTATTGTAGCCAATGTTCCAGACTTCAAGATCCTTACGAAGATTGTCGATGGCCAGCCCAACGAGCGGTGCGAGCGCTCGCGCCGCGTCCGCCGCCTTCTTCCCGAGGTGCTGCTCTACCACGTCTGGCCAGGTCGCACACAAAGCTGCCAGTGCGCAGATGCCAGCGCCCCGTGCTGGTGGCGTCCAATCGATGACGATGACCGCGACTCCGTTTTTTTGCCCCTGCCTGAAGGCCAGCTTGCGCTCGTTCTCCTTGACCTTTTTCGTGGCTATGAGAACCCAGGCTTCCAGGAGTTCGTCGTCGTCTACTGACTCCGCCACTTCGCCCGCCAGGTCCCGGGAGCGCAGTGCGGTGGACTCTTGGTACCGCTTGCACTCTATGCGCAGCCGACGTCCGCGTAATCCGGAGGTGCCGGCATCGGCGCCTACTTGGTACCCGCTCTTAGAGACCGTGATCGCCACATCACCTAGGAGCCGACTTACCAGATGTGCTGACAAGTGCTCGAAGACTGAGTCGTCGTGGGTTTCGAGTTCGGATTTGAGCAAGTCCAGTTGTGGATTTAAGGCAGTTGCAGCGGACTTCTTCGAAGCCATTTCCTCTCCTGACACATCGTTGTGTTGGTCGCCTCTGAGTTTACTGGCAGCGGCGGGTTTGGCGATGCACAGCGAGCGTTCACTACCCTCGGTACGCCAGTGGCTCGGACATCCGCTTACGCACACTCTCCCGGCTTATCGCTGCCTTTTCGCCGCGAACCGTGCTACAGGGCCATCTTGATCAACCAAACAGCCAAGCAAACAACCTGTGCAGCAGGCCACGTCGCGGCGCGGCCCCGATGGATCTGCCGTTTGTCGAGGTCGTCGGCGCCTTTGGTCGCGAATTCGGCGGCGCGTGCGGCGGTGTTGGGGGCGTCGTCGGTCGGGGAGCCGAAGAGGCTCGGATGGCGCTCAACACGCTCTGGTTAGGCGAAACGCGCGCCGGCGGCGGCGATGTTGGTCGAGGCGGTGTCGGTCGCGACAAGGGCGGCGACGACGACCGAGCAACCTGTATCGCACCATTCAGGAACAAGCTGTCCTGAACTTTCCCGAGGATGTCTCGATTGTCAGGGATGTCGCGCACGGAGGGCGCACTGGCCTTCGGCCCGGCCAGGCGCCAGCGCGCGTCAGCTTCCGAAAGAAGAGTCACCTGGCCAATCGCGGTAACGTTGATGGAGAGATGCGAATAGCGGTGCTTTTTGTTCTCGAACGGCGGCTCCATCAAGCCGACGACGCTAACCCATTTACCAACCCAAGAGTCATCCGGCCTTGTACGCAATGCGTCGAGGCCGTCGCTCCATATTGCGATCTTGAAAATACGTCCTCGCCATGGCCCGAAATTTACAAAGATGTAGGGCTTGCGATTTCTTGCGACATCGTTCTTCACTTCGACGATCTTGCCAATCACTTCGACCTTGTTGCCCACCCGGCGCAAGCAAGCGTCATATTCGGTCGCGGAGAGAACCTCATACGCCCCGATGTATCCGCCCCTCGGCTTGCCATCCGTGATCTTTCCGGTGAACACAACGCTCACCGGGGGCGACGGCACGTTTCTTCCCGCGATGAAGTCGGCCAACGTCGGGACCTTCTGCATCGGCGACGCGCAGATTGCAGCAAACGCCTTGGCTTTTTGGGCCAACGCCGCCTTTGATGCGAGAAACGCTAACCCGGGCGACGAACTGGGATCGAGAAAATCGCTCGCACGAAATACGATTGCGTCGATTTCCGAGTTCGTCTTTCCCCAGATCGAAGGATCGGCTCGCAAGGCCTCAATGGAAAGCCACAGCGAAATTAGCGAGAAACGGTCCAGCGTCGAGTCGAACGGGTTGGCGTCCTTGCGGCCTGGGTGTTGAAAATTGACGTGCCCAAGCTCCGCGCTGCCGAGATCCTTGATCTCGTCGATCCACATCCCGTCGTAGTCGATCAGTTGGACGCCCGCGCCCGAGCCAGACACCATCAGGTTGCCCGTCTGGATGTCTCCGTGAGCGATGCGTTCCTTCTCGAGAAACACGGACAATGATTCAAGCGAAGAAGCCAGCGCTCCGAGGGCTTGCGAGGAACCGTGATTGTCCTCAAGGAACTCGCCGAGCGTTTCGCCTCGCGCCCAAGCCATTTTGACGATCGGATACTCACCGCCGTCGACGCGGATTCCTTTTTGCTGAAACTGGAAGTCGAGAAAATAAGGCGAGCGGAGAGTAACCAGCCGCTTGGAGATGGCCGTGTATCGCCGTTCCAAAGCCTTTGACTCCCGATGGAAACAACGCACGGCGTATTTTTTTTGCCCCGCCGTGATGGTGTAGGTCAGCGCGAACCCGCCGCTAATTGCTAGGGGAAGTCCCATGCCGGTCGTCCCGACCCTTCCGGCTTTGAGCTCAGGGTCGGTCAGCCACAACGAGTGGTTGTTGAAGACGTTGTTGTATTGCTCAAGAGATGGATAGGCCATCGCGCGCTTCGCGTTCAAACGAGAGAACGAGCAGCGTCGAGTCGTCGACTCGCATGCGCTTCAACGCGCGCTCTCTCAACACCAATTCAGCCAGTTGCCCCTCGCTTCGCAATGATGCCAGCTCACGAAGCCCGTCACCGTTGTCGCGAGCCGACGAGCGAAGAGCCCATTCGCCCAACGCGTCAGTCATACATAGCAGCCGAGGTGCAATCAATTTGTCGAGGTGAAGCGTCGTGCCGTGCCGCGTCCAAAAATCGCTCGCTTCGAGAAAGCCGTTATGGCGCATGATGGTCGACAGCAACGACGGACGCTCGTGGAATCGATCAGGATCGTCGAACGGCCAAGCGCTAACCAATTGATCGTCGTCGATCAACAGCGCGACACTGTCGCCAACGGCCAACAACTCCACGGCGTGATGGTCGGCAAGATACTCGCCGCCCAACAACGTCGCGAAGCTGCCGCGCTCGAAGGCCGCCTGCTTCGACCAGGACATCGCCGAAAAATCATGCGCTGCCTCGTAGTCCGCGAGAGCGAGGTCGACCCATGCCGGACTCACGCCGGGGTCATCGACAAAGCGATTCGCCAACAATTTGGCCCACAACCTCGAATCGAACGAATCGCTCGCGCCGTCCGAAAGCGCGAAGCAATTCGAGCCATCGGGGATCGCGAGCGCGTCTTCGTTGGCTTCGGGGCTGCCGGGCTCCTTCGGGACACTGCCGGCGAACTCCTGTCTCATCGTGAGTCAACGCAATTGCGCGGCGCGCGTTCCGATGTCGAAGAACTGGACGATCTCCGCGGCTTCGGCGTTGAACGTGAATCCTCGCGCCTCCATGGCGACTGCGGCGCCGTCGTTTTGCGCGAATCGAATCAGGTGGTCGGGCAGCGGGCTCGACATCCGGAACAGCAGTTTCGCGAAGCTGTCCGGCAAGCCGGACTCGGCCGACGGAAAGCTGATCGGGTTGTGTCCCAGCGTGCTCGCGTGGAGGTTGAACAGAAGCACCTCGCCGTCATTCGTACGGATCTGCCGAACGTGGCTGGCAAGCTCCTCGGGATCGCCGTCTGTGGACTCGCCATCGGTCACGTGAAGTATCGTCGGCGGGTAGCTGTCGGGATGAGCGTCGCACCATGCGACGAGCTCCTCGGCGGCTCGGGTCAACGCCGCGCGCATCGGCGTCCCGCCCGTAGCGACCGGATCGAACCAAACTGGAAACTTAATCGTCGTTTCGACGATGCCCCCCGCTCCGTCATCCTGCTTCCGCTTGCGATCTTCGATTCTCGACGGATTTTGCTCGAATGCCGAGATGGGATGTAGGACTTGCGATTCCAGCGCGCCGGACAACCCGTTTGACACGCCGTTGCCGTTGTATCCGATAACGCCGACGTCGAAGTAATTTCGAACCCCTTCGGATTTGGTGCAGCGAGTCACTAAATTCATCAGCGTGCGATTGAGCGCGTCGGCGACAAACTCAGCCTTGCTCTTGCCTGAGGACATTTTGTCCGCCATCGAGCCGGACTGATCGACGACAAACAAAAATGCGGTCGGGCCGTTGCGGCTGATTTGCGCTTCGTATGGCATTATTGGTCTCCCGTAGGGTCGCTGAATCATACCAGCGGTATTGTTCCGTCTCAAATGTCATTCCAGTGCAACGCCGGTATCGCTTTTCAGTGCCTTTTTTGGCAGCGGCCAGCCGACACTGGAAGCGGATCGGCCACCGCTCGCTCAATCGATTGTTCAAGCGATTCTGTTTGGCCTTCGATTATGCGAAATGATTCAAACCGAGAGCGTCCCGACGGATCGCGCCACTGTCCTCAAGACCTGAAAGCAGAGAGAGCGATTAGCAGGCCTCCGTGCGCAAAGCGTTTTTGAGCCTCTGGAACTAAACCGACATGTTTACGCCGAAAAATGGCAAAGGGGATGGGAAGGAGCTTCGCGACTTTTTGGGCTTCCGGAAACAACGAACCGCTGTTCTCATACAAGTCGTGAATACCTTCGACCTCGCATGGATCTGCGTGACGCACGAACGGTGCTCACGCCATCACCTGCGGCCTTCGAATACTTCAACGAGGAGCATCCGCACCAATTGCTAAAGATGCGTTCGCCTCGGGAGTCCCGGCGGCAACAGGCCGCAGTGGCTGATATGGCACGTTATTGCGAATAGGACAGTGCGGGGAATACCGAGGGTAACATCATGAGCAGCACCGCTACGTAGGTAGTAAATGACGACTGATAACGACGCCCACGGGCAGCAGCTTCCAGGTACACCAAAAGCAACATCAAGAGGGACTTCGCCCGAACTGACTGGTGGCCAAGGTTTCAGCTTCGAGGACGCTGTTTCTTCTGTATACGCAGCAGCTCTGCTCTGCGAAACGACAGCGCCAGGCCTGCCGGGTCGCGTTGTGAGACATGTCTCCGTACAACAAGGTCCATTCGGACAGCCGCTGGACGACCTCATCGTTCGGGCAGAAAGCGCCGACCAGGTCTCGATAACCTTTAGCGCCCAGGTCAAGCGCAAGCTGGTAATCAGCGCGGCGAGCACGAACACTGATTTCCGCGAGACGATTGAGCGCGCTTACGAAACGCTCTCGGACGCGGGTTTTCAGGTTTCGTTGGACAGGGTGGGTGCCATCGTCGGCGAAATATCGGACTCAGCCAGGAGGAGCTTCGAGACGCTTTGTGAGTGGGCGCGGGCAGAAAGCTCCTCGGAGCAGTTCGTCCGTAAGCTGCAGACCGATGGCGCCGCGGGAGACAAGCTTTCGCAACTCGAGGCGGTTCGCGACATCCTCTCGTCTAAGGTGGCGCCCAGCGAGCTTGATGCAGCCACCCACAAACTACTGGGTCACTTTGTCCTCATACGCCTAGACTTACTGACCGAAGGCTCTCCTACCGAAGCGCAAACAGTTGCCGCCCTTGCCAACATCTTGGCTCCAGTGGACCGCCCGCGCGCTGACGACCTGTGGCGCCGGTTGCTGGCGTTGGTGCGCGTTTCGCAAGGGCGCGCTGCAGGATACGACCGCAAGACCCTCGTCGCTCGCCTTAACGGCGCATTCCGGCTTGCTGGGGCGCCCAGTGCGCAAGGAGCACTGCAAGCCATACAGCAGGAGAGCCGACTTGCCGCTGCCGAAATCACGAACAGCGTCTCTGGCTTGAGTGTGCCGCGCGACACCAGCGTTCAAGCGGTGGTCGAAGCGGCAAAGTCGCCTGGGTTTGTGCAGATTGGCGGCATGCCCGGCGCAGGCAAGTCAGTCGTTCTCCGCTCGGCGGTCGAACGACTTACCACCTATGGAACTGTTCTCTTCCTAAAGTCCGACCGTCTGCGGGGAAGCACGTGGGCGCAGTACGCCGCCGCCGCAGGCATGACGCACGGCAACTTGGAAGAGCTCCTGGTGGAGCTTTCCGTGTCCGGCTGCAGCGTGCTGTTTATCGACGGTATTGACCGTGTAGAGGTCGAACACCGAGGCATCCTCCTAGATCTACTGAACACCATCCACTCCTCGCCGTTGCTGTCGGGATGGTGCGTCGTGGCCACCGTGCGCGACATGGGAATGGAGCCTTTGCGCACTTGGCTGCCTGCACGTCTGTTCGCAAGCGGAGTGCGGACGCTGACCATCGACTCTTTCGACGACGGGGAAGCTGAGGCACTCGCGAAAGCCAAGCCAGCCCTTCGACCGCTGCTTTTCGGCAGTGATTCTGTTCGCGCGGTCGTTCGTCGGCCGTTTTTCGCGGCCGTGCTTGCCAAGGAGGTTGACTCATCGAGTGCGCAGGCCACCTCTGAGGTCGACCTTGCGGCTCTGTGGTGGGAGCGCGGTGGCTACGGCGCTGACTCCATGCGGGTGGGCTACCGGCGAAATGCTTTGGTGCAGTTGGCCAAGACAGGCGCACATCAGCTTGGCAGGCGTATTCCCATAGCCGACGTCGACGCTCAGGCGCTCGCTGAACTAGAGGCGGACGGCGTTGTTCGACCTGTCAGACGCGGACATACCGTGCAGTTCTCCCACGACATCTTCTTCGAATGGGCGTTCCTGCAGCACCTGATCCGGGCGGATGACGCCTGGTCAGAGGTCATTCGCGAAGTCGGGGAGCCGCCGGCGCTTGGGCGGGTCGTCGAGCTGCTGTCCCAAGCGGAGCTTGCTCACGGCGAGAACTGGGCCCACCACTTGGCCGCCTTGGAGGAAGATCAGAGGCTCCGCTCTCAGTGGCTGCGCGCGTGGATGGCCGGGCCGTTCTCCCTTGAGACGTTCGCGCAGTACTCCGCCGCCTTCGACCGAGCGATGCTCGACACTGCCCACGCGCGGGTCCGCAAGATGGTCGTTTGGTACCAAGCTGAAAAGACGAAGCCGAATACGGCCATTCTCGAGCGCTCAGAAGCTCCTGACCTCGACCTCGCCAAGCGCATGCTGTACGCAGACATGTGGGGGCATCCTTCGGACGTCGCAGCTTGGGCTCGCTTCTGCGACTGGCTTCTGGACCACGCTTCCGACATCCCGGTCAGGGTGATACCGGACGTGGTCTCGGCGTTCGAGGTATGGCAGAACATGTTCTCCCACTACCGAAACCGGGTGTCAGAACGCATCGTTCAGACCTGCCTTGCCTGGCTGTACCACATCCAGCATCAACAGCATCGAAGGGAGTTCTCGACGGAGCGCGGGGTCTGGGCCGAGGTTGAGGATTGGCGGGATGGCCTAGACGAGCTCGAGTCCGCGCTGCGCACGTTGGTGCTGAGCTCTTCGCTCACCCAGGGCTCCTTGGTCACCCACTACCTCCGCGATTTGCGCCACCTGGAACAGATGCCAAGTCAGGCTGTGCAGTCCGTGTTCACGCATGCCCCACTTCTCGTGCGCGTTTGCCCTGCTGAGTTGGTCGACTTCACTCTGTCCGTGGTGCGCAAGCAGCTCCCCGTGGTTGTAAAGAAGGGCATGCGAGGCCAAGACTACTTGGTGTCACACAGCTTCGGCCACTTCGAATTGGACCATCTCTCCATTGACGACCACTTCTCCTTCTTCCCTGCGGCTCCGACGAGGGAGCCATTTCACTCGCTGCTGCTGCAAGCACCGGACCAGGGTAGGAGATTGGTTCGGGAGATTGCCAACCACGCCATTCGGTCATGGCGGCAGCTGCATCGGCTCTCCCACGAGCGTGATGGAACACCTATCCCGCTCGTTATGCAGTTTCCGTGGGGCAGGCAAGTGTTCTGGGGCGACAGCCGCCTCTACTTGGGTGCACGCGGATACTTCGGACCGTCGACCGTCAATTCAGGCTGGATGGCTCTTGAGGCTTGGGCGTTCCGCGAGCTTGAGAACGGCACCCCAGTTGACGACGTGCTCAAGGCGGCGCTGGAAGGACACCAATCCGTGGGTGCCCTCGCTGTCGCCACTGCCATCGCTCTGCAAGCGCAACACACCTCCGCAATAACTTTGCCCATCGCGACGAATCAACGGCTTTGGCACTGGGACATTCGGCGCCAGGTGCAGGACATGGCACCGACAGCGAACCTTATCGGGTTTATCAAGCCGCAGGACAGACCTCACGGCTTGGCGGTGAAGGAAGGCAACGAACGGCCGGTGCGCCGTGCAGACATCCGCTCGCTCGGCACTCTCATGGTGCTCAGGGGAGGAGAGCTAGGGGCGCAAGCCGCTGCGGTCATCCAAGGCTTCTCAGGGGATCTGCCCTTCGACTACGCCGAGAAACGAAGCGACGCCGAAGTGCGTTCGGACCTCGCAAGAACAGCTGAAATATGGGCGGAACTTGGCAAGCGAGAGAACTATCGCGCAGAGCTCAGCCCGGATGAATCCCAGATGGTCATCTCCCACGAGAACCCCAAGGCCATTGGTCAGGATATCCAGACGATGCAAGTCCGACACAGCGAGATGGAGCGTTATCTCACTCTTCTGAACTGGACATACGCTTACTTTGATGACGGAAAGCTGAAGGAGTCACTCACGCTCGAAGCTGCTGCAGCAGCTGCAAAGGAGCTCGACTTCGAAGACCTTTTCGCCACCGGACATGAATACACCGAGCTGGCACACCAACAGCAGTCGGCCGTTGCTGGTGTAGCTGCAATCCTCTTGCTTGAGAAGTCTGAAGCGCACCTGCAATGGGCGGTTGAAGTGTGCGCTCGTGCTGCGCGGACGCCGGAGGTACCGCAACCGTTTTTCACCCGCAGCATGAAGCTCATGCACCATCCGGTGCTCTACGCCGCCAAGGGGCTGGGGGCATTGTTTGCCGTTGCTGAAGACGACGAGGACGTCAAGCCGCTGCAGTCTTTCCTCACGGAGTTATGCGCCCATCCCTACGAGGAAATCGCAGTCGCGGCATTCAGCTCCTTGCTGGGTGCCTGGCCGCGGTATCCGGACATCGCGTGGGCAGCGATGCGGCTGGCTACGGCGCTAGCGCTCTTCGAGGTGCAGTATGGTCCAGAAGGAAACGCAGAGGAACGACACTACGCGCGAATCCAGAGGATAGTCACCGAGGAACTCCAACGTCTCCAAGATGGAGCGCCTGCGGCCGGCCCCCTGCCCACTTGGCCTGAGCCCTGGGTGCCGATTACC
>Ga0153951_1000912_pt1 | contig 10523 bp, 7 predicted proteins | sample TSNJ035MetaG_FD_102278 | JGI IMG/M metagenome (GOLD analysis project Ga0153951, IMG submission 102278) | Attine ant fungus gardens microbial communities from New Jersey, USA - TSNJ035 MetaG | ecosystem: Host-associated > Fungi > Mycelium > Unclassified | place: USA: New Jersey, Wharton State...
AGAGAAACTAAGACAGAGATCAACTCCACAAAGGATGAAAAACAACAACAATGAGATATGAAACCATCAGGGCGGAGAGAACACAAGCCAGGAAAGATAAACGATAAACGACCTTCTCATTTTCTTCCTTTCCCCCTTTTTTTCGACTTAGACTTCGATCTAGTATCTCTTTCAGCCCCACCAGCGCCCCTGTTACTACTACCTATGTTCAAGGAACTCATCGAAGCAGCCCTTTTTATTATCTTTCTCTTCTCCTTCTCCTCATCTTTGATCAATTCGTCTATAAGCTTCTGTCTCTCCTTCTCCTGCCGCTTTTTCTTCTGTCCTTCCGTCTCACACGGTTTAAATTTGACGTCTGGTTGTTTTTGTGACGATGATGATGGTTTGGCTTTGGGAGTGGGTGAGCTAGATCGATCATAAAGGAAACTAACTTGTCGAGTGGGTGGTGTACGAGGAGGAGTTGAGGGTGACGATGAGAATTGCAAAGGAAGAAGAGCAACAGAATTAAAACCACGGACGTCTCTCCCCTCGTGACCATTCTCATACCTCCCAATACTTTTCAACCCTTGCTTATCACCACCAACTTCAGAGGCATTATCAGATATTGGAACTTGAAACCTAGCAGATCCCCATCTTCCCCTCGTCCATCCCTTGATCGTTCCCTTTGCTTCCTCCTTGCTTTGAATTTGAGGTTCAAACGTATCAAAAACCCATGACACTCCAGGACACCATGATGCTCGGCTCGGATTATGTTGTTGTAACACTCTGAATGTTTGTTCCTGCGAACCAACAGACGACAAATGAACCTTGGTATCAGAATTTGAATCTGTACTCGGTTTCAACCCGTCGATGTTGTATCCACCACCACCACCAGTCGAAGAGGGGGGAGTAGCAGCGCAAGTCAAATTCAGAGTAGCAGAATGACCAAATGGTGAACTCTTCAACACATTCCTCGACTGCTTCCTCTTCAGACTATCCACACCCAGACCTAAACTGACCGCATTATGAAAATCTACTCGACGTGCTTGAAGGTTGAGTTCATATTCGCCTTCTTCCATGGCCGCCCTTGTCGCATCGTCATTGTAATTGCCATCGCCTTCAGTGAGTTCATCATTTTGGCATTGAGATTGTAGTGTGCTGATATCATCTTCAGATGTCCAAGAAGGTGTATCTGTAGGTGACAGAGACGATGTATCAGACCGTATTTGAGCATACGAAACAGTCGGGTCGACAATCGTAGACGAAGGAGCAGCCGGAGCCGGAGCAAGAGGGGATAAAATCGAAATCGACGACGTCGGAGGAAACCTGTACTCTTCCATCTTGATCTGAACCTCAGAACCACTTTGCCCAATTGGAGACCTCGGTGGTGGAGTCACGGAACAATGACAAGGTGAAGAACAAGAACAAGAAGAGAGTGGTAAGCCACCACCGCCACAGATGCCAGACCGCGATCCCGAAGGCAACATCACTCCAGGACTACTTGCTCCACCAAGAGTACTGCTTCCAGAATTCATCCTGCCACTTCTGATCCGAATAGGATTAACCATATTTAACATCATCATCGAACTAGGACTGGGACTAGAATTCGGAATCAAACATGATCTGCCACGTGGAAGCGCAAGTCTAAATGCACTTGAGTAGTCATTATCCGGAAGATTTGGCATCATCGGGGAACCTGGACTGATCAAAGCCGGGGTATAAGAAAAGGAACTGGTCATAGTTGTCGGCAAGGGAATAGATGTCGTATAGGAATGTTGTCGTCGTAATGATGAGGTATATTTTCCGAAAGAAATACTCGTCACCGCACTGCTGGAGATAGGGAGACGAGGAGAGTATAACGATGGGGACGGGAGAGAAAAGGAAGATTTGGTCGAAGATTCCGACACCGGAACCGAATCGTCAGCCAACGCCTTCTTCTGCTCTTCCAATATTCGCTCCCATTCAACTAGATTTTCTGCACAAAGAATACTGTACGGCTTCAATTCTGAGAAAAGGTTCAAGAAACCGCACACTTTGTCAGCAAAATGAACATACCAGGTAGAGCAAGCGTCGTCATATCAATCAAAGGCTTCGCAATATGCTTTATGAAAAATACTTGCGAGTTCGCTTCCGCCAATGGTCCATTGGAAGGATTCACGCTGTGTTGAACCTGCAAAGAATTTTCGAATTTATACTGACATGCCCATTCTTGTTGTAACGCAGATGCCCATCGTTTTGATACAGAAAATGGACGACACTAACCCATTGATCGGTCAAACAAGACATCAAAAAAGAACACATGTACACACATACAGGATTACTGATGTCAGCATTTTTCAGCAGCAACTGACAAATAAAAATCTGTCGTATACATTTTGGCGATTTCCATTTCAGGATACTGCTAGAAGCATCCACACCATCTAAAATTTCTTCAGATTAGTTCATGAAAGCTTGATGGATACCCATGTCCGTCGCCAGCACTGTGTTCTTGAGGATTTTACGAAATGAAAAGCCTATTACAGAAAAAGAGGTAAGAAGATGCCAAGGGGCGAGCAGGGTTCATACCAGATTTTGAATCATCCAATAGCGAACCTAAACCATATTGCCTCATTGCCATGAACAACAGATAGCTGTGCATTTGCTCCAATGTGGACTGATTGTCATAAACCCGTGAAAGTGGTACGTCTGCGTTTTTCTGCGAAAAAAATTTCTCAATTATTGACCCAACGTCAACAACGACAAAAAGACTCACCATGAACGGATTATTAAAACCCGGGTGGCCGACATCATGGCCAATCGCTGCCAAATACAATGCAAAAATCTCTCTCGGAGTCAAACATGTAACCAATGACCCAGAATCATGTTCTCTAGCGCATGTCCACATTCCACCGGGCTCATTCTCATCCTTTAGAAGCAAGGCGACAGATGGCACCATTCCGGCTGATAGAAGATAGCAATGTAGAGCCTGTAACACATCTACTGCATGTTCGAAATTGTGATAATGATTTTGCCAACGATAGAGGTGCCTGATGTGTGTTAAAAACTGTGATAGTACATCTAACTAAGAGCGTTAGGTTGGGCTGGAAAGAGAGAGAAAGGACTTGCTCATATCGAGATCGAGCACATTTCTCATCCCTTGAATTCGAAATAGGACCTGAAAGAGAAACTGGACACATGCAAGCAGTTCATCATCTGTCATAGACAGAGAATCAAAAGACCAAGACTCTAGATTGTCAAGTAACCTCACTCGATCTCCATCCGAAAGATTTGGAAGATCACTAATTTGGACATCATTTCTGGATCCAAGTTGTCAATTAAAAACGCACTTGTGAGCGACATTATTGTTCTGGACGAAGCGCACCGTCTCTCTATACATGGATGCACAAACTTCTGCGTATTCCGTACTACAGAGATCCCCGCACATAGACTGGATTAAAAAGTAGTTGGAAGAAGTGTAAAAGCGACGAACGCAAAAGTGGTATGCCAGGCTGTACCATCCAGCCAGCCTTGTCCCTGGCTCTGGCCACGCATTGCCAGTTGCAAGCCACCGACATCGGCGCTGCGTCTTCTGAAAATGCCATCGTTTAGAAGAGACATGGGAGGCGGCAGAACGTGGAATGGAGATAAGTGGACTCTCACGTGGAACCCGCGTGGCAAGGAGTCACCTGAGCGGATCAGCTGGACACGTGTGAGATTTACGTAGATTGCGGTTCCGGGGGGTTGACGTAAGGGGGTGCGGATCGCAGGAGGAAGGAGACTGGGCGCTCGATGCCCGTGCACGTCCTCGGATCCCACCAGGGGATCTCCAACAATATAATATAATCTTATTCTCCTCACAACACTATTCCTCCTCCTCTCCATGGCCACCGTCAAGCTCGAGCCCAACGACAACTTCATCATCGAGCACCACACCCACCACCACCACACACCCCCCACCCATGTTCCTCTCAGGGCCACACAGGCACCAAAGCGCATGAAGGGCATGATGGGCGTCTTTCGCATCAATCCCTTTGCCATACACACCGCACACGCCGACCTCGCCCCTCTCTCCTGGCAGCCAGGCCCCTTGGACCAGGAGCCGGTCATGCTTGAGTTCCAGCTCGACCTCTTGCACTGGCCTGCCTTGTACGATGATAATAGCAATGGCAGTGGCAACAGCAACGACAACAGCAATGACAACAACACAACAAACCCCGATGCAGAGGATCTCCCCCTCGACATCCTCTTTCCGGATCACTGGCACGCGCAACAAGATTTCCAATTCCAAGAAGACTTTGAGCAAGACCAATCTTTGGTACGAGCACTTTGCCACGGCCACATGTCCGTCCTCAATTATCATCCAGACATTGTATGCTCCCAGTCCTACCACTAATTTCGAGGCTTCATCCTCATCACCCACGATGGCTACAACGATGGCATGTATGGTTCTCACTCCTATCCATACACCTCCACTATCATCCTCGGAAGATTCCTCCGAATCTACAAATGAAGATATGTCTGCTAATATCGAACCATGCGCACTCCTTCGCCGTCAAAACCCTCATTTGCATCTAGACCAAAGTTATTTTGAGCAACAACAACAACAGACTTGTTATCGCATGTACCATGGTAACTATTTTTGTAAACTCCCAATCACCCTTTTAATATATATTACATAGATTATCACCACCATCATCACCCGTACCTTCGCCCCATCTCATCTCAACAAATCCAAAACGATTACCTGAATCCTGCCGCCGGTGCATATTATAATAGTAGTAGTACTCGATCATCCTCTCATCCTTATCCTTGTACTACGTATTAATCACATTTCGGACTTTAAATATATAGAATTACGTCGTTTTCAAGAACTCGCGGATCATTTCGAGAAGGACAGTCACAAGTTGGTCACGCAACATACCCTTTCCACTACCATGTTGTTCTTAAATGTGCTTCAACCACCTATCCTATCCTTATTCTCGTCAACAGGCTCAAACCCGATGCAACTCTGGGATCTAGTTTTAGATTCTAAGTCGGCCGTTCCTACCGGGTCAAGTTGTATTCAATTAATTCACGATTCTACCTCTTCTTCTTCTTTGATTACGCCTCCTAGTATTCTAGGTTCACATTCTCAAGAAGAAGAAGGAATCATGATTACTGAGAGTAGGATGATGGACAGGGGATACGAACTAGATCAAACTGTTCTTCATATTCAGTCACCGAACCTTTCCAGAACTTTTATTCAATGTCCTCCTGGGCTTCTTGTTCCTGAAAGAGAAGTAGGAGAAGGAGTTCTGACTACAACTATGCCTTCCTTTGGGCTTGGACTCAAATATCCTTGCATACATCTCCACGTTCGAAATTTGGGCAAAGAATGGTCTTTTGAAGTTGGAATCATGGATACGGAAGGGAGATTGGGCGTGCTCCGATTATCAACATTCCAGGTACTCTTTTCTTTCCTTCTCATCGTCCTTCTTCTTCCCTCCTAACCTCTTCTCAAAAAAAAACAAGAAACGTCCAAAACTCAAATTCCCACTTCTTCATCTCCCATTATCCTTTCCTCCATCTCAATCTCATTTATTGACAACATGGACCATCATCAATTTGCATCTACCCACTTTTATTCCTTACTTTTCTCAACTGCCCAACTCATCCTCGAGTGTGGGTAGTACCGTCACCCCTTACGGCCCATACTCACATATCGCTTATGTGAGGGTTTATGCTAATTGTCGATTACGTAGAATTTGGTTTGATGAGGACACTGCTGGTAGTGGTGGACTTGATTACCCCTGGGAGTTTGATTTATTTTCTGCAGGTTGAAATTCTCTGTGTGTGGTATGTGTATCTGTGTATGTATGTATACTTGTATGTATAACTTAAAAAAAGATACCGACCGCAATCAGCGGTGTTATAAAACGACCGGATATAGACCGACCGATCGATCAGCTGGACCTAGTTAAAAACAAAATATCGTAACATCCAACGGCCATTGAAACCGACGGAACTTTGAAATAGAGCTAAACATTTTTTCGAAACCGACACACATACAGAACGAGATTAGAATCACGTCATTACGCTTGACTTCTGTCATAAAAGCTCACCAAGGAAAACCATAAAATACATCAGACATCCAGATACTGAATCTATACGAAAAAATCTCATCAAACCAACCCATTCCCTCTCACTCTTCCATTTTTTTCTCCCTTCTTCTTCTGGCTTTCTGATCTTTGAAGGACAGTTTACCGTTAATATCCGTTAGTCAAACCAAATTCAAGCTAGAGGAAAACGATCGAACGCCCCAACAGCCGACAGACAATTTGTGTATATGCATGTGTGTGTCCCCTGACTTACGCGACATCACATACCCTTGTTCCTCAGACAACGGCAAAGTTGGGAGACGATGGGTGCCAACGGTGGAAACATGAATGAATGGGTTGGGGTTGTCAGGTTAAATGTTAACCCCTTCAAGCGCCACTTTCTTTAAAAAAAAGCAAAGGCGATAATGTGGAATAGATTTTAGTCGCCTGATCCATGCCGTCCAATAAGAAGTTAACCACTTATGCCTCTTTAAAATAAAGTTGCCTTTTGTCCGGACGGGAAACTGTCAGCCAAACTTACTGATTTTATGTATACATACATATACTTTGATCGATGCCCTAGTTTTTCGTCCCCGGTTATCATGAACTGTTTCGGCAATTTGACTCTCCAACCGATCATTCACATGTACAGGATCATCCTAAATTTGAACCCAACAGGTGAGGACATGAGACTAGTCTAAAATCACCGTCAACGTTTTAGTCATTAATATACCCCACCATTTTTGACATCCGATCAGCTGTAATGAAAAATTTGATAGACACTGGGTGACAAGATACATACTCGCCACGGGAGCCACTACTATCCCGCCCCCAAAAGCACGGTTCGAAACGCTGAGAAAAAATGAACAAGCAGTAATCATGTTTCGGTCTGCCATGGCAATCGCTGTCATGCATGCAAATTGGCTTCTTTGGTTTCCAGGTTGTCAAGATGTTACAGAGGGTCGGAGGTGGAGGTGGATTTAATGAGGACTTCGTCAGGGGTAACGATCAAGTCCATAGACCAGTCATTGTCGTCCATCGGAATGCTTGCCTTCTCTAGAATCTGTTCACGAAGCGCCAGACCAACTGGAACACTGCTTAGACTAGCCAGGATCCCTGTAAACACACAAACCTAAGACCGGCTTGTGATGGAAAACTCCATGGTATGAGGTGATGAAACGATCATAATACCCTTTTCCATGCCCAAGTCGTGCGAAATCCCGACTGAATGCGACAGCTGGAAGAAGAATCACGTCTAAATCCGGCGAGTCAAGAGCTTGCCCCCGAAAAAATCACAATCCATCAGCTCAGAACCACCTTCGGGTACGGTCCACAGAGACCGGGACTATATTACCTCTCAAGCGGGGCTCGCCCTGCCAAACTGCATCTGGTTCTTTGATTCCCCATACACCACTGGGAAGTGACATAAGGTCGTTCTTGTCGTATATTTTCATACAATCCATTCGTCCATGCTTGTCCATGACCTTTGGCACAAAGAGAGTCTTGCCTTAACTAGGGAGTCTGACAGTGTGATCATGATCGGATCGTTACTCGTACCTGATTCAAGGACTTCGAATACAACAGAGGCCGTGTCAACTTCTCCAGATGGCATGCCAAGATAACAGCTCAAGGATTTCGCTTGCTGAAAGATAGGCAGAGAACCGAGTCGCCTGACGACGGCGTTCGCTGCGACGAACACGATCATCGTCATTGCCCATATAATGATAACATGAAGAAAAGAACGTGGGCGATACTTTGTTCTTGTATGATCTGTGGAGGGATGGCGGAAAGCTTTGACGTGATCATACTGCGTAAAGCTTGTTTCTGTGCTCCAAGTGCGACATGAATCGCCGACATCGGATGGTTGAGTTAAGAGGTATACAAGATTACCTCATAACGACTTCTGGTCTGATTACATCATCTGGGGGTAATACACCGCTGTCACCTTTAAAAAAAAACTCGCCGAGAAAGCGAGAGAGATTCTAAATTTTTATAGACAGCAACAAGCAAGCTTGTGCTAAGACGTGGAGGGCGGCAGGTCAGCCACCGGAATGAACTAGAATTTTCCACTATCAAGGTTTCTGATCGAAGTACAAAGCATGTAAAGAAATGGCGATGTTAGTGTTCCAGGGGTGACCGGTGAGGCAATACACTAAAAATATTTCATCGGGAAATCAGTCTCGAGGTCTCTCATCAAATCGTGATCTTTCCAACTCTGGTGTGGGTCATAGGCTAATCACAACGCATATTTTTACATGCTCTGGCATTCCTGTGTGTCTTTTGTAGAAGTCATCTGTCTGATCGTGTGCCGGAATCATAATCGGTACTTTGTTAGTCGCATGTCTTCGGATGGCGCCTCGCATCGTATTGCTAATTTGACTCTTCAAACATCACAGTTTGCGGACTCGATCTTCATTCAATGGTTGATGACTGCCACTAGTGACGCCTTTCAGCCTAATTCTTTCATACGCGAGCTTCATTAGACGCTTGAACTCTTGAGTACTTGAAACATACTTGAAACCTTCCATGGCTAGTGAATACCGCAGTAACCATAAACTCACTGAATAAATATACACGCACTGAAGACATGGTACTTCTCCTGTCCAGTCCGGATATTTGCATCCTCCGAGGCGATTCTTATTTGAATTTTCTGCACCTCGACAGCTCAAATTTTTGCCGCTTGACAGGATCCATTGTGATGATGCCTCAGAATGAATGGGTGGGTTACCTAGCGGCGATTATAATTTTCCATACATGTGCTGTGCTTATCTTGACAAAATTCCATGGAAATTACTGACCTGTAGCTATGGGTCAATTTGCAGCGTTCATGAGCGTCCTGCTCGATTTTTAATCCTCATATTATACTCTTCGAAACCTGGATGGATAGAGGTCAAATGCTTATACAATGGAAGTGAATTCGTCTTTGCTTCTATTCATATGACACTTTTCAAGTAACCCATGAGCGAGGTCAAGGGCCCACCCATCGAATTGTAAACGAAGTGGATCTGTTCATTCTAGGAAGCCCATAAATCACCGGGAGTGTGGGCAATGGGATCCTAGCATGTTTTGACTAGTCGGATGCTGTAGGACTATTGGGGCCACTTCAAAAGAAGTGAAGATGTAGCACACGCGTGCTTTGCCCGCCGTGTAGATCTAAATGTGGTGTGACAGTACGATGAATCACGTCATCGTGATTGTCACGCCAGTTGATTTAACCTGCCCCCATTTGTATACACAACTCCGTAACAGGGTGCGCGATCAGTCCCTACGGACTTTCTTTGGTCAACACATCTCAACCTTGTGGTTTCCACAAGTCTTCCAGCTGTCAATTGGGATAGTTGGTGTAAAACCACCCAGGGAGGAGATGTAGAGAAAAATCATCATATTTCCAAGTAATGCTTTCCATCTCCTGATTCACCCTCCCCCACATTTCATAACCCTGTCTAGACTAACTAGCCAAAAATATGTTAAGTAGGAATGTCAGATAGACTAACTACATAATGTAGCACAAAATAACTAACACTAGAACATAACAAGCAATTATGAGGATTTACCAACCCAGGACTAGTGCTGGTTTGCACTGTTAAATCCCAATTCTCTATAGGTGTATGGTGGCCTTCACTCTCTTCACTGGAAATCATGCTCTCTGCAGCATTGTCCAACCCTGGTCAACAAACTTGTTGAGTTGAGGACAAGCAATGCAATAATAGAGCTAACTTATTGCAAATGTGCAATATGTTGGAGTTTGGATCTCATGCAAGCCTGCATGATGCATGTGATTTCTTTATTGTTTTATATTCTATTGTTCTGAGTAAGTATATAAGTAGTATAGTCACTATCTGTTTGTACCCTCCCCTGTTCATATTTCAATATTGTTACAAACTTCATTCAGACCATAACTCTGGGAATACTTGACCAATTTCAACAATCTAAATGGCCACTAAAAGCCCTTAAGAAGACCTTTTAAATGGTACCAAAAACATCTCAAGGCAATCAGTATTCACCAAGTTATCAGCAGATCAGTTGGTGATCACCAAATCACCAGACACTAAATCACTGATATCTCAGGAACCACTTAATATAATTGTTTGCTTCAATGACCATTGTGAAGCTCTCTTCAATGCACTTCTTTTGGCTATAAGTAGACCCCAAGGCAATAAGATCTCATAGAGATACAAGGTCCTCAATGTTTGTACATAATACTGATCTTTACCCATAGATTATCATCTGTCCTTGAATAGAATAAAGAACTGCCCTAAGATAGTTAAGTTATCTCTATTTCAAGAACAATAGCACTCCTATATGTAGAACAATAGATAGTGATCATGTGGTAGGCTGTTCTTGTACACAGACTACTACAATCATATTGTTATCAATGGATAGTGGATGTCCTTAGTGATCACCCTAGGTGGATGTTCAAGAAGAACTCAATGGAGTTCTTCATTGGATTGCAGCCCTACTTATACTACTACTACAGTGGCTGTACCC
>Ga0153951_1000913_pt1 | contig 10510 bp, 10 predicted proteins | sample TSNJ035MetaG_FD_102278 | JGI IMG/M metagenome (GOLD analysis project Ga0153951, IMG submission 102278) | Attine ant fungus gardens microbial communities from New Jersey, USA - TSNJ035 MetaG | ecosystem: Host-associated > Fungi > Mycelium > Unclassified | place: USA: New Jersey, Wharton State...
CAAGTGATGTAAGATAGATCACACCATATAAACCACCAATTAGGTACCAATTACTGTTCTTGCGGATACCGGTGAAGTCGCCTTTACCAAATAGCAGAACTAAAACAACTAATAGAAGCGAACCAATAAAGAAGTTATAAAAACTACTTTCAAATTGACCAATAGTTTTACCTAATTCACCATACATCGTACCCTCAATACTTAGAAAACTACCTGATACTAATGCTACTAGATAGAAGAATGGATTCTTGGTTTTGGGTTTATCCATTTCACTTGATGGTTTTTGATCTTGATACAAAGCAACCAATGCTAGTATTAATAAAAAGGTTGCCATCCAGCGCTTAACTCCAAAAGCAATGACGTTGCTTCCTAGGAAGCCAAAGTTATCAATGATAAAACTGGCCATGATTTGGCCAGCAATTGCAGTGATATTTGCTGCCACAACTCCAATTTTAGGAACTGCAAGGGTCATTAATACCAAATATCCGGTACCAAAGAAAACTCCCAGCAGTTGCCACTTAGGAACGGTGAAAATTCGGAGAATCTCTCCACTACGTGTGAATAGTAACCAGAAAGTCAGTAAAATTGCTCCCACTACGAAATTGATCAAAGATGCTTCGAGAGCGCCAACTTTTTGACTTAAACGGCCGTTAGTTGATGACTGAAGTCCTAAAATCATGCCTCCAAAAATAATCGATATTAATCCGGTAATTGCCATTATACTTCCTCCGTTAATAAATAAAATCATTCATTTGTTCTTTAACTTTTAAAGAACAGATGTTAGTATAGTGGCTGTGGTTACTTTTAGTAAGTAGGCACAATAAAATTCCATACGGCAAAAAATGCCCCTAATGGATATTGTCAACGTTTAGGAGGATCTAGGATTGAAAAAAATATATCATATCGCGGTTGAAGCAACCTTAGATGTGATCGGTGGTAAGTGGAAACCAATCATTTTATGTCATTTAGGTGGCCAAACATTAAGAACCGGCGAGTTACGCAGATTGATTCCCGCAATCTCACAACGTACGCTTACTAATCAACTGAGAGAACTAGAAGCTGATAGAATTATTGATCGCAGAGTTTATAATCAAGTTCCTCCAAAGGTAGAGTATTCATTGACTGAAGAAGGAAAAAGTCTCCGCAATATTTTGCTAGCAATGTCTGAATGGGGCGAGGGCCGCGTTTCAGAAGAACAGAAACGTGGAACGGACGTAACAATTTTACAAGATAATTGGGATGGATATCTCAATATGTAATAATAGATAGAAAAGTAGCCCAGAACTAAGCGTTAAGTTTTAGTTCTGGGCTACTTTTTGATTTATTAGTTATCTGGTTTTATTTGTAATAAGATCACATTACCTGCGATTCATATAACGATAAATTGCGTATAAGACGAGGGCTACCAAGATAGCAATTCCTAATATTGGTTGTTCTTTAAAGATTAAATGGAAAAAGAATATTCTGTGGATTCCATGGATTCTGGGAACTAATGCAATAAATGTCTTCATTTTTTTCTCCTATTACGAGTATACTGACATCATACACATATTATTTTAAAACTTTTTGGGAGATTGTAATGGAATTTGATTGGTCATTATTATTTCGAATAATAGTAGTAATTAATGCGGCCTTCGCGATTTTGACGGTTTTTAGAGAAAAACGCGATATCGCCGCTATTTGGGCATGGTTGTTAGTGTTAGTATTTTTACCCATAGTGGGGTTCGTTGCTTACGCATTCATTGGACGGCAACTGCCTAAGAATCGTCTTTTTAAGTTGCATTCACATGTGCAGATGCAAATTGATGAACGATTATTGGAGCAACGGCGACAACTTGGTAGTGAACTAAAAACGGCATCTGATGATATTTCCTTACGAGCGATCAGCGCCGTTAATTTATTTAGTGAGACTGATTCTTCATTCTTGGCCAGACAAAATAAGGTCAAAATTTTCACTGACGGTAAATCTTTGTTTCACCGCGTGATTGAAGATATCGAAAACGCCAAAAAGAGTATTCATATTGAATTTTATACTTTTTATAATGACGAAATTGGTAATGAAATTTTGAATTTATTGGTAAAAAAAGCCCAACAAGGCGTTGAAGTCCGGGTAATCTATGATTCTTGGGGATCAATGGGAACAACTAAAAAATTTTTCAAGCCATTGTTAGATGCTGGCGGATACGCATATCCATTTTTGAATACCAGATCAGTTGTTCTTGACTTCCGTCTTAATTTCCGTGACCATAGAAAAATTATCGTCATTGACGGAATGATTGGATATACAGGCGGCTTTAATATCGGAGATCAGTATTTAGGTAGGAAGAAAAAGTTTGGTAACTGGCGAGATACTCATCTTAGAATTATTGGTTCCGGTGTCTTTGGCCTACAAGCTCGCTTTATTTTGGATTGGAATGCTACCAGTTCAAAGGCGAATATTGAAGAGGAAAAAGTTAACGCTAAATTCTTCCCAGTAACGACCACTAAAGGTTCTGTTAATATGCAAATCGTATCTAGTGGTCCAGATTCTGATTTGCAACAGATCAAAATGGGATACATCAAGTTGATTACACTTGCTCGTAAATATTGTTATATTCAGTCACCATATTTAATTCCTGACGATAGTGTGCTGGATGCACTGAGAATGGCTGCCTCATCTGGAGTGGATGTTAGAATAATAGTTCCATCTATGCCAGATCACCCATTTGTTTATCGGGCAACGCAATACTATGCGCGTCAATTGGCTGAGCAAGGTATCAAAGTTTACTACTATGATAACGGATTTATGCATGCCAAGACGATGGTCATTGATGACAGTATGGCTTCAGTTGGTTCAGCAAATATGGATTATCGTAGTTTCAAACTTAACTTTGAAATTAATTCATTTATTTATGACAACAAGATTGCTTCTGAATTAAAAGATCTCTTTCTAAGGGATGTAGATGACAGTACGTTACAAACTCCAGAAATGTTTGAGAAGCAGCCGTGGTGGCTTAAATTTAAGCAAACATTTTCTCGTTTATTATCACCCATCTTATAGTGAGCAAATCACTTGATAAGTGATGGTAAATCTCATATATTAAACATGAAAGGTAAATGACTGATCACCTGTTTTGCAAGTGAGGGATGCATTTCTATTAGTGAAGTCACTGAGTCAACGTGCTCAGATCCGAGTAGCTTGCTGAAGCAAACAGAAGAATGCCTGTTAGAAGACCTAATTGGGTCAATGATTAGTCCTAACCTTTTGTTTCTAGTAAATTTCAAAGTTTGTGGTCCTCGTCGTGAGACGAGGGCTTTTTTGTTTGTCATTGCCATCACACATCCCTTTGGAGAATTAAGTTGCTTTATTTAATCATTAACATTAATATTGTTCTTAGTATATTCTAATTTTAATTTAATTATATGGACAATATCAAATTAGATTGCGTCTAGGATTTTGATGAGTAGCAATGATAACCTGGGGGATGAAACTGTGAAATTACATACGTTGGGACCGAAGTCTACAGATAGTTACAAGGCAGTGATGTATTTACGGGAAATGTATCTAGATATGGAAGAAACAGAGGTGGTGTTACATAGTTCACTCGACGACATTTATCAGCACCTTCATGAAGAACAAGGGGATCTGTTCTTAGTTCCAGTAGCATATCGGAGTGCACAATCCAATGGCAACTGGGCCGACAACAATTTAAAATATTCAGGACAACTTAAAATTATCAGTGTGTTCAAATTACCAATTATGCCGTTGATGTTGATTAGAAATCCTGATGAAAAGAATGGCAAGGCCATTATTCATCCATCAACTAAGGAATTGATCAAAGAATATAGTTTGGAAAAAGGTCGCAAGTTAAGCTTAGAATTCGTTGACAGTAAAGCTGAAGCGTTGCACAAGTTTCAATCAAATACGTATGAATTTTCAATCGTTAGTAAAGATATATACGAAAAAGATTGCAGCGACCGTCATGATGAAATTATTTCTGAATTCCGGCCGACAATGATCTGGTGTTTGTACCGGATAGCAAATCAAGACTAAAAAAGCAGAACCGTTTAAACGGTTCTGCTTTTTGTTATTTACTTAAATCAATTGACATATTTACAAAGTATAGAATGACGGCACCAATACCCATTGTGACAAACTCACCAATTCCAGTAGTTAAATATGAACTCCAGAAGGTAGGCCAAAAAGCGCTGTTACCAAAAAAGGCGATTTCAAATGCAATGATGAACATATAAAATGTTCCAATCAGTACTGAAGTAACTAACTTCAATGGTAGACTGTGCATTTTTCTAGTAACAAAGTAAATCGTTACTAAGGCAATGAATGTTTCAAATGTTCCGAAGATCATGTCGACGGGACCTAAGGACGACATCATATTGGAAATGAAGCATCCAAGAGTGATGGCAACAATATAGCGCTTATTGAATGGCACTAAATTATTTAATCCTTCGGCAAAACGGAATTGAATTGGGCCAAAACTAAAGGCTGCAAAGACAGTCGTGGTTAACACGATATAGAGTGCAGCGACAACGGCAGCTTTGACTATGTCGACTAAGCTGTCGATGCCGAAAAAATTGATCTTAGAATTCATTACTAAATTCCTTCCTTTGTTATTCAGTTATTAGTTTTACTAACCAATTAACTTTACCCTAAAACAATTCCCTGGTCAAAGCGACTAGCACTTTAGGATTCTAGAATCCAAAGGAAGATAACAAAGACGACGGCTAAAACGTACATCATCGCGTTAACTTCTTTACCACGCTTAGCAGCGATCATTGTGAGGGGATAAGTAATGAATCCAAGGGCAATTCCATCTGCAATACTGTAAGTAAATGGCATTCCAACCATAATTAGAAAGGCAGGAGCGGCAATTTCAAACTTTTCCCAGTGAACATTTTTAAGGGATTGGGCCATTAAGACTCCGACAATAATCAAGGCAGGAGCCGTAACTTGACTGGTAATCACACCTAACATTGGTGAAAAGAATGCGCCCAGAATGAACAATATTCCGACGACGATTGTTGTAAATCCTGTTCGACCACCAATAGCGATTCCGGCGGATGATTCAACGAAGGCGCCCATAGGTGAGGTTCCTAAAACTGAACCAACTAACATCGTTGAAGAATCAGCAGCCAGGGCCTTACCAACGTTCGGAATTTTGTTGTTTTTAATGAAACCGGCTTGGTCAGCAAGACCAACTAGGGTTCCAGCGGTATCGAAGAATGTAACTAATAAGAAAGTTAATACCACGACAAATAATTGAACAGTATTAATATCACCAATATGTGTGATTGCAACTCCAAAAGTTGGTTTAAGACTTGGCATAGCTGAGACGATTTCGTGGGGCATAGGAATCATTCCAGTACCTAAACCTAGCACTGAACTTAAAATGATACCAATAAAAATTGCTCCAGGAACTTGCATACTCATTAGAATGAGTGTGACGATCAATCCAAAAATAGTGATCCAAGTTGTTCCAGATAAATTACCAAGACCAATGATTGCATCTTTTTGAGCAGTCACGATGCCACCTTCTGATAAACCAATCAGGGCGATAAAGAGACCAACTCCGCCACCGATGGCTGATTTTAGATCAGCAGGGATCGCATCGATGATCCGTTCTCTAACTTTAGTTGCAGTTAAAATTACGAAAATTAATGATGCGGCGAAAACTCCAGCTAAGGCAGTTTCCCATGGAACTTTCATTCCAATACAGACAGAATATGCAAAGAAAGCATTTTGACCAAGACTGGCAGAAATAGCGATTGGATAGTTAGCTAGAACTCCCATTACGAAACAACCAAAGGCAGATGCTAGGGCAGTCGCCGTAAAGACAGCCCCCTTATCTATACCAGATGCTCCCAGTATATTTGGATTTACGAATAAAATATATACCATTGATACAAAGGTAGTAATTCCGGCTAAAGTTTCGGTTCTGAAATTAGTATTGCGGTTTTCAAAATCGAAAAACTTGCTAATTGATGACAATAAAGTCAGCTCCTTTTGATATAGTTCGGATAATTGCTAAAATAAGAACATATACATCCTATCATTTTCCTAAAGTTCATTCAATACCGAATTATAATATATATAATGTGAAAAATCGTATTGATTTAAGCGGAAATAAAAAAGCCACCGCAAAATGCGGTGACAAGTTATTAAATCAGAGAGTTAATTAAAGCTTTTAAATGCGTTATCAATCATGTTATATTCTTCGTTAGACAGGTGAACAGTAAGGGACTTAGCGTTGCTACGGACCTGTTCCGGACGTTTAGCTCCTGGAATAACGACTGAAATATCTGGATTCTTGATATACCATGCAAGAACGATTTGTGAAATAGTTGCATCGTGGTTATCAGCGATCGGTTGTAAACTATTGATTGAATCTTTGATGGCAGCAAATCGTTGTCCCTTGAAATTGGGGTCTGTGGCCCGAATGTCGCCTTCCGCAAAATCAAGAGCGTCATTATTTTGATTATATTTACCAGTTAATAGTCCAGATGCTAATGGGAAGTAAGGAACAAATGAGATATTATTATCCCTTAAGTATGGGAAAAGTTCTTTTTCAGCATCTCGGTGCACAAGGCTGTATTGGTCTTCGACAACGTCGACTTGGCCATTTTTATTGGCTTCTTTAATTTGGTCGAGAGAAAAATTCGAAACTCCAATTGCTTTGATTATTCCTGCTTGTTTTAATTCATTTAACGCAGCCACTGCTTCATCTTTTGGGGTGTTATCATCAGGAAAATGAATGTAAAATATATCGATGTAGTCAGTTTGTAGTCGTTTCAAACTATCATATACGCATTGCTTTAGAAATTCAGGATCGTTAGAGATCGTTACATTACCGTCTTTAACAACTTGGGCACCTTTAGTTGCAATAGTGATTTCTGAACGTTTATAGTTTTGAATCACTTGTCCAATTAGTTCTTCTGAACGTCCTAATCCGTAAATGAATGCTGTGTCTAAAAGCTTGATACCGCTATCTAAAGCACTTTTAACAGAGTCGATCCCAGCCTGTTCATCAAGATTAGGGAATAAGTTATGTCCGCCCACGGCGTTGGTTCCTAATCCTAAGGGAGTGGTTTCAACATTTGATTTACCAATTTTCACATCATCAAGCATTGTGAATCCTCCTTGCCAATTAAAATCGTATTTATACCACAAATGTATGCCAAATAACTTAAAAAGTCCAAAGATTGAGGAGAAAAGATGGAAAAAGTACTCATCATAAGTCAAAATGATAATGTAACTGATATTATCAGTAAACAACTAGTTTCTGATTTCAATGTTCAGCAATTTAATGGTGATTTAAATAGTGATGCTGACTATCAAGCAGCGCTTGTCGATACTTCAGTAGTTATTACGGTATTAGGGCCTTTAGATAGCGACATATATTTCGATCATTTATTTGACGCGATATTTGATGCTGGAATCCAATTGAATCATTTTGTAATGGTGACGTACTCAGGCATCGATGATGAGGTGATCGGTGGTAGAGAATATCTCGGTGTTTCTGATGTTAAGGAATTTATTAAGCAACAGCGGTATGCTGCCAAAATCGTTGATGAAGCTGAAATGCCATACACAATTATTAGGGCAGGCCGTTTGGTTGATGGATCAAATAACGAAGTTGAGTTATTTGATGAAGGTCAACCAATGCCAAACGAAACTTTAAGTTATGCCAGCCTGGCTGAATTGATTTATCGGACCATTACAACACACGAACACATCAATAAATCAATTGGTGTCGTTAATACTAAAGCAGGGGGTAATCGATAGTGGCGATTAACTTAGAACCAGATAGAATCGAAGAGCTTAGACAACAGTTGTTTGAGGCTAACCGGATATCACACTTTGTGATTATTGAAGCCACAGCCAAAGTATCTGGAGCAACTACAGCAATTATCACGGATTATCAAAATTATGTGAATATGCAAGATGAAAATGGCGATAATTTTGAGTTCAAAATTTTGCGTGATATTTTACCAATTACGGATAACTTGATTCATTGGGCAGTGGCCCAACAAGATCTTCATGACATGATGGATGATGAGTCCGATGAACGAGACGAACTGATTGATGATTTAGAGCATTATACGCAGTTAGTCATTGAAGAAAATAAACTATAAAAAATGAGGGTTCAGTGTAAGTGCTGAATCCTCATTTTTAAATTAATATCGATAATTTAACGGATTTAATTAGTGTCACTGTTTAATTTATTTATCAATCAATCTATCTATCTATTGACTACTTGACTCATTGTATTTAAATAAATAAAAAATCCCTCAGATAAAAGCATCTGAGGAATCATAATATAAATTTAGTAATTTTATGTACCGCCTGGTTTCCCAGGCGTATTTAGGAGTAGAAACTGCTAGTCTAATTTTAGATATATTGGGGGTAGATCATAAAAAATTCCGGCTTCAAGTAGAGCGTCGAAAGCTGGCAGTTTCAAACAAGATCAATGCAAGCATAAAGCTTTCATCTTACATAAATATATGGGTGCATTAGACATCCACGGTTCAATAATAACCTATTTTAAATATTCTTCAATAAAAAGCCCTTAAATTATCTTATGCCGTTAAAAATTTTAAATATTCTTGTGTGTTAAGATTAAAACCATAATTGAGGAGTGAAACGAATGTCATTACAGTTTCTTTTAAACACTGCCAGCCAGGATAGTGTAGATGAAGTTATTAAATTAATAAAACAAACTCAGGACAAAAATCCTGAAGATCAATTTTTTTATTTGGTTCCTAACCATATCAAGTTTGAATCAGAAGTTCGGGTCATATCCGGACTAAGTGATTCTGATAGATTGGCCGCAGAAAGTAACGTTCAAGTGTTATCGTTTTCTCGTTTAGCATGGTTTTTTATGAGGAACACACCGGAATATCAAAAGCAACGGTTAAGTCCAGCCGGCATTAATATGCTCCTGTATCAAATCATCACAGATAATGAAGATAAATTAGTTTTGTTTAATCAAGAAGTCCATCAACCAGGATTCTTAGATCAACTTGCTAAGCAAGTCACTGAATTTCAGTCAGGTAATGTATTGCCAACTGATCTGATTCAGATACAAGAAACTCAATCCGCTAAACTACCAAATGATTTACAAGATAAATTACAAGATTTTGCGATTATTTACACAGAATTTCAACGAATCGTCGAAGAAAATTTTTTCGACAGTCATAATGGTTTAAATTTATTAAGTGATTTTTTAAATGATCCTCAAAACGATATTTCACACTATCATTTTTACATTCAGGGATTTTCTAGGTTTACTGCTCAGGAGCTCCGGTTAGTTGAAACTTTGATAAAGAAGGGTCAATCAACATTAGTAGCCCTGAATTTAGATAAACCTTACCCAGTTGAAAAGCCAGATGCAATGAATTTTTTCTATGTTCCCGGCCGCGTATTCAACCAATTGTACAAGTTTGCCAGTGAAAATAAGATTGCATATTTGCCAGTGATAACTACTGACAATCAGCGGGTATCAGCTGATATAAAAAAATTGGAAGATTATTGGATCGAATCATCATCTATGAGACCCATTGATAACTCACAATTGGATGATTCAGATAGTATTCAGATTATTCGCACTGAAAATCATTATTCCGAGCTGGATCAAGTAGGTACCAGAATTCGGCAAATGGTTGCTAGTGGCAAATACCGTTATTCAGATTTTTTAGTATTAGCCAGAAACTTGGGCAGTTACCACAATATTTTGCAACCAGTGTTTGATAATTTAGAGATTCCATATTTTGAAGATATTCAAAGAGCAATGAGTGATCACGCGTTGGTCGATTTATTATCTTCATTATTTGATATTTATAAACCTAATCGAAAGCGCAATTATCGTTATGATGATGTTATGCGTTTTTTAAAGTCGGAATTGGTATTACCTGAAGTTAATGGCCAGCCGATGGATATTGATGAATATCGCGATGCGGTTTCTTTAACTGAAAACCTAGTCTTAAAGAATGGTTACGAAGATTATCGTTGGTTACAAGCAGAAGATTGGCAATATAAGTGGATCAATGATGACGATGTGCAACAAGTCTTGAGCGATAAAGATTTAGAGATCACCCGAAAGATTAATTTAATTCGAAATTTAATTAAAGATACATTACCTCCTTTTTTCAAGAAACTTTACAACGCACAAACTAACCAAGAAGCTGCTACGATTTTATTCAACTTTTTAGTATCCAGTGGCGTTGTTGATAGATTACAACAGTGGCGAGATGCGGCACTAGATGAAGGCGACGTCAATACTAGTGATGAAATCGATCAGGTCTATCGAACTTTGTGTTCGTTATTAGATGAATATGTATCAATTTTGGGAGACAAGAAATTTGATTCGGAGGAATTCTGGAATTTAATTTATTCAGGATTTGAAGGCTCAGAGTATTCAATGGTTCCTAGTACCCTTGACCAAGTGACGGTTTCTGAATCGGGTATGGTTCAAAGTAGTAACCGAAAAGTTACGTTTATCATGGGTGCAACTGA
>Ga0153951_1000915_pt1 | contig 10497 bp, 10 predicted proteins | sample TSNJ035MetaG_FD_102278 | JGI IMG/M metagenome (GOLD analysis project Ga0153951, IMG submission 102278) | Attine ant fungus gardens microbial communities from New Jersey, USA - TSNJ035 MetaG | ecosystem: Host-associated > Fungi > Mycelium > Unclassified | place: USA: New Jersey, Wharton State...
CATCGACAACGCGGCAACCGTCGCGAACCCGGCGTGGAACTCCACGATGTCGAACAACGGCGCGCAAACGGCCGTGTCGGCGATCAACAACGGCTTCCAGTCGGCAGCGAAGCAGCAGCGCGTTGCAGTGACGGGCGGCTACGCATTCAACTCGCAGTGGGACGTGTCGTTCGCTTACTCGAACGTTCAATACGCTGCGGGTCAGGCGTCGCTGTTCCACGGCACGCAGATCTGGAACACCGGTGGCGCAGTGCTGCACTGGAAGCCGATCTCGGTGCTGGACCTGGGCGCTGGCTATAGCTACACCCGTGCAACGTCGTCGAACGGCATCTCGAACACGGCCAGCTACAACCAGTTCAACCTGTCGCAGTACTACACGCTGTCGAAGCGTACGGGTCTGTACGCGCTGGAAGCTTATCAGCGTGCTAACGGCCAGACGCTGGCAGGCAACGGCAAGACGATCATCGACGCAACCGCAAGCATCGGCGACGCTCAGAACGGTGCTCCGGCATCGTCGCGCAGCCAGGTTGCTGTTGGCGTCGGCATGGTTCACCGTTTCTAAGTAGTTACTGAAAACGTGGCGGCGATGTTGTTTTGCCGCCACGGTAAGCGTGTTTTTTAACGCCTTACCAGACCATGTTGCTGCGCGCCTTTGGCGCGCAGTTTTTTTTGCGCGGCCGGTTTTTTTCCCGGATTTTTCCTGTTGGTGCGCGCGCGGGTCTAGCTGGTCCTGGCTGGCTTCGCTTTCGCGCTTCAATTCGGCGACGTCGCGCCTTCGGCGTGACGCCATCGCTTCCAGGCTGCTCAGGCCTCGGTCTCCGACCACAAACGTCCCCCCGTTGCCCAGTTTTCGCGCTTCACTTCGGTGAGGATGATGTCGACCGAGTTCGGCTCGACGCCGAGCGATTCGCAGGTCGCCTGGGTGATCGCTTCGACGAACTGGCGTTTCTGTTCCAGCGTGCGGCCTTCGAAGAGTTCGATATGAAACGTGGGCATGGCATGACTCCGTTGGGAAAGGTGGTCGAGAGTGAAATGAAGCAGGGAGTGAAGCAGGTGGTGCGCATCCGCTCGTGCATCCGGCCGCGCCGCTAGTCGCGATAGCCGCGATCGAGCCGGTCGAGCTTGCGCAGCAGCGCGGGCCATTCGAGTGCGCCTTCGATCGCGCCGCCGTCGTAGAGCTGCTCCGCCGTGCGCGCGGCGATCGCCTCGTTCGGCACCACCAGCGGCGCGCCGCCTGTTTGCGCCTGCAGCTGGATCTCGCAGGCCTTGATGAGCGTCGCCATCAGCACATAGGCTTCGGCGACCGTACGGCCGAGCGTCAGCGTGCCGTGATTGCGCAGCAGCATCGCGGGTTTGTCGGCGAGATGCGCGACGAGACGCTCGCCTTCGGCGGGCGTGAACGCGAGCCCTTCGTAGTCGTGGTAAGCGAGCTGCCCGTAAAAACGCAGCGCGTGTTGCGACGCCGGCAGCAGGCCGGCCGGTTGCGCCGATACCGCGACGCCCGCGGTGTTGTGCAGATGCATGACGCAGAACGCCTCGGCGCGCGCCGCGTGTACGGCAGCATGCAGCGCGAAGCCGGTCGCATTCACCGGATGCTCGCTTGCGCCGACGATATTGCCCGCGATATCGATCTTCACGAGATTCGACGCGCACACCTCATCGAATGCGAGCCCGAACGGATTGATCAGGAAGTGGCCAGGCTCGCCGGGCACGCTCGCGGAAATATGCGTGTAGATCAGATCGTCCCAGCCGTTGAGGGCGGCAAGCCGGTAGGCGGCGGCAAGATCGACGCGGGTCTGCTGTTCCGCCAGCGAGAGCGGGCCGGATTCGGCGATGCGGCCGGCGGGGGAGTGGGTGAACGACATGGCTGACTCCGATCCCTCGCGGGAGGGGGCTGAAATGCGCGGCCGCGGCAGGCGCGAACCGGCTTGCGATGCTACCGCACAATGCCGGCTTGTGGCGATGCGCGGCAATGCGCGGGGCGGGCGCGGCGCGTGTTCTCGCCCCTGCGCCGATAACGGCTCTCACGGCGATGTGCGGGCGAGACCGCGCTTGAGCCACTGAACGCTCCACGTCGCGAGCACGAACGGCGCCGTCATGACCGGCCAGCCGGCATGCGCGGCCGCCGCTTGCAGCAGCACCGACATCGCGACGCCGCCGAGCATCGGCGCGAAGCCGGCATCGCACAGCGCGAGTGCGGTGAGTATGCCGTTGAAGCCCGACAGGCCGGCGTCGAATGAAGCGGCGTTCGCGCCGCTCAGCAACTGCGCGGCGCTCGCGAAGCCCGCGCCGACGAGCGCATACAGCGCGTGCCGGCGTGAAGCGGCGGCGATGCCGAGCAGCACGCACACACCCGCCAATGCACCCGACGCAAAACCGGTTTGCGCGAAACCGGCGAGCACGCCGGTGCAGAAACGCAGCGCATCGAGGGGATGAACGGGCGGCGGGCTCGCGTGCCGCGTGCCGTCCGCGATAAACGGCAGCCATAGCCACGTGACGATCAGGCACGGGCTCGACAAGCAGCCGAGCCCCCGCGCGCGCAGCCATCGCGACCACGGTTGCGAAAGCCACGCGGTGCCGGTCGCGGCAAGAATCGCAACCGCCGCCGCAGTCGCAGGATCGGCGATGAAACTGAAAGCGGCGAGCCCCGCGAGTGCGCCATTGAAGCCATGCAGGCCGGCGCTCGTGTCGGGTGCGGGATGGCCGGCGAGCACGGCGCTCACGTTGGCCGCGCTTGCACCTAGCAGCGCCGCGCATGCGAGGCGCGGGTCCGCCAGCAGCCACGCGGCGATCAGGCAGGCGCCGGTGAACGCATTCGCTTGCAGCACGATCTGCCCGAAGCTGCGCAGCAGCGTGCGCAGCGGGGCGCCGAACGAAGGAGATGGCGCGACGGTATGCATCGGGGACGGGCGTGGTTGAGGAATCACGGCAAACCGCGAGCATAGTCCGGCGACCCCGCATGAGGCATCGCTGTGCGTTGATAGTGGCTATTTGTGCGCGAGGCTTTCCACATCGTGCCCGATCCGCTTTCGCGCTACGATAAACAACCGGCGCGCGCCGCGCCGTTTCGCGAGGAGACAGGCGATGCGTGAACTACGGTGGGCCTCGGAAGAGGGCGACGGCATCGAACATCTGATGTTCGATGCGCGCGACGACGGCTTCGCGGTCGAGAGTGTCGTCGTCGGGCAGCGCTACGGCAAGACGTATGGGCTGCATTACAGGGTGCGCTGCGATACGCAGTGGCGCACGCGCCATGCGTGGCTGAAGATCGTCGGCGGCGGCGAACTGGAATTGCACGGCGACGGCGCGGGGCGCTGGCACGACGGACACGGTCTGACGCTGGGCGCGCTCGAAGGCTGCATCGACATCGATATCGCCGCGACGCCGTTGACGAACACGCTGCCGATTCGCCGGCTCAAACTGGCCAAAGGCGAGCGCCGGCCGATCGAGGTCGCGTATGTCTCGACGCCGGAGTTGCAGGTCACGCGCGCCGAGCAGGCGTATACGTGCATCGAGCCGGATCGCGAGTATCGCTATGAAGGCCTATTCCGCGACTTCACCGCGGATATGCGGGTCGATCGCGATGGCCTCGTGATCGACTATCCGACGTTGTTTACGCGCTTGCCGCGCGCGCGTTGAGCGTTGTGTCGGCTGTCGTTGTGCTTGTAGTTGCGGCTGCCGTTGCGGTTGCCGTTGTGGCTGTCGTTGTGGCTGTCGTTGTGGCTGTCGTTGCGATTATGCTTGCGGCGTTTTCATCCGCCGCCTGTATTGGCCGTGCGTCGACAAACCGCGCGACATGCGCCGCGATCAATGCGGGATCGCGCAGCACGACCCAGTGGCTCGCGTCGATCTCGGTGCGTTCGTAGGCGCCGAGCCATCCTTCGAGTCCCAGCGATAACGCCGGTCCGACATAGCGGTCGCGCAGCGGCACGATGAACTGTACCGGCGCATGCGCGTGACGTGCGCGCGGCCGCAGCAGTGTGTCGATGAAATTCGCGCGATAAAGATTGAGGCCGTTGATCGCGTTGCGCTTCTGCGCGGGATCGCGAGCCGTGCGTACGTGCTCGGTCGCACGCAGCCATAGCGGCCACGCGTATGCGCCGCCCATGCGCCACACGAGTTCCGGCAGCCACGGCAGATGAAAGAAGAAGATGTACCAGGATTTCAGCGCTTGCCGCACGCCGCTGCCGAACGGGCGCCGCGTTTTGCGCTCTGCCGTTGCGTGCGTTGCGTGCGTTGCGTGCGTTGCGTGCGTTGCGCGTGCCGTACGCTCCGCGCCACCGCCGCGCAAATCGAGCGAGGCGTGATCGAGGCACGGTCCCGAGATCGATGTATACGATGCAATACGGCCCTTGAACGCCGGATCGGTGACCGCTTCCCAGCTTTGAATCGAGCCCCAGTCGTGACCGACGAGATGAAACGGCTGCGCGCCGCAGGTTGCATCGGCGACCGCGGCGAGATCGGCGGCAAGACGTTCGAGCCGGTACGCGGCGCGCGTGGCCGGTGCGCCGGACGCGCCCGCACCGCGCACGTCGTAGGCGATCACCCGATAGCGCGCCTCGAGTTGCGCGCGCACCGGTTCCCACACCGCGGCCGAATCGGGATAGCCGTGCACGAGCACGATCGGCGTGGCGTTGCGCGGTCCGCTGACGTAGACCGCGAGCCGCACGTTGCCGGCATCGACCGACAGCGTCTCGCGCATCACGCGGCCGCCCGCACGCCGCGGCGCGGTACATTGCGCGCGACCGGCGAGTGCGCGTTGGCGGCTTCGACGGCGGCGACGAGCCCGTCGATCCGCGCGAGTTGCGAACGGTTGTCGTGATCCCACGGATGGAAGCCGGGCCGGAAAAAGCTCAGCCATTCGCCGGCGATGCGTGCAAACACGCCATGGCGCGGACCGTACAGGTACTTCGTGAGACGCCACATGCCGCGCAGGTGTCCGCCGCGCTTGCGATCGGCGACGATGAGCCGCACGTTGTAGTCGAACACGATGAGCCAGAACGTCAGCGTGGTGGCGAGCATCGTGCCGGTGCGCAGCAGGTAGCGCCCGAGGCCGGGTTTGAGCACCGTATTCCAGACGTCGTACGAAACGGACTTGTGCTCGGTTTCCTCGAGCGCGTGCCAGGTCCACATCTGCGTATAGCCTTCGACCGAGCCGGCGATGCGCGTCGAGTCTTCGAGCAGCAGACCGGCCAGCATCGCCGTGTAGTGTTCGAGGCAGACCGTGATCGCGAGCTGATACGAATCGGGCAGTACCTTGCGGAATAGATTGAGCAGCCACCACAGCCGCTTGTCGAGCTTGTGCGCGGGCAGTCCCGCCTGTTGCAGCAGGTCGTTGTACTCGATGTGCTCGCGCGTATGCATCGCTTCCTGGCCGATGAAGCCGAGCACCTGCTTCTTCAGCTCGGGGTCGTCGATCCGGTCGCGATAGTTGCGCACGGAATCCATGAAGAAGCGCTCGCCGGCCGGAAACAGCAGCGAAAGCGCATTGAAAAAGTGCGTGACGTGCGAGCCTTGCGCGTGCCAATCGCACGCGCGTTCCGGCGGCAGATTGAAACGCAGGTCGCGGCGAACTGGCATCATGGCCTGTCTCCCTTGTGATCGCCGGCACGATGACGTGCCCGGTCTTGCCGATTGAGCGCGGCGTGACTAACTCGGTATCGTTGAGCGTATGACATCGCGGACCTCACGCGCGCTTGCCGTCTAGCTGCGCGGCGCGGCGCGCGCGTTTTTCGGCGACGCGCTTGAGCCGGCGCGTCTGCATCACGACGAGCGCCTGATAGGCGGCGGGCAGCGTGCGCGCGAGCCAGTCGGCCGCGCGCGCGTCGCGGCCGATCAGCACGCGCCGTCTGTTTTTGCGCACGCCGTCGAGAATCACGCGCGCGGCATCGTCGGCGCTCGTGATGAAAAATTTCTCGAAGTCGTCCTTACCTTGCTGTTCGTTCTCGACCATGAAGCCGACCATGTTCTGCGCAATCCGGCTCGCTTGCGCGATGTTGGTTCGAATGCCGCCCGGATGCACGCAGGTCGCCGAGACGCCGCATTTCATGAGGTCGAGCTCCTGACGCAACGACTCGGTGAAGCCGCGCACCGCGAACTTGGTCGCGTTGTAGCCGCTCATGCCGGGCTGCGAAAAGAGCCCGAACACGCTCGACGTATTGACGATATGCCCCTCGCCCGAACTCTTCAGATACGGCAGGAACGCTTTCGTGCCATGCACGACGCCCCAGAAGTTGATGCCGACGATCCATTCGAGATCGGCGTACTCCATGCCGTCGATCGTGCTCGACAACGCGACGCCGGCGTTGTTGAACACGAGATTGACGCGCTCGTGTTCGAGCGCGGTGGCGGCGGCCCACTCGAACATCGCCGCGCGATCGGCGACGTCGAGCACGCGCGTCGTGATCCGCAGCGGCGCGCCGACCACGTGCGGCGCGGCGGCCTGCGCGAGCTGCGCGGTGTCGGCGAGGCTGGCCGGATTGCGGTCGGCGAGCGCGAGATGACAACCCTCGCGCGCGAGCCGGATCGCGAGCGAGCGGCCCATGCCCGAGCCCGCGCCGGTGATCGCGGCCACTTTATCGGTGAAGTGCTTCATTGGCTCCTGTCCTCCCTGATTGCTGCGCTGCCGTCGTTATCCGTTCAGGTCGCTTCCGCCGACGTCACCGCGGCGTTGCCGTGCGCAGGCGCGGGTTGCTGCATCTGCGCTGTGGCGCTCGCGGGATGAGTCGACTGCCTGATCGCCTGCATGCCCGCCTGTACGCCCGCCTGCGGCGCGGGCGCAAGCGCGAAGTAATCGTTCATGCGGAACGTGCTGGTGGCCTGGCGGAACTTGTATGCGAAGCCCGGCCACAACGTGGTGTTCTTGCCCGTCTTCGGATCGAGATACCAGCTCTCGCAGCCGCCCGTCGACCAGATCGCGTGATCGAGCTTGCGCTGGATGCGCTCGTTGTAGTCGCGCTCGACCTGCGGACGCACTTCGATCGCGGCGGCCCGTTCGGTCTTCATCGTCCGCAGCGCCTGCAGGACGTATTCGACCTGCGACTCGATCATGAACACCATCGAGTTGTGGCCGAGACCGGTGTTCGGGCCGACGATCATGAAAAAATTCGGATAGCCAGGCAAGGTCGTACCGAGGTACGCATGCGCGCCGTCGCGCCACGTCTCGACGATATCGACGCCGCCGCGACCGCGTACGACACCGGGTGGAAACGGATCGGCGACCTGGAAGCCGGTGCCGAAGATCAGGCAGTCGGCCGGATGACGCGCGCCATCGGTCGTGACGACCGCGTCTTCCTCGATGCGCGCGATGCCGGTGGTCTTCACCGAGACGTTCGCTTGCGCTACGGCCGGGAAATAGTCGTTCGAGATCAGGATGCGCTTGCAGCCCATCGTGTAGTTCGGCGTGAGCGTCGCGCGCAGTTGCGCATCGGGCACCTGGCGGCGCAGATGACGCTCCGCGACTTTCTGCGCGGTCTTCATCAGCGAAGGATGAATCGCGAAGCCGACCGCGCGCGATTCGAGTATGCAGTACAGCGCCGAGCGCATGATCTTCTGCGTGAACGGCAGACGTTTGAACAGCCACTGTTCGAGCGGCTTCACCGGCCGGTCGGCCTTCGGCATGATCCACGGCGGCGTGCGCTGGAACAGATCGAGATGCGCGACGCGCGGCTGGATTTGCGGCACGAACTGGATCGCGCTCGCGCCGGTGCCGATCACGGCGACGCGTTTGCCTTCGAGCGCATAGTCGTGATCCCAGTGCTGCGAATGAAACGCCTTGCCCTTGAAGTTTTCGATGCCGGGAATATCGGGCAGCGCCGCGCGCGACAGGCCGCCCATGCCCGAGATCAGCACGCGCGCCGACCATTGCTGGCCGTTTGCGAAAGTCAGCTGCCAGCGGTGGCGCGTTTCGTCGTAGATCGCGCTCGCGAGTTCATGGCCGAAGCGCAGATGACGCTCGACGCCGAAGCGCCGCGTGCAGTCTTCGAGGTACGCGCGAATTTCGGGCTGGCGCGCGAACATGCGGCTCCAGCGCGGATTCGGCGCGAACGAAAACGAATAGACGTGCGATTGGACGTCGCACGCGCAGCCGGGGTAGTGGTTGTCGCGCCAGGTGCCGCCGACCGAGCCGGCCTTCTCGGCGATGACGAAATCGGTGATGCCGGCCTGGCGCAGGCGGATCGCCATGCCGAGGCCCGCGAAGCCGGAGCCGATGATCGCGATGTCCGTGTGGACCAGCGCTGTATCGAGAGGCGCGCGTGGTTCGGGCGGCGCGTCGTCGTGGGACATCGTGCGGGCGTTCATCCGATCCGTCTCCTTTTTACGCTATTAACTGTTACATTGATTGATGTAACAATAAGGGCTGAGAACGAAGGATGCAAGATGCCGGTTAGACGGCGGGCTCTAGGGTGGGGGGGCGGGCGAGATGCGCCCGGCGTAGGCGGCGAGGCGCGTGACGGTGTGGGGTGGCGTTGGCCGGTGCCGGACCTGGATTGCGGTTGCGGCGGGACTGAGTTGCGCCTCGCCAATGCTGGAAGCCGGCGAGGCCGTTTCGCAAAGCGGTGTGGGTGCCCGGCTTACTTCTTCGTCTTACTTTTTTTCTGCGCCGCGCGTTTTGCCGTTTCGCCGTCCGCGGAGTGGCCGAGCTTCTTTTCCATGATTGCGGCGACGCGGTCGCCGAGATAATCGCCGGAAGCTTCTTCGAGCGCGCGGTTCATTTCGCTTTCGACGAGCACGCTCGCCAGCGGCCGCAAGCGCCAGATCGCGTCGACGAGCGCGGGTACGTCGGCGGGCGGCGGCAGCGCATCGGCTTCATAGCGGTCGAGCTGACGCACGACCAGATCGACCAGCGCTTTCGCGACCGCGTTGAAATGCGGCCGCGCGATGCTCACCGCGTCGAGCAGGTCGGTGAGCGGGATGCCTTCCTTCGCCATCGTCGCGCCCGCGGCGAGCGCGGTCGGATTGGCCGAGACGAAAGACAGGCCATTGCGTTCGAGCAGCCCGAGCTCGACCGCTTTCGCGAGCGCGCTCGGCGAGGCTTTGTCGCCGAACATCTGCACCAGCTCGATCAGCGAATATTTTTTCGGCCGCTCGCGCGACCAGCGTCCGCCAATGGCGGTTTCGAGCCCGAGGATCGAGCGCAGGTCGTGACCCTCGTCGACGGCCTTGATGAGGTCCTGGATGTTCGCAAGCGTGTAGCCGCGCGCGAGCAGATGGTTGATGAGCTTCAGACGCGAGACGTGCGTGTCGTCGTACACGCCGACGCGGCCGCGCTTTTCCGGCGGCGCGAGCAGACCGCGATCCTGATAGGCGCGCACGTTGCGCACGGTCGTGTCGCTGACGCGCGCGAGTTCGTCGACGGTGTATTCGTTGCGCGGCGACGCGCTTGCCGGATGGCTGGAACCGGCGGGCGCGGGTGGGGCGGAAGGCGGCGTGTTCGGCATGCCCGGATTTTAACGCGGCAGCGCCGCGCGCCACCAGCGCGCGGGCCAGGTAGCGCGGCTCGCCTCATGGGTTCGCCCCGGAGGCTCGCATCAGCCGCTGATCGCCTCGTCGGGGGCGCTCGAAGCGCCGCGGCCGAGCGTGCGCTGCATCAGCGTCGTATCGAGCCAGCGGCCGTGTTTGTAGCCGACCGCCTTCAGCGTGCCGGTCAACTCGAAGCCGAGCTGGCTGTGTAAAGACAGGGAGCCGCCGCTGCCGCCATCGGCGATTACCGCGATCATCTGGCGCCACGGCCCGCTTTCGCAGCGTTCGATCAGCGTCTGCAGCAGCACACGCCCGAGGCCGCGTCCGCGATAGGCGTCGCCGACGTAGATCGAGTCCTCGATCGTGTTGCGATAGGCGGCGCGCGGGCGATACAGCGTGGCGTAGCAATAGCCGGCCACCTCGCCGTCGAGTTCCGCGACCATGTACGGCAGGCCGTGACCGCGCACCGACGCGAGCCGCATGCGCAGTTCGTCGACCGACGGCGGCGTTTCCTCGAACGAAGCGACGCCGGTCAGCACGTGGTGCGCGTAGATGGCCTGGATCGCGGGGAGATCGGCCTCGGTGGCGTCGCGAATCCGTGGCGTGCCGGGTGAGCCCGGGTTGGCAGGAGTGGGCGGGGACGTGGATCGGGTCGGGCTCATGAGCGTTCCTGGCGTGTTGCCGGCAAAGATTTCGACTATGCCTGCCGCGCGAGCAGATTTGAAGCGGGTCAAAAATCCCCGCTATGCGTGGGAGCGTACGAGAGCCGAGGCCTCAAAGATCGAACTGATCGAATTCGCTCTGCAATTCGCGGTTGCGCGCGACGCGCTCGTCGATGGCCGGCCCGAGCCGCTCCACCACGGCCGAGATCAGCAGATTGAACAGGCACGTGAGCGGTGCGAGCGAATCCCAGAACTGGCCGACGTCGGTCTTCACCTGCAGAAGATCGCCCTCGAAATCGCGCGCCCACGGGCAGTAAATGTCGGTGACGAGCGCGAAGGGCAGGCCGCGGCGCGAGGCGGCTTCGCAATAGCG
>Ga0153951_1000918_pt1 | contig 10487 bp, 9 predicted proteins | sample TSNJ035MetaG_FD_102278 | JGI IMG/M metagenome (GOLD analysis project Ga0153951, IMG submission 102278) | Attine ant fungus gardens microbial communities from New Jersey, USA - TSNJ035 MetaG | ecosystem: Host-associated > Fungi > Mycelium > Unclassified | place: USA: New Jersey, Wharton State...
CCCCGCTTCCGTCACGCCCAACGCGCCTTGTGTTGCCTTCACTTCGTCGGGAGAAGCCGTTGCGTAGATCAACACAGGCTGAGGCTGGGCCGCGTGCATATGCTCGCGTGCAAACGCCAGCGCCTTATCGACGACGGACTCCCCGCGCGCGACGGCCATCGGATCAATACGGAATGCGGGCCGTGACTCGCGCCACGCGACAACCTGTGCGTTCGTCGCCTTCGATGCGCTGCCCGCCAGAACAACGGCAGCGCCCTCGATAAGCGGCAATGCGGCTGCGTCCCCTGCGGCTTCGAGCAAACCCGCGCGGCGGAAATTCGCGGGCAGGCCGAGAGCAACACCCGAGCCACCCGTAATCAGCGGCAGGTCCGCGCAGGCTTCGCCGAGCGTATGGAGATCGGCGTCCGATACCGCATCGGCAATCGCCATGCGTACGCCGTCGCGTTTGAGCGCCGCGATTGCCGCGCGCACCGCGTCGGCACCTTTCGCCACCGCGTCGTAACGCACGAGCCCGACCTTGTGCTTCGCCTGCGCCTGCAACACGCGTACGAGATTCGCGTCGGTCATGGGCGTGAGCGGATGGTTCTCCATGCCGGACTCGTTCAGCAGCACGTCGCCAACGAACAGATGTCCGCGATAAATCGTGCGGCCATTCTCCGGAAACGCGGGACATGCAATGGCAAACGGCGCTTCTCCATGCACAGACAGCGCATCGAGCAGCGCTTCGGCTACGGGACCGATGTTGCCCGCATCCGTCGAATCGAACGTGGAGCAATACTTGAAGAAGAACTGGCCGCATCCTTGCGCCCGCAGCCATTCGAGCGCAGCGAGCGACTGCGCGAGCGCGTCGCCGGCGGATACCGTGCGTGACTTGAGCGCCACGACCAGCGCGTCTGCTTCAATGTGCATGCCGGCGGCAGGCACACCGATCGTCTGCACCGTGCGCATGCCGCCGCGCACGAGCATGTTCGCAAGGTCCGTCGCGCCGGTGAAATCATCGGCGATACAGCCAAGCAGCGGTCCCGGTCGACTTTCAGTTGCCATCGTTGATCTCTATTGAATAAAGGGAATAGGTTGCCGTTCCCGCAAAGCCGGCACCGGCTCAACGGCGCCGATTCGTGCCTGTCCGCACCTCTCAGAAGCGCTGCGTAAGCCCCATCGTCACAAGTGTCTGCGAACCCGTGGACGACTGGGTCGTCCCCTGGATAGCGGCTACCGCACGACCGCCCGTGGAGTCCGTTCCGCTCGCGTTCTGGTGAACGAGTATCGCGTAGAGCGACGTACGCTTCGAAAGGCTGTACACGGCACCGACGTTTTCCTGTTGATAACGCGCACTGCCCAAACCGCTCGCGCCGCTGTTGTGCGTATAGGCGTAGGAAACGCCGAGCAGCAGAGCCGGTGTCACCTGGTACTTGAAGTTCACTTCGCCGATATTGAATATGGCATTGCCGTGGTAGCCGCTTGCGGCGGTGTTCAAACCGGCCACACTCACGCTGCCGAGATCGCGAAACTGGGTATTGCTATACACGGCGCCAAGCGTCGCGGAACCGATCGTATAACTGGCCCCCGCGGACAATATCCGCTGGGACGCGGCGGATGCATAGCCGCTAAAAATCGGGCTCGAGATGTTGTTTCCGGTTTTACTGTCGTTCGCCTTGTTTCCCCATAGCGAATAGTTCGGATCGTTGACATACAGATAACCGACCGCCACTCGCAACGACGCGTTCGTATACGACGCGCTCAGGTCCCAGATCTGGTTGCGGGAGAAATCGCCCGCCACGCCGCCGGGACTATAGACACCGCCGAAGCTGAAGCCGTTGTAGTTCCTGCTCAGAAACTTGATGGCGTTGTTGATGCGGCTATTGTTGTCGAGATTGTCGACGTCGCCCGGATGGGCGCCGTATTGCGCCCCAGGTGCCGCCCAGTCCTGCCCCGACTCGATCGGCCCAACAGCAATCGACGCACTGGAATACTGACGTCCGAACAGAACAGTTCCGTAATTCGAGTCGATACCCACGAATGCCTGCCGACCGAACAATGTCCCGTTCTGCCCCATGGTGCCGTTCACGAGGCTATACCCCGATTCGAGTGTGAACAGGGTCTTCAGTCCGCCACCGAGATCCTCGACGCCACGGAACCCCCATCGTCCTGCACCATAGTTCCCGCTCGTCAGCGAATACAGCGTTGATCCTTTCGAGTTCGAAACATAGGTCAGCCCCGCGTCCGCAATGCCGTAGAGCGTGACGCTGCTTTGCGCGAAAGCACCGCCCGACGAGATTGCGATGACGAGAGGAAGAAGTCTCCAATATTGTCTTTTTTTCATTTGCTTTGCGTTTCCGCTATTTCAGCTGGTTCACAGACAGAAAAATATCCTGATTCATTAAAAATCAAGACTCCAAAATACTTATTACGAGTAGCAATCCTATTCAATAGACATGCGATTGCCTGGCAGGCGCAGAACCCAGGTCAATATCAGTTGCGTGGAACTTCTACGGCGAAATCAGGCCGGACCGGCCATCAATCGCAAAGATGGAACCTGTTGACGACCTTCGAGGTAATCCAGTCCCTCGTTGCTTCGTCGAACCGGCGATAGTGTTCCATGCGAAGATGCGCTTCGAAATCGGCTTCGCTTTCATAGAGCTCGTAAAGGAAAACCGAGCATGTGTCGTCGACCGAAACAGCCACATCGAATCGGTGGCAACCCGGTTCGAGATCACGCGATTGCCGAGCGTTGAGCAGCATTTCGCGCAAAAACTCCGTGTGATGCATCTCTTTCACACTCAATGAAACTGTAATCACATACATCGCTCATTACCCGAAAAGAGAGGTGGACGCCAAATCCCGGCTCGGCCGGAACGTCGCCATGTCGACGCGACAGCCGTTTAGATGCGAGTGGTACACCGCCTCCTGAACCAGAAGATTGGCAAGGTAGTCCGATGCGGTATTTTCAGGTCGATGCCCCTTCTCGAGTGCATCGATGACATGTGCCTGCAGACGGCCGCATGCCCCTCCACCAAATTCGACCTCCGAGCCTCGATCATAGACGTGCTCGACCTCGGTCTGACCATGCGGCTTGAACCATAACCTCGCGTAGCCGTCCAACCGAAGCACTCCCGCGGAACCCTCCAGCCACATTTCCCCCATGGTTCGCCGAGGGTTTTCGCAGACATGATCCACCAGACGGTTGCCGTCGAACTGTCCGATCGTGTTGTCCGGAAACTCCAGACAGATGATCGCGGCATCTTCCCCCTTGATAACCGGATTCAGACGCCTCAATCTGGCGTACACACCGGAGACTTCACCGAACAGGAAGCGGAACGTATCGATGAAATGCACGGCCGTTTCCTTGACCATGAACCGGGGCATCTGCTGAAAGTACGGTTGCCGCGCCATGTAGGCTATCGATCCTTGCCCATCCCCGGGACGCAGGCGGAAATTCACGCTGTAGGGCTGGCCCAACATGCCTTGATCCAGAAGACGCTTTACTTCGCGGAACCACGGCATGAACCGGAAATTCTCGTGCACGACGACAGGTACACCGGCGCCCTGAGCCCGCTCGGCCATGTGCTCCGCCTGCCAGAAGTCGGTGCAGAACGGCTTCTGGCAGATCGTCGCCAGTCGGCGCTCCAGCGTCGCATCGAGTATCGCCGCGTGACTCGTGGGCGCCGTCACGATGTCGACGAGATCGGGGCGCGCTTTGTCCAGCAGTTCATCAATGCTCCCGAAGGTCTGCGCCACGTTATATCGCGCAGCCATCGCTTCGGCCTTTGCTGTGTCCATGTCGCAAATGCCGACGACTTCAACATTCGGGAGTGCGGTCCATCCAGCGAGATGAAACTGGCTGAAATAGCCTGCGCCGATAACGGCGACGCGCCAGGACGGTTTGGAGACTGACATGTCGGACCTGGCGTTACGCGGTGAGGAATGAAACGACTTCATCCGTGATCGCTTTCGTACCGTGCGAGCCACCGAATTCAAACGGCAGAATCTTTCCGCCCGAGAAAGTCTTTTCTACCGCGGCCTCGATAAGCGCCGCGCCATCGGCAAGACGTTGATCGCCCTGGCGGACTGCGAGCCACTGCAGCATCATGGCTGCGGAGAGAATCATGGCGGTGGGGTTCGCCTTCCCCTGCCCGGCGATGTCGGGTGCGGTGCCGTGAGCCGGCTGGAACAGGCCGTGTTTGTCGCCGATGTCCGCCGACGGCGCCATTCCCATTCCGCCGACCAGTCCCGCAATGAGGTCGGACAGAATGTCGCCGAACATGTTCTCGGTCACCAGAACATCGAACGTCCAGGGCTTCAGGACCAGATTCAACGCGACCGCATCGACGTAGGCGCTATCAGTGGCAACCCCGGCATGTCGCGCCGCAACGCTCTCGAAGACTTCGCGGAAGAACGCCATGGACTCGAATACATTGGCTTTGTCGACGTTGGTCACGCGCGAGGCGCGGCCGTTCTGCGCGGCCCGTTGTTCAGCCAGCGCAAAGGCGAATTCGCAGATTCGCTCCGTACCCTGGCGGGTAATCCGCATCGTGTCGAACACTTCGACTTTCTGGCCGTTCTCGTCCCGCTTCACGTCTCCCCGGCCGCGAGCATAGAAAAGGCCTTCGGTGTTTTCACGCACGAGAACCAGATCTATCTCGCGGCTCCTCGGATGAGCGAGGGGCAGCGGCAACCCGCCGAACGTTTTGACGGGCCGCACGCCCGCATAAAGATCGAAATGAAATCGAAGATCGAGCTGAGGAATAACTTCGGTGCCATCCTTGCCGCGAACGTGGGGCAAACCCATTGCACCGAAAAGAATGGCGTCGGCCCGATCGCAAACGGCGAGTGTTTCGTCGGGGAGCGCGACACCGCTCGCCAGGTAGTGCTGGGCTCCTGCCGGCTGGCTGTCCAGTTCGAACGCGACGCCGATTTTCTTGCCCACTTCGCCAAGGACATGGCACGCGGCTGCCATGACCTCTTCACCGATTCCGTCGCCCGGCAAAATGGCGATATGCCGACTGTTGCTCATGCCTTGCCTCCCGTGATTTCCTTGAGCTTCGAGAAAAAGCCCTTCTTGCGTTCGGAACCGATACGCCAGTCGACCGGCAACGACTGGAAGCCGCACGCCATCGATTCACGCGCGCCGCGGTAGTCGAAGAACCCCCAGCCGGCGTAACCTTCGACTGCCGCGACGAGATGGTTGTCGGGCTTGTCGAAATCGAAGTGATCGTCTTCGTTGTAGAAAATCGGCTGGCCGCGATAAGCGGGCGAAGCCTTCGTACGCAGAAGCTGAAGGCGAATTCCATCGGGATTCGACTGCTGCCAGCCTTCCAGACCGGTGACGTGATTGCCGTGAACCAGAAGGAAATCGCTCGCACCGATGATGTTGTCCGCCACCGTATGGGGATTGAGGATGCTGGCGCTGACGAGCAGCCGTTTGGCCGGTGTGTTGAATTTTCCTTCGGAACGGCTCTTTGCCCTCTCGATCAGTTCGTGACAGCGAGCGACTTCGATAACAGGCTGATGGAACACCTTGTTGTCGATCTCGTTGCCGATTTCCAGCAGCACGTGATTGGCTGTGTGTTTTGCGAGCCAGTCGACCGTGTTATCGACAGCCCGCACGACAGCCGCTTCGTCGGCGAACAGACGGGTGGATGCGCCGTAAAAAAGACCCAGCACGACGACCATGCCGAGCTCGTCGGTCGCCTGGAGTACTTTCTCGAGACGCTTCATCCACGGTTCTTTCAGCGAGCCGTCAGACTCGAAGGCCGAAATGATCCACGGCTGAATCGGCGAGTATCCACGAGGACTGCCGCCCTGCAGGTTGATACATACGGCGTCGAGACCGTGCGCCTTGTAGTCGGCCAGCGCGGCACAGAATTCCGCGGTATTGCGATCCGGGTCCCACGGTCCGTCCGCATAAGCCCACACGCCACGAGTCGTGGGGTTCTCGTCATCGGCAATCGCATTCGCCATGCGGCTGTTGAACAGCAAGCCTTCGATCCTGTTGCCGTTCCAGCTTCTGCCTTCCCATGTCGGGCGGCCGTTGATATGAAACTGATTTCCGGAAATGGAAACCACTGTCTTTCCCATTTTGCACTCCTTATAGTATTGACGATACCGATGCGCTTACGTCGTGATCCGACTGGCACAGTCATGACAATGGTGCGGCTGTCGAGCTAATCCCGTGTTCTGTGTTCGACAGCCGCCGTTATTCGGCTGTTACATGTGCTGGAACTTGTAGCGGTCGAAAATTTCCAGCAATTCTTTGCTCGCCCGGCGGCGATGCAACAGATTGTCGCGCGCCGCCCCTTCCGCATCGCCCTGGCGAATTTTCTCGACTAGCGCCATATGTTCGTGCGTCGACGCGGTCGGGAACGGGCGCAGCCTGAGCGAAAAAAGCCGCGCCCGATGCGAGCGATCCCAGTAGTGAAAAACCGCTTCCGCGAGGAGCTTGTTTCCGGCGAGGGTCACGAGATACATGTGAAACTTTTCGTCGGCACGCGCCCAGGCATCGAGGTCGTTCTTCTCTAGTGCCTTCGCCATATCCGACGTCGCATCGATGAGAGGCTTCAACTCCTCCTCGGTGGGCCGCCGCCGCGTCAACATCTCGACCGCCGTGCTTTCGAGAGAGCCCAGAATTTCATAGATCTCGCGCATCATGACCGGCGACACCGGCAAAACGCGCATGCCACGACGCGGGACGACCTCGACGAGCCCTTCGTTGTGGAGACGCATCAGCGCCTCTCGCACGGGGGTGCGGCTCATACCGAGTTCCTGCGCGATCTCCTGCTCCATCGCGTTGTAGCCCGGCGTCCAGACGTTGTCGAGAATCCGGCGACGAATGGCCTTATAGGCACTGTCGGAAAGAGAACCTGCTTCCTGATCCTGATCGACTGGGGAAGTACTCATGCAAAACTCCAATGAACGGGAGGGACGCCCGCGACAGGCATGCGGATCGTCGCGAGAGAGTCCCCGAGCAGACAACCCAGAAACCCTGTCCGCAAATCGTGCCCGCCGAATGCGAGGCTCGATATATTGCGAAGTACTTTGCTCCTGACGTTGTCGAGGTGGGGCCGATCCATACGCGAGTTGACGAATGCTTCTTCCACCCAGCCGAGATGCGAAGGCTCACAATCTTCCAGGTAGATTTCGCTGCGCCCGTTCCGGTCGACCCGCAGCACGCGATTGCTCACGATACTGGTAATCCAGAAGTTACCCTCGACGTCCTGCGCCAAACCGTCGGGATAAGTCCCCGCGCCAAATTCGGCGAATACTTCCTTCTGTCCAAGCGATCCATCTTCGGCAACGCGGAATCTCGAGAGCTTTCGGCCGAAGGTTTCGTTGACGTACAGATAATGATGGGTCGCGTCCAGCACGCACTCGTTGGTGTAACCCAAACCGTCCGCAACGATACGCGCTCCGCGCTCATCGATCAGCACCACGAAACCATCGGCAACATCGGGCCGATAGCCGGCCGCTCGCGGCACCTTGCGGGTACTGACCGTGACCCAAAGCCGTCCGAGATGATCGGCGACGACGAAGTTGGTCGGCGGAAGATCAAGCCCGTCGACTGTGCGAAGAACCGTACTGACGCTACCGTCGCGCTGCAATCTGAACAGACCGCCGCGCTCGGCCCCGAGATGGGCAATCAGGAAACTGCCGTCACGCTGAAGCGCAATCCCGTTCGGCTTTAATGTCTCGCCGTCTACAGCGTGACCCAGATAGGTGACCTGCTGCCCCGACGGACGGATTTCGGTGACGCCGCCACGCCAGTCCGCCACGAACAGCGCACCGGATTCGGTCGCAAGAACGCACTCAGGGCGCTGTAAGTCCTGCCCCGTAAAAGCGATTGCGCTAACGTCGCCACTCATCGATTGCTCCATGACCCTTCAATGCCAGATTGTATTCGTTAATGCATACGTTGAGATCAAGGTTAACCCTGAACCATTTCTCGCGTATTCCCTGCGCATTTCCCTAGCACTCACCTCAATCCGCATTGAGGCGCTCTCCGCTATGGCTGTCGAAAACATGCAGCTGGTTGGAAGACATCGCGATCTGCAGTGCCTGACCGACCGTGAAATCCAGCGCACCGTCGACGACGGCCGTGATCCGTTCGGACGCGACGTTCAGCAGCAAATGCGTTTGCGCACCGGTCGGCTCGATGATCTCCACGGTTGCCGCCATGCGATTCTCACTGCGCTCCAACGACAACGCCTCCGGCCGGATGCCGACCGTTACCGTCTGCCCTTCGCTCACACTCGCGGCAGGAAGCACAGCCCTTCCGCCTCCGGCGAAACGCGCCGCGAATCCATCGGCGATCTTCTCCACCGTCGCTTCGAGAAGGTTCATGGCAGGCGACCCGATAAAAGTCGCGACGAAGCGATTCGCGGGCCGTCGATAAAGCTCCATCGGAGAGCCCTGCTGAGCGATGCGGCCGCCGTTCAGCACGACGATCCGGTCGGCAAGCGTCATCGCCTCGATCTGGTCATGTGTGACGTAAATCGACGTGGTCCGCATTTTCTGATGCAAGGCCTTGATTTCCGCGCGCATCTGCACGCGAAGCTTTGCATCGAGATTGGACAGAGGCTCGTCGAAAAGAAACGCTTCCGGCTGACGCACAACGGCACGCCCCATGGCCACGCGCTGACGCTGACCACCCGAGAGTTGCGCGGGCCGTCGTTCGAGCAGCGCCGTCAGATCCATCATGCGTGCCGCCTCGGTGACGCGCTCCTTGATGCGCGCCTTCGACTCCCCTGCAAGCTTCAGGTTAAAGCTCATGTTCTCCGCCACGTTCATGTGCGGATAAAGCGCGTACGACTGGAACACCATGGCGATATTGCGATCACGCGCGCTCAGTCGGGACACCGATTTGCCGCTGATCCTGACATCGCCCGAGGTAGCCTCTTCGAGCCCCGCGATGATTCGCAGAAGCGTCGACTTCCCGCAGCCGGACGGACCGACCAGCGCCACGAATTCTCCATCGGCAATATCGATGTCGATGTTCTGAATGACCTTCACGGACTCGAACGTCTTTTCCAGATTTTTTAGGGCGATTGCTCCCATCTCTCTCTCCAGTATGCGTCGGGTTCAGCCTTTGACAGCGCCGGCGGTGATACCCGTGGTCAACTGCTTCTTGAGCAGCAGATACCCCACGACCATGGGGGCAACCGCGAAGACGATGGAAGCCGCCATCATTCCGTAGTCCACCGAGTACTCCGTCTTTGCAAATGCGAGTGCGACGGACAGCGTACGGTTCTGCGCATCGGGCAACAGAAGAAGCGCCGTCATGTAATCGTTCCAGATTGAAACAAACGCGAGAATCATGATGGTGGCGATGCCGTTCCGGCTAAGCGGCAGAATGACCCTTGAAAAAAGCGCCCATACGCTCGCACCGTCGACCGTGGCCGCCTCGTCGATTTCCGCGGGAATCGCACGCATGAAACCCGTCAGGATGAAAATCGACACCGGAATCTGCTCGGTCGCATAGACAAGGGCAATGCCATACTTCGTCCCCATGAGCCCGAGTTTCGTGAAAAGCACATAGGTCATGGGCAGAACCGAAACATTCGGAACAAGTACCGCCACCGTAAAGAACAGCAGGATGTACTCCGCGAACTTGAACTTGAACCGCGTCAGGGCGAACGACAAAGGAACCACGACAACGAGAAGCAAGCCGAGGCTGACCGCCGTGATCGACACCGAGTTCCAGAAGCTCAAAGGGATATTGGTGCTGGTAAATAGCCGCTCGTAATTGCTGAAGTCGAGGTGCCGCGGCAACAGGGAGATCGACGTCAGGATCGAGTTGCTCGATCTGAACGAATTCCCGATGACCCAGATCAGCGGAAACAGCGTCAGCACGGCGTGCAGACAGAGCACGCCATAGACCAGAACCAACGAAACCGGAGAATGTTCCCTGACCCGACGCGCCGCCGGCGATTCATTCAAGGACGGGCGTCCCATGAGTGCCTTGATACGAACTTGCATTCTGACCTCAGTAACTGGAAGGTGCCATGACCTTGCGGGTCGCGAGCGTGGCGCACAAACCGATCAGGAAAATCGACGTTGCGATAGCAGTGCCGTAACCGAATTCCAGACTGCCGAAAATCGTCTGATACATCCACGTCGCGGGAACCTGCGTGGCGGTACCGGGTCCGCCGCGCGTCATCACGAACACGTAGTCGAACGACTTCAGCGCGCCCGATATCGCCAGTACGATGCAAACCTGCAATGCGGGCATGATGCTCGGCACCGTGATGCTCCTGAACAGGCGGAAACCGCGGGCTCCGTCGATCTTCGCCGCATCGTACAGATCCGGCGATACGCCGTGCATGGCCGCGAGGAGAATGACGAAGAAGTAGCCGATGGTGTGCCAGATCGGCACGGCGATAACGGCGAACAACGCAGTGTGACTATTGGAAAGCCAGCTGGTGGCCAGCTTGCCGAGCCCCACTCCTCTCAGCACTTCATTGATCAGCCCGGCGTCCTTGTCGTACAGCAAC
>Ga0153951_1000920_pt1 | contig 10470 bp, 4 predicted proteins | sample TSNJ035MetaG_FD_102278 | JGI IMG/M metagenome (GOLD analysis project Ga0153951, IMG submission 102278) | Attine ant fungus gardens microbial communities from New Jersey, USA - TSNJ035 MetaG | ecosystem: Host-associated > Fungi > Mycelium > Unclassified | place: USA: New Jersey, Wharton State...
AAGATACTGAGGATTTTTAGTTTTATTGTTTAAATACATTTCAATATTAGATTTTTATAAATAGAATTGGCATCTCTGTATATGACTCTAAGGTCAACCAAAGTAAGAGCATATTTGTTATCACTACTTTCTGACACATTCCAGGTAGTTAGACCTATATATTGTAATCTACAGACTCCTATAACAAATATGTAGCAATATGACTAAATATATAGATGTAAAGTCAACTATATATATATTACTAAACTTTGGGAATTAAAACTTCACTGCTTTCATATCTTCTACATGGATAGCACTTTCTCCATTTCCACTCAGGTGTGCTCAGCAAAGTCTGCAGCAGAAAGAACATCTCTTAGTCTCTAGTTATTATTGTTATAGTAAGATAAGCACTGATTTGTTCTTTTGCTTTTGCCATAACATTCCACAACTCCAGTGCCAGTTCTTATCATGCTGATTATATCTCTCTTGATTCTTGCCCATCTTGTTGCTACAAGCTCTTTATTGAGAATCACACATCCAATCAAAGCCTTGGATATTTGGGGTATTGTTGTAGCTAGACAAAGTTCAACTGATAACATAATCCCTGTCTAGTATGAAACTGATTATAATTCCATTAATACTAAGCTCACTCAAGTAACCTGTTTATTTAGGAATAATATTTACTAGACACAAGGATATTCTTTACAAAAATGATAGAAAAAATTGGTAGAGGCTCAAAAGTTGACCTTTGAACATGTTATTATATATTCATTTGAGATGGGTTTATGACTGAATCATTGGCCTAGCCAGGCATATTCTTGTTACACTCAGGTAGACATAATCAAGATGATTTGGATAAGTTAAATAGTTTTGGGCAGTGGCCATAGTAGTTGTAAAAGACACAAGTATAGTGTCACTTGAAATGAGTTTGAGATGAGTGCTAAGCTATTGCAACTAGCTTAATAGTATAACATAATAAAATAGAAATGACCTACCTTCATCTATTAATAAAGCATGATCAATTAAACTATGATTGCCTATTGAAGAGGTTCTTTTAGATTGAATGTCAGAACCAATCAATGTAAAGATCCTACCAATATACAAAACTATGACCCTGAAAGGACTACAACTTAAGAAACAAAACAAGAGAACCAATACAGGAAAAGAGATTTGACATATTCCTATATATGACTAAAAATAACACTACCTATTATGCTTCCAAACTAGATCTCAAAGTGCCATCCTAATATAAAGACTACAGTGATGTCTTCAATTCAAATACTATGAAGTATCTACTACCACACCAAGATTATCTTGATCATGCTATTAATCTTGTTGATAACCAGATACCCCTATGCTGACCCATATACTATCATTTAAAGAAGGAACTCCAAGTACTAAAAGAATTTATTAGAGACATAGAATTCCAGGGGTTTATTAGACAGAGTATCTTCTTGACCACTACACTAATGGTGTTTGTAAAAAAAAAAAGAATACTTTAGATCTATGCTTATGCATTGAATACTGCACTCTAAACAAGCTTACTGTAAAGAATAGATATTCTGTTTTATCAATAGATGCATTACTAAATAGGATCTGAGGTGCTAAGTTTTTTACAAAAATAGATCTAAGAGAAACATTTCACTTACTCTGCATCTATAAAGAGAACAAATAGAAGACTATCTTTAGAACTCCATTTAGACTATTTGAATTCCTGGTCATGCCTTTTGGCCTATGTAATACACTAGCCTCCTTTCAAAGCTATGTAGACCAAGCACTCCAAGGTTTAGAGAGAGAACTGGTGGCATACCTAAATAATATATTAATCTATGGTTTAACCCTAGATGAATTATAAACCTGCATAAGACACTGCCTCTAATGCTTAAGAAACAATGGATTATTCACAAAACTTAAGAAATGCAAATTCAAAGTCAACTAGACTAGAATGTTAGGTTTCAAAGTGAATGAGAAAGGTATATTCATGGAACCAGAATATATGTCAACCATCCTGAATTGGCCAGAACCCAAAACTGTTATCCAAGTCCAAGAACTAGTGGGATTTATTAACTTCTGCTGTAGATTCATATACAACATATCAGGTATTATGAAACCAATAACAGATGTAACATAGAAGTTTGTGCAACTATTCCACTGAACATCCACTACCACTATTGCCTTAGCAAAAATCAAGTCATATTTTACCACAGAATCCTTATTTTACCAGTTTAATAAGACCAAGCTCATCTATATCTATAAAAACACATCAGGATATGCAGTAGCAGCCATACTAATACAATTCTATGAAGATTGTTTGTACCTTGTGTTTTTCTGGTCCTGAAAGTTCACAGGACCAGAACAGAACTATACAATCATAGAACAAGGGTTACTTTCCATCATTGAGATATTATCACACTGGTGGTACTATTGTAAAGGTACCAGACACTGTATTCAAATTTACATAGACCACCACAATCTACACTACTTCAACATGCTAGAATGTCTAAGTAGTTGTTTGGTATATTGAACAATGTAACTCTAGTAGTTTGAATATAAAATATACTACCAACTAGGGAAGAGAAACTCTATAGATGTCCTATCTCACTGCCCAGACTACCAGTCCAACCCTGACAAACTCCACAAGCTAGCTCAATTCAACATTTTATTCTATGTCACATGTCTAGATCAAGAAAGTAAGGAAATGAAATTATACCTCAATACAACAAGTCAAGACAGTCTTCAACAAAAAACCAGAGTAGTATACCCAAAAGACAAGTATCTAAAAAACTTAAAACAAAAACTTGAACTCCCCAGCTAGAAAATTAAAAATGGATTATACCATTTCAAAGGAAAAATTTATGTACCAGAGAAACTATGTACTGAACTAATCAGTAAACATTACAATAGACCTCTAGCAGGCCACTTTGGCCACAACTGTACTTCTGAACTAGTCTACTACAAATATTGGTAGCCTGGAATGACATACACCATTGTAGCATATACCAAAGTATGCCAAATCTGTATATAAAACAAACACTCTACATATGCAATCCACAGTACACTTTTTCTACTTTCACTTCCAAGCAGTCCATAGTAGAGAATTGGTATAGATCTGATTATAGACCTACCCAAGACCCAGAAGGTACAAAATAACTATATCTTCATTGTCATAGACCACTTTATCAAGATAACTCACTTTCTATCTTGCAAAAAGACCCTGAATGCAAAGTCTGCCACTGACCTCTTTATTAATGCCATTGTCTGACACCATGGTGTACCAATGACAATTGTCTTTGATAGAGATAAATGCTAGATCAACTGATTCTGGAAACAACTATATGCTTGCCTCAAAATTAGACAGACACCAACAACTGCCTATAAAACACAGGCTGATGGCCAGACAGAATGTATGAACACTATTATAGAAACCTTTATTCATACATCATCTGGGAGCAAAATAATTGGAACAAGCACTTAGCTTGTACTGAGTTTGCATACAATAATTCAAAACATTCTACTATAGACATAACTCTCTTCTTCGCAAACCAAGGATACTACCCAAGGGCAGTGATGATTAAAGAAACAGCAGATACATCTATAGATAAACCAGCAGTAGCAGTATATACAGAGGAAATGAGAGCACTATTTGAGACACTGAAAACTACAATTAAGAATACACAAAGATCCAGACACTACAACAAAATATGAAAACTAATAACCTTCTGAGTAGAGGATTAAGTATGGCTATATACAACAGATATCCAAACATACTGCCCAAGCTATAAGCTAAGCCAGAGGAAACTTGGACTGTTTACTATAGCAGAAACTATCAACTATAATGCATATAAGCTTAATCTATTTACTCATCTCAGAATCTAGTTGGTTTTCAATATAGACAGACTTGAACCTTACATCCCACTATTGCCAGACCAACTAACACCAGTACAAGATCCAATAATTATTGACAATGAGCCTGAATAAAAAGTAGATATACTAATAAACACAAGCCATAGCTGAGGTATATTTTACTACAAAGTTTATTGATCAGAACTACCATATAAAGATGATACTTTGGAACCTACCCACTACCTTTGCCATGCAAGAGAGACAGTGAGCAAGTTCTACTGAACTTATCCAGATATATTGAAACCTACTACAAGGGATTTTAAAGAACTTCTCTAAATATGAGATCTTGGCCATGAGGATATAGCAATTAAAAGGAGGTGAAGATATTAGGGTACAACATCAGAGAGAGGATATATATTATATAATTAAATATTATATAATAATAGCTATACAATACACTTATAAAAATTGTAATACTTAGCCTTAAACTATCTAGCTGGCATTCACATTTGAATTCAGCTGCTTTTCCTAACAGTGATTTCAAGTATACCACCAATATGGTCAATATAGCTAACTTATACATTAGGCTTAGGTACTGGCCCAAGCACTTCAAAAAATCCACCTCCATCATTATTCCCAAGCCCAACAAAACAAATTACAACTTGCTGAAGTTGTTCTACTCTATTATCCTCCTTAATACTATCAGTAAGTTGATAGAGAAAGTTATTAGCAACCAACTCCAAATACACTCCATTGTATCAGGATTTCTTTATCCATATCAACTAGTTAGTATCAAGCAATGATCCTCTACTAACATAGGCATTCTCCTCATTTACATTATCTAAACAGAATAAATAAAAGGCTTAAGAACAAGTGTTCTTGCCTTCAACATTGTACAATTCTTTCTATTCCTCAACAACCAGCTACTTTCTATGATCCTTACCAAAGCCAGTTTAGATGCTAACATTATAGACTTTCTCTTATATTATCTTATAGGCAAACATACCCAGTATATGTATAATAACTTTATTTCCCCCTCTCTCTCTCTTCCAAACAGATGTAGGAGTTGGACAAGGATCATCTCTATTGCCTATCCTCTTAGCTATTTACCTTGCCCCTGTTATCAAAATATAGGAGAAAAGAATCAATAGCCTCAATATCCCAATCTTAGTCTTTGCTCTATCATTTGTCGACAATAGACTGTTCATATCCCAAGAAAAAAGCTTTGAAAAGACCAATGCTACTCTATATGCATGTTACAGTATATTTTCTCCTGTCCTGTGCAATTTTGGTCTTGTAATTGAGCATACTAAGTCAGAAGTGTTTTACTTTATATAAGCTACCAAGAACACCAATCTATCTCCCTTTAATCTCTTTTCACTTGGAGGACCTATCCTCAGACCAAAAAATATATGGCAGTACCTTGAATTTTACTTTGATAAGAAACTCACATTTCAATATTACACTTACTATTATGCCAATAGAGCCATATCTACAGTCAAAAGTATGAAAATACTAGGTAACTCTAACTATAGCTTATTTCCCATACAAAAACACCTTCTCTTTTGAACATATGTCCTTTCCATTGCTATATACAGCTTTCAATTATGGTATTTTAAAGGAGCTCCAGTTCACTACCTTCTTAAGGACCTCAAGAGAATACAATACAAAGCTATTCTATAGATAATAGAAGTATTCTGCACCTCCTCCACCTAGGGCATCAAAACTATAGTAGGCTTAATCTCCATTTATCTTTACCTTAGCAAATTGGCTGGAAGACACAACTTATAAGTGACCTCTTTTCCAAAACAATATACTATTGGCACTTTACTCAATTTCCAGTATTTTAAGTCGATGCCTCCCTATTGTATAACCACAAGCCAACTCACTCTCAAGCAAAACTTTTAATTAAAGAGCCCAATAGTCAATATTAATCATAGACTAAACAAAGTCCTTCTAGCCTTCAATAACCTAAATAAAGAGCTAAGACCAGGACAATGTCTAGTCAACTTATTCCCAGATAGGTTTTCTTTTAATACAATCAAGTGATCTGACTCCAAGATAAGGGTGGTCTACCTTAGCAAACTCAACAAATTATATCTCATCTCATAAAGCAAAGAAAACACTGTTCTAGTTATGGCTGATGTGAACATAAGAAACAATATTACTATATCTATTGCTCATATTTACAGAGACCATTCCATTATTAAAAAAAACCCTTTACCAGGCCATAAATATCTTATTTACAGAAGCTGAGTTATTTACTATAAGATATAGCATCAATTATAGTACTAATATCCCAAATGTCAGTCAAATCATTGTTATTACTGACACTATTCATACAGCAGAGAAGGTACTTGACTTTATATATTACTATTACCATATCATGGAAACTGAAGTCCTTTTCCTGAGACAGCCCAAACAACTGCATAGAGTTCTAGAACTTCCCAAGCAATAACAACTGGCCATTACATTACCTAGACCTGGATGATAATGATAAAACCATAGCCCCCACCTACACTAGAGAAAGAGTATGGCTCAAATACATAGAATATTTCAACACTCTCACTGCTAGGCTTATTCAACTTATAACTAACCATGCATCTACCAGAGAGTACAGAAAAAGGTTCTTTTCCAAAAAACTATATATATACCTCTGTCAAAAGGTCTCTGTTGAGATAAGATACCATATTCTATATGAATGCAAATGTCACAAGCAATCATGGAACTCTCTGTAAAGCTTTATAAATGATATTATTACATTTCTGAAATTCAATTCAAGAGTCTTCTCTTTTCAAAACAATATCTCATAGAGCTTTTCAGTATTATTATTATCTAGTAGTACATACAAAAGCTCCCTTCTCCTATGTTCTGGCTTCCCATATTTAAGTGAATACATTGTGTAGATACTGTAGACTACTACTGAGCTTCATATTACAAATTGTTGATTTAAATTTAAAAAAAGAAAAAAGTCAAAATTATGAATGAAAGAGGAAAGGCAATAAGAAGATGGAAAGGAGTGGAATATTAGAGAGTATATATGATTGTCAGCTTTCTAGTCTAATTTAAGTAGTCTGGGCTTAAAAGAATACCTAGAGTGAAAATTGCTTATTAGTTCTTAGATATAAGTCAGTTCTCTGGCAGGCAACCACTCAGAGTCATCCTCAGTATCTTTATATCTGAGTTATATAACCTTATACAAGAGTTTACATGCTCTCTGATAATCAATTTTGGAGTCAACTATCTTAGAGATCTTATATTCAGGTTTTCCATTAATAATTACTGGTGCTGGTGGAGGATCAGAGTGTTGTATAAAAGTATTAGGCATAGCTGGTTCAAGTATGGAGACATAAAAGACTAGATGAACTACTTTTATTAACTCAGGAAGTCAAATAGTAAATGACTATAAACTAGATTGAGTAATGATTTCATAAGGACTAAGGTACTTCTCAGAGAGTTTCTTTGATGGATGAGTAGTCTGGTGATGGAGAAAATGAAATAACAAGGGTGATACAACAGATCAGAGATAGAACTCCAAGCTGCTTTATAGTTGTGTGCAAACAAGTATAGAGGAGATAAATTAAAGAATAGAGAGCTCACAAATATAAAATAAATAACAAAAGAATCCAGTAGAAACCTAGAGAAGAATACTATTTTTAGTATCTACTTGAGAGAGCTCCCATTAATTATAGATCTCAAAGGTACATATTTGTCTTATACCATAATACTATCCTTCTTAGTCTAGTCTAATAGCCTAGCTCACTGTTGATATAGCAGTACTATCTAGAACCCCTATGCCCTTATGTAGGCTTTACTTCAGTTGACCATATAGCTGGAAACTTACTCCAAAAACATGTAGTGAGCAATTAAACTCCTGGCTGAGCAAATACCCAAGTCCTCCTTGAAGTCAAGTATCCCCTTGAGAAAATTTTCTATAGAGTTTTTATAGAAGAAAGCAAAAAGGTGAACTCAGTTACTCAAAAATAGCAGTTAAAGCTCTAGAACAACAGAGGATAAGATGATAGGGGTAAGTTATTGTTAGGTCTATCACAAATGATCACTTACTGATTTGTAATTGGTTGATTTAATAATCAAAAGGCTCAAAAAAGTGAAGTTAGACAAGCAGTAAAAAATATTGTTAAGTCTAAGGTTTAATTCTTAGACAGAAAGTTCTTATATACAGAATTGTAATGGTCTGTGTCCTAGAACAGACTATTATATGTTCACTATCTATTGTTCTATATATAGCAGTGCTATTGTTCTTGAAATAGAGATAACATAATCATCTTAGGGCAGTCCTTTGTTCTATTCAAGAACAAATGATAATCTATAGATAGTAGATCAATGTTATATACAAACATTGAGGACCTTCTATCTCTATGGGATCTTATTGCCTCAGGGTCTATTTATGGCTGAAAGAAGTGCATTAAAGAGAGCTTTACAGTGAATGTTGAAGCAAACAATTATGTCTAGCAGTTCCTAAAATATCAGTGATTTAGTGTTTGGTACTTGGTGATCACCAACTGATCTTCTGATAACTCAGTGAATACTGATTGCTTTGAGACATTTTTGGTATCATTGGAAAGGTCTTCTTAAGGGCTTTTAGTGGCCATTTAGATTATTGGAATTAGTTAAGTATTTCTAGAGTTATGGTCTAAATGAAGTTCATAACAAGGTCTCTCTGTACTTCTAGAGTATTATATTATAATTACAAATTACTAAGACAACAAAAGAAAAGAAATAAAGAAATATTCCAAATTTCGAGTATAACAGGGATAGAATGATGAGGCAGAGTCCTCTCCTGATTATACAGCCATTTCTTCCCATTTCTCTAGTCCTTCTACTAATATTTTGCTGCTCTTAAGGATCAAGTTCTAGCCTTGCTGAGAGTCTACTAAGGCTTGAGCTAGGAATGGATCAGACTGCTCTCAAAGATGCCATCTTCATTTGTCAACTTGTCTACCTCTCCATTAACCTCCTTGCTCTACTTTTCTGTTTTTTTTTATTCTTGTTTGGTATTCTGGATGCTCTAGTCTCTCTTGTTATTCTGGCAGTGCCTCTTTCAAGAGAACACCTCTAGTAATTCTAATTATAGGTGGCCATCAAAAATAATAGCTGTGATCTGATGGTAACCTTAAACCTTAAATCATCAAATAAAATGGCTACTAAGTTATGATGTTATTCTAGTGGGAAAACAAGTCTTCCCAAGGTTTTAGTTGCTCTCAAAAGCACTTCTAAAGGGAAGTTCTGGTCTAGCTCTGGTATGAAGTTTCTAGATAGGTTCTATGAGATCTGTATAGTAGTAGTCACAGCCACTATTCTGCCACTTGAGTATTATCCCTGAGTTTATAACTAGACTTCTAGTAGTTATATCTGGAAAGTCAAACTCGTCTCTCAAGTAGACTTATAGTATAATAAATGTGAAAAATATTACTTATATCACCTAAAAAGACTATCTGGCATAACAGTGCTGTAAGAGGACTATACTAAAGTACACTTCTGATATACTAGTAGTAGTCTACTAAAGTGACCCTACACTAATTAAATAATGATTACTCAACATTTAATTAGTTGCTTCACTCCCTGCACTCCTGACCCTGACTGCTAAAATGTTCCATAACTAAAGAACTTGTATATATAGTATAGATTATCCCTCCAGAAGCCTTATCCTATTCTCTGAGGAATCTCCTGGAGGTGAATTGTAACATACTCCAGACTTCATTTATAAACTAAGGAATCTCCTGGAGTTACTCTGCTCTGGTCATTCTTATACATACTAGTTTTCTAAGGCAATCTTGGAGGTTACAGTGTCCTGTTTGGCAATTGTAGCTAGATGCACCCAAATAGGCAGTTTTCTCAGATATCCATCTACCTTGTGCTTTTTTGATTTACAAAGGTTATCATTGTCAGAGAATGCAGAGATAACTCAATTGATTGTTGAATATTCTAGTTTAAGGCTAAGAAAGTTTTCTCTTTAGTACTCATGATTACTCTAGTGATTATATAATATAGATTATATAGATAATAAGTAGATTTATCTCTGATATCATCCTCCCTCTTCAATGCTACGTTCTCATGGCTATTTGCATTATATAAGTCTAGATTCTCTTAGGTCTGCTACCATTGGTTGTGGAGCATTTGGATATGTGTGATAGAACTTGTTGACTGCTTCTCATACATATTGTAGGTGGTGGGCTTGTTTCCATGAGTCTTCAGTATATGGTAATCAACTATCGAGAACTTTGGTCAAGTATTTCAAAAATGACGATATTGGTATACCCAGAGAATGTCCAAAGACGCTAGGACTGCTGTTGTGTCCCTGCGTGTGAGAAATGGTATGGCATGTCCTATGAAATGAGCAGCGTGTTCTTTAGGTAGGTATAGTATTAGGCCTGATGATAAATGTGATTTAGATCTCTGTATGCGACTGTTCAAGAGTGGATCAGGGAGGCAAGATACCTCACTCATGAAATCATATCTTGCAGACATAGACAAGGTGTTATCCGAATCCGAATCAACAAGATAATCATGGCCATTGTGCGGCTAGCTAGAGGTGGCAGACACATGCTGGAGTGGATGAACAGCAACTGGGCAATTCACCAACCGATTTCTGGTGCAAACGATGTTCCCTCTTTCTAAGCCGCAGCA
>Ga0153951_1000927_pt1 | contig 10439 bp, 12 predicted proteins | sample TSNJ035MetaG_FD_102278 | JGI IMG/M metagenome (GOLD analysis project Ga0153951, IMG submission 102278) | Attine ant fungus gardens microbial communities from New Jersey, USA - TSNJ035 MetaG | ecosystem: Host-associated > Fungi > Mycelium > Unclassified | place: USA: New Jersey, Wharton State...
GCGAACTCGCCCTTGTGATGAAACGCACGCAGGCTGCCTTCGCGGACCTTGTCCTTCCAGCTCTTCGCGTCGGCGAGCATCTTCGGCGCATTGCGGATCACGCACAGCGACACCGACACCATCAGGAAGCCGAGAATCAGCATGAACCACCACGAGCTGTACACCGTGTAAAGGCTCAGCGCGCGGAAGATGTCCGCCCAGAACGGGCCGAACTGGTTGACGTAGTTGGGATACGGATCGTCCTGCGTGAGGACGGTGCCGATGATGCTGGCGATCGACAGAATCACGAGCAGTGCAATGGCGAAACGCATCGAGCTCAGAAGCTCGACGGTACTGCGCAAGACGCGATTGCTCGACTTCGACTGCAGACCCGACGTGGTAACGCTCATTCAAACTCCGACTGAACAGCAAAAAAGGGTGCAGGGCTATCGTAGAGACGACACCCTCACCCTTTTCTTGTTTTTACCGGCCTCGCCGAGCCGGTTGCATTCCGCGTGCGGATTCCTAATGCAAGCCCGCGATGTAATCGGCGACGGCCTTGATCTCGTTGTCCGACAAACGCGATGCTATCGCATGCATCGCGTCGTTGTTATTACGCGCGCCCGGCCCTTGGGCAAACGCGGTCAACTGCGCCACCGAGTACTCGGCCCACTGCCCCGACAAGCGCGGGAACTGCGACGGGATGCCTTGACCGGTGGGACCATGGCAGCTTGCGCAGGCCGGCACGCCCCGGTCGGCGATGCCGCCGCGATAAATCTGCTGACCGAGTGCGACAGTGTTCTTGTTATGCGCATAGCCGGGCTTCGGCGTCTGCGTCGAGAAGTAGGCAGCGACGTTGACCATGTCCTGATCGGACAGCGCCGCAGCCATGCCCGCCATGATCGCATTGTTGCGCGCGGGCTGCCTGGCGCCCGGCTGCGTCTTGAAATCTCTGAGCTGCTTGACGAGATACTCAGGATGCTGGCCCGCCAGCTTCGGATAGGCACCACCGGCGCTGTTGCCGTCTGCCCCGTGGCATGACGCGCAGACCTGCATGGCGATTGCCTGCCCCCGATTGACGTCCGGTTTCGCCGGATCTGCTGCTCGTGCCTGAATTGCCAAACCTGAAAGACCTGCCGCTACGTGAAGCACCATCAGAGTCTTGCACAGTCGATTCATTCGCACACCCTGTCTCGTCTTGTGGGATTTTAGAGGTTCTGCAAAGTACGACGACGGCGACCGAGTGACCGCCAGGAGCCCCCAAGGCACGTGGGGCGGCCCCGTCAGGTTTTCAGTAAACCATCGTATTGTACAATAACTCGCTAATCGCTTAGACGCCAGTCGGGCTTGACCCCGTTCCCGCTGCGAGTTCCGCGGCGTCTTCCATCTGGCCTCCACCATGCCCTTCCTGCTCCACGAATCCCGTTTCTTCACTACCGTCAATCATCTGCGCGATCTGCCCGCAACCGCGCAGCCCGAAATCGCTTTTGCCGGACGCTCGAACGCGGGCAAATCGACCGCGATCAATGTGCTCTGCAATCAGAAGCGGCTCGCGTTCGCGAGTAAGACGCCCGGCCGCACGCAGCACATCAACTATTTTTCGGTAGGCAAGGTGGACGAACTGACGGGCTATCTCGTCGACCTGCCCGGCTACGGCTATGCGGAAGTGCCGGGGGCGGCGAAGGCGCACTGGGAAGCGCTGCTGTCCACCTATCTGCAATCGCGCTCGCAGTTGCGCGGCATGATCCTGATGATGGACTCGCGCCGGCCGCTGACGGAGCTGGACCGGCGCATGATCGAGTGGTTCGCGCCGACCGGCAAGCCGATCCACACGCTGCTGACCAAATGCGACAAATTGACGCGCCAGGAAAGCACGAACGCGTTGCGCACCGCCCAGAAGGGATTGGCCGAATACCGCGCCGCCGGCTATCGCGGTGAACTGAGCGCGCAACTGTTCTCGGCGCTCAAGCGCACCGGGCTCGATGAGGCGCATGCGCTGATCGAAAGCTGGCTGATTCCCGAGGCGGCGGCCGATACGCAGACCGCCGAATGAATGCCAACCGGCACCGGAAACCATGAAATGGCGGCTAAGACCGCACTTTCCGGCCGCCCATAAAAAAACCCGCCGCTTGAACGGCGGGTTAAACAGCCTAATCGAAAAAACGACAGGCACCCGCTCAGGGAGGAGAAGCGGGGAGGTCAGCGCAAGGCGCCTTGCTCGATCGGTATGATATACCATTGTCTCGAAAAGTTTCCGGGAGCGGAGGCAGGCGCTACGTGTCCACTCCACCCATCCACGATCCTCGATTCGATATGAGCTTCTATCCTCACCACCGTCCGCGCCGCATGCGCCATGACGACTTCTCGCGTCGCATGATGCGCGAAAACATCCTCACCACCAACGATCTGATCTACCCCGTCTTCATCGTCGAAGGCACGAATGTGCGTCAGGCCGTGCCGTCGATGCCGGGCGTCGAGCGTGTATCGGTCGACCTGCTGATGGGCGTCGCCGAGCAATGCGTCGAGCTGGGCGTGCCGGTCCTGTCGCTGTTTCCCGCGATCGAGCCGTCGCTGAAGACGCCCGATGGCCGCGAGGCGGCCAACCCTGCCGGCCTGATTCCGCGCGCCGTCCGCGAGCTGAAAAAGAATTTCCCCGATCTCGGCGTGCTCACCGACGTCGCACTCGATCCGTACACGAGTCACGGCCAGGACGGCGTGCTCGACGAAGCCGGCTATGTGATCAACGACGATACCGTCGAGATCCTCGTCGAACAGGCGCGCGCGCAGGCTGAGGCCGGCGTCGACATCGTCGCGCCGTCGGACATGATGGACGGCCGCATCGGCGCGATCCGCGAGATGCTCGAGAGCGAGAACCACATCCACACGCGCATCATGGCTTACGCGGCGAAGTACGCTTCGGCGTTCTACGGCCCGTTCCGCGACGCCGTCGGTTCGGCGACGAACCTCGGCAAGAGCAACAAGATGACGTACCAGATGGACCCGGCCAATTCGAACGAGGCGCTGCGCGAAGTGCAGGCGGACATCAACGAAGGCGCGGATATGGTGATGGTCAAGCCGGGCATGCCGTACCTCGACATCGTGCGCCGCGTGAAGGACGAGTTCCAGTTCCCGACCTACGTGTATCAGGTAAGCGGCGAATACGCGATGCTGAAGGCCGCTGCGCAGAACGGCTGGCTCGATCACGACAAGGTGATGATGGAATCGCTGCTCGCGTTCAAGCGGGCTGGTGCGGACGGTGTGCTGACGTATTTCGCGCTCGATGCCGCGCGAATTTTGCGTTCGCAGAAGTAGGCCGCAGCGCGCAGTAGCTTGAGCGCGATTTAGCGCTCGCCTGCTGGTTGATGCAACGAAGAACGGCGGCAGACCTCGTGGTCGAGCTGCCGTTTTTTATGCAGGTCTTCTTCAGGCGATGCGGCGCAGGAGCGCCGCCTGCGGCACGCCCCACTACACGCCGGCCGGCTTCACCCGATCCAGCGTGCGAAGAAATTTATCCGCCGACTCGTAGCCGACAACCCGCAGTACTTCCTTGCCGCCCGGGTCGAAGAAAATGATGCCCGGCGGCCCGAACAGATCGAAGCGCTTGAGCAACGCCTGATCGTCGGTATTGTTCGCGGTGACATCGGCGCGCAGCAGCTTCATCTGCTTCAGTTTTGCCTGGACGCGCGGGTCGCTGAAGGTGAACTTCTCCATTTCCTTGCAGCTCACACACCAGTCCGCGTAGAAATCGAGCATGGCGGGCTGTGCGGCGGTTTTGACGGCCTGGTCGAGTTGATCCGACGAACGTACCGGCGCGAACGTCAAATCGCTCTGTGGCGCCGCACCAGTGGAATCGGGCCCATTGGCGGCAGTCGCCTCGACGCCGCCGCGCGCCGCGAGGACCGCGAGCGGCCGCAGTGGGTCCGACGATCCCGCCGCCAGACCGACCAGCAATGTCGCCGCCCATACGGCCATCACCACCCCGACCGCGCGGCCGAGCCGGCGCCATACCGATCCGCCGGCGATCGGCGCTGAAAAAAGCCCGAGCGCGGCCGCCGCGATCAGCAGCCAGAGTGCGCTCAACAGCATGGTCGCGGCCGCGCCCAGCACCGGCCAAACGATCCACAGCGCGGCAGCGAGCAGCACGACGCCGAAGAACACCTTCACGCCGTCCATCCACGCACCCGCGCGCGGCAGGAACGTGCCTGCGCCGAGACCGAGGATCAGCAGCGGCACGCCGAGCCCGATACCCATCGAGAACAGCGCGGCACCGCCGAGCACGGCGTTGCCGGTATGCGCGATAAACGCGAGCACGGCAAAGAGCGGAGCAGTCATGCACGCGCCGACCACCAGCGCGGAAAGCGCACCCATCACAGCGACAGCGGTAAATTTGCCGCCCGAGCGGCCCGCCGACGCGCTCGACATGCGATCCCGCCAGCGCGCCGGCAGTTCGATGTCGACACCGGAGATCAACAGCAGCGCGAAAATCGTCAGCAACACGCCGAACGCGCCGAGCACCCACGGGTTTTGCAACCACGCGCCGAGACTCTGCCCAACGAGTGCCGCCGCGACGCCGAGCGCGGTGTACACGAGCGCCATGCCGATCACATAGGCGAGCGACAGCGCGAAGCCACGCGAACGCGTGACTCGCGCGCCTTCACCGATGATGATCGCCGACAGGATAGGGATCATCGGATACGAACACGGCAACAGGCTCAGAATCGCGCCGGCCACGAAATACAGCCCGACGATCGCGAAGAAGCCGCCGCGCTGCAGCAGCGACTGGGCATAGTCGGCGCTGGTGGCGCGCTCATACCAGGGCTCGTCATCCGCCGTGGATTGCTGGGTGGCCACGGCGGGCGCCCCGCTGCCAGCAGGCTGCAAAGCCGCGCCGCTCACGTGATACACGCGCTCCATCGGCGGATAACAAATGCCGGCGTCGGCACAACCTTGCGACGTCACCGCCAGATCGAATGGGCCCGTGGCCTGTTTGACCGGAATGCGGATCGTCAACTCGTTACGATAGGTTTCGACGTTCTTGTTGAACGTCTGATCGAACTTGACGTGACCCGCCGGCAATTGCGGCTCACCGAGCGTGACCGTGCCGTTTCGGGTCGCGAATGCAAAGCGCTCGCGGTACATGTAGTAGCCGTCCGCGATCTTGTATGTCACGTCGACTTCGCCGGGCTGCTCGGTCGCGCTGAATTTGAATGCGACGGCGGGGTCGAGAAAGTCGTCTGCGGCACGGGCAGGCGTGGCGAATTGCGCGAGCATCGCGCAGCCGAGCAGGAAGAATACGACGCGCAGGACATCTCGCGCACGTCGGTCGAGACCGTTAAACATGGAGAGTACGTTGGGTTTCAGCAGTGATCCACTGGCCGTACGCGGCCGATGCCGTCGCTTGCCAGCAAAGGATCTCCGGCGTGTCGTAGGGATGGTGAGCCTGGATGTACTGCTCGAGTTCGGGCGCGCGTGCCAGGCTGGTCTTGAACAGCAACTGGATTTCCTCGGCAGTCTCGACTGCACCCTGCCAGTGATAACTCGACTGCACGCTGCCGAGTTGCGTCACGCACGCACAAAGACGGGCGGCGAGCGCCTCCGCAGCGAGCTTCTGAGCGACGGCCGCATCCGGCACAGTCGTCAGCATCAAGGTCACATTCACACTCACAAAAAACTCCGGCGACGCGCGATTCAGACCCATATCGTATCACCGGGTCCTTCCGCCCCGCAGATCGCTGCCCGCTGCATTTGGCCGCTGCCGAGGCGCTGTTTGCGTGTGGCGATCAGGAGTCAGGCGTGGAAAACAAAAAAGCCAGGCTAGGTGCCTGGCTTTTTCTCAAAGCTAAAAAAGCTTATTCAGCTTCTTGCACTTCAACTTCTTCAACTTCCGGACGGTCGAGCAGTTCGACCAGTGCCATCGGTGCGTTATCGCCAACGCGGAAGCCGAACTTCAGGACGCGCAGGTAGCCGCCCGGACGATTTGCGTAGCGCGGACCGAGCACGTCGAACAGCTTCGTGACCGAGTCACGATCGCGCAGGCGGTTGAACGCGAGACGACGGTTTGCCAGCGACGGCTTCTTGCCGAGCGTGATCAGCGGCTCGACGACTTTACGGAGTTCTTTTGCTTTCGGCAGCGTGGTCTTGATGACTTCGTGCTCGATCAGCGAGTTGGACATGTTACGGAGCATTGCCAGACGGTGGCTGCTCGTGCGGTTCAGTTTCCGCAGACCATGACGGTGACGCATGTTAATTCCTTCAGTTCAAAGTTTTGGTCCAGCTCTTCTATCGCGCTCGTTTCGCTGCATCGACATGCAGGCGGTGAGAGTGCACGGGCCGGTAGTGAAAAAAGACAAGACGCGGATTTTAAAGGAAAATCCGCGTCTTTGCCAGTACAGTACAGCGGAACGACTCGCGGGCTACACCCGAAATTACTTGTCGAGACCAGCCGGCGGCCAGTTTTCGAGCTTCATACCGAGCGTCAGACCACGCGACGCCAGAACTTCCTTGATTTCGTTCAGCGACTTGCGGCCAAGGTTCGGCGTCTTGAGCAGCTCGTTTTCCGTGCGCTGGATCAGGTCGCCGATATAGTAGATGTTCTCGGCCTTCAGGCAGTTCGCGGAACGAACTGTCAGTTCGAGGTCATCGACCGGACGCAGCAGGATCGGATCGATCTGCGGTGCGCGCGACGGCGCTTCAGCCGCAGCTTCCGTACCTTCCAGAGCCGCGAACACCGACAGTTGATCGACCAGAATGCGAGCCGATTGACGGATCGCTTCTTCCGGCGAAATCACACCGTTGGTTTCGATGTTCATCACGAGCTTGTCGAGGTCGGTACGCTGCTCGACGCGAGCGCTTTCGACCGCGTAGCTCACGCGGCGAACCGGCGAGAACGACGCGTCCAGCACGATACGGCCGATGATCTTGGCCGACTCTTCGCCGTAACGACGCACGTTGCCCGGCACATAGCCGCGGCCCTTTTCGACCTTGATCTGCACGTCGAGCTTGCCGCCCTTCGACAGGTGCGCAATCACGTGATCCGGGTTGATGACTTCGCAATCGTGTGCGAGTTCGATATCACCGGCAGTGACCACGCCTTCGCCTTCCTTGCGCAGCGTAACCGTCACTTCGTCACGGTTATGCAGCTTGAAGACGACACCCTTCAGGTTCAACAACAGGTTGACCACATCCTCTTGCACACCGTCGAGCGTCGAATACTCATGCACGACGCCTGCGATCGTCACTTCGGTCGGCGCGTAGCCCACCATCGACGACAGCAGTACGCGCCGAAGCGCGTTACCCAAGGTGTGGCCATAACCGCGTTCAAACGGTTCCATGACCACTTTCGCGTGGCTCTCGCCAAGCGATTCAACTGCGATGATCTTGGGCTTCAACAAACTGGTTTGCATAGGTTTTCCTTTTCAATACCCTCGGCTCGTTACACCGATAAGGCTGACCGGTAACAACCTGAAAATAAACAGCCGAGACGGCCCCTTGCACAACGCAATCGGGCCGCCCCGGCAGTCAATCCGATTACCGCGAATACAATTCGACGATCAGGCTTTCGTTGATGTCGCCAGCGATGTCGCTGCGTTCCGGCTTCTGCTTGAAGGTACCTTCGAACTTCTTCGCGTCGACCGCGACCCAGCTCGGCATACCGCCTTGCTCAGCGAGCGACAGGGCTTCGATGATACGAGCCTGCTTGCGCTTCTGTTCGCGCACGGCGACGATGTCGCCAGCCTTCACTTGCATCGACGGGATGTTCGTCACGACGCCGTTCACTGTGATCGCCTTGTGGCCCACGAGCTGACGTGCTTCAGCGCGCGTCGAGCCGAAACCCATGCGATACACGACGTTGTCCAGACGCGACTCGAGCAGTTGCAGCAGGTTTTCACCCGTGTTGCCCTTCAGGCGATCTGCTTCAGCGAAGTAGCGGCGGAACTGGCGCTCGAGCACACCGTAAATGCGCTTCACTTTTTGCTTTTCGCGAAGCTGCGTGCCGTAGTCGGACGTACGTGCGCCCGAGGTGCGGCCGTGCTGACCAGGCTTGCTGTCAAGCTTGCACTTGTCGGCGAGCGAGCGGCGGGCGCTCTTCAGGAAGAGGTCGGTGCCTTCACGGCGAGACAGCTTGGCCTTAGGGCCGATATAACGTGCCACGTTGATTCCTTCTGTGAATAATCACGCGAATGTATCCACTCACGCTAGTCCGAACCCTTTGGGTCGAACGGTGGGCTTAGTCAATTCAGTAACGCGCGCAGCCCGCCGCCGCGCAAAGCGGCAACAGGCGCTCGCAAAAACCAGCGTCTTAGATACGACGACGCTTCGGCGGACGGCAGCCGTTGTGCGGGACCGGCGTCACGTCGGAGATCGCGGTGATCTTGATACCAAGACCATGCAGCGCGCGCACCGCCGATTCACGGCCAGGACCAGGGCCCTTGATCCGCACTTCGAGGTTCTTCACGCCGTATTCCATCGCCACGCGGCCAGCCGATTCAGCTGCAACCTGAGCTGCAAACGGGGTCGACTTACGCGAACCCTTGAAGCCCTGACCACCCGACGTTGCCCAAGCAAGCGCGTTGCCTTGACGGTCGGTGATCGTGATGATGGTGTTGTTGAACGACGCGTGAACGTGAACCACGCCCTCGGCGACGTTCTTCTTGACCTTCTTGCGAACGCGTTGCGCCGCGGAGTTGTTCGAAGCCTTAGCCATTACGTTTTCCTGTAACTGTCAGTTCCGCTTACTTCTTCAGCGACTGCGCTGCACGACGCGGACCCTTGCGCGTACGGGCATTCGTACGCGTACGTTGGCCACGCAGGGGCAAGCCCTTACGGTGACGCACGCCACGATAGCAGCCGAGATCCATCAAGCGCTTGATGTTCATCGTCGTTTCACGACGCAGATCACCTTCGACGATGAACTTGCCGACTTCTTCACGCAGCTTTTCGAGGTCTGCGTCGTTCAGGTCTTTGACCTTCTTCGAAAATGCCACACCAGCAGCGATGCAAATGTCGCGCGAGCGCGTGCGGCCGATACCGTAAATAGCCGTCAGGCCGATTTCGGTATGCTGGTGATTCGGGATGTTAACCCCTGCGATACGAGCCATTGTTTTTCCTCAAACAAAAAGCGCAAGCAAAAGCGCGGCGTTCAGCCTTGACGCTGTTTGTGGCGCGGATCAGAGCTGCAAATCACGCGCACAACGCCTTTGCGCTTGATGATCTTGCAATTGCGGCAAATGCGCTTAACCGATGCCATCACTTTCATGATATTACCCTTTTTTCAAATCACTTCGCCCGGAACACGATCCGCGCACGCGACAGATCGTAAGGCGTCAATTCAACCGTCACCTTGTCGCCCGGCAGAATTCGGATGTAATGCATCCGCATCTTGCCGGATATGTGTCCCAATACGACATGGCCGTTTTCCAGCTTCACCCTGAAGGTAGCGTTAGGCAGGTTCTCGATTACTTCGCCCTGCATCTGGATAACATCGTCTTTGGCCATAAGTCCTTTCAACGCATCGGGACGCCGCCGCCTTTGAAATTAGCTTTCTTCAGCAGCGATTCATACTGTTGCGACATAACGTACGACTGCACCTGCGCCATGAAATCCATTGTGACGACGACAATGATCAGCAGCGACGTTCCACCAAAATAAAACGGCACGTTCCAGCGCAGCACCAGAAATTCGGGCAGCAGGCAAACGAACACGATGTAGATCGCACCGGCCAGCGTCAGACGCGTGAGGATGCGGTCGATATATCGCGCTGTCTGATCGCCCGGGCGGATGCCTGGGACGAAAGCGCCACTCTTTTTCAGGTTGTCGGCCGTTTCTCTGCTGTTGAACACCAGTGCGGTGTAGAAGAAACAGAAGAAGACGATCGCCAACGCGTACAGCAACACGTACACGGGTTGACCAGGCTTCAAGGCCTCGGCCACGTTGTGCAACGTGTCTGCGAACCAGCTGGTGCGCGAACCCGAACTGAACCAGTTCAGGATGGTTGCCGGGAAGAGAATGATCGACGATGCGAAGATCGGCGGAATCACACCCGACATGTTCAGCTTCAGCGGCAAATGCGAAGACTGGCCACCGTAAATCTTGTTGCCCACTTGGCGTTTCGCGTAATTCACAAGAATCTTGCGCTGGCCGCGTTCGATGAACACCACCAGATACGTCACAGCGGCAATCAGCGCGACGACGATAATCGCCGAGATGATGCTCATCGAGCCGGTTCGCACCAGTTCAAAGAGACCACCGATTGCGTTCGGGAAACCGGCCGCAATACCACCGAAAATGATGATCGAGATACCGTTGCCAAGCCCGCGCTCCGTGATCTGCTCACCCAGCCACATCAGGAACATCGTGCCGGTCACCAGCGTTACGACCGTCGTCAACCGGAACACCATCCCCGGATCGATCACGAGGCCCGGCTGATTTTCCAGCGCGACGGCAATGCCGAACGCCTGAAA
>Ga0153951_1000937_pt1 | contig 10391 bp, 8 predicted proteins | sample TSNJ035MetaG_FD_102278 | JGI IMG/M metagenome (GOLD analysis project Ga0153951, IMG submission 102278) | Attine ant fungus gardens microbial communities from New Jersey, USA - TSNJ035 MetaG | ecosystem: Host-associated > Fungi > Mycelium > Unclassified | place: USA: New Jersey, Wharton State...
AGATACATTCTAAATATAGAATATGAGTAACAAAGCTTAGTTTTGAGCAATCAGCAGGAAACCAAAAGACTTAAGTTTAAGTAGGATCCTCAGAGACTATACGGACCCTATATATCTAAAGTTATTATTATTTGCATTAAATATTCAATATTTGTATTAATATCATAATTTATATAGATCTATTATAGGTAATATTTATTCTTTACTATATGCTCTACCTAATAAAATTAAATAGTACGCTGACTACATCGACAAGCTGGAACGGTCTTTGTCGCCCTTCTTTTCCTGACACTATCCTTTTGGCCGTGTTCAGCACATCAGTCCGTTTGTCTCTCGCCTCTGACATATTCCTCAAGGGAGGCCTCCATATTTGACGTATCAAAGAAAGCAGCCTCCGCCTTAGACGAGTCCCCGTCCAGGCAGCAGAAAGAATGCTTCTTGCGTCAACAACTTGCAGCTATTCAACGTGAATTGTCGGTCCTCCAACGAGGTGTCAATGATTCAACTGGATATAACCCCGTTGTTGTCACAAGTGAATTGGATGACGATGACCAGCAGGAAGCAGATAACTTGGTTAATCTGAAGAAGATGGAGGTCATGCAATCTGGTACTGAGGAGAGGAAGATGAGCATTAAGGGTTGGAGAAGGCTCAAGAGAATCCCTCAAGGGAGCGTGGAAAATGGTATTATCAGGCGTTAGGTATGCTGTCTCATCCTTTTTCATTTACAACTCCACTTAAATGCACTATGTAGCTCAAGTAGCTAACCTCAATTAGCTAACCTCAATTCCCTCGCCCAACTCATCAATATCATCGTTCTCCACTCCTTTATCTGTTACTCGCGAAAACCGTTCCTCACGGAAGCCCGAACTCAACTTGACACGGGTCAAAAAATCAAGAAACGACTAATTAAGTACTTCGCAATGGTCTGTCTCAAAGAACCCAATGCGGACAAGGAAGCGCGAAGAGCAGCCGCCGAGGAGCTTTTCAGCAAGCTGAAACCCTATCGATGCATGTAGACCTGTCCCCCAGACTCCATCTTTCGCATATCCTTCGTCATCTGCTCCCCTTTGCAAACCTCGCTCATTATCTATCAAGGGTTCAATATTTCTTGTAGTTGGGCCACCAGGTGCAGGAAAAACTTCTCTCTGTCAAAGCACGTCCAGCCATATCTCTTGGCGGTGTTCGTGACCAAGCCCAAATATGTGCTTATGTTACATCCAGCCGCGGATCTGTCGTTCAACTGCTGCCTGTTATTCTTCTCGATGAAGTTGATAAAACTGGACAAAGTAATTTGCATGGAGATCCTTCCACTGCGCTCCTGGAAATCTTGGATCTCAAACAAAATTGGAGCTTTAATAATGATCATATTCATCTATCTCAAGTTTTATTCATATACACTACCAATTTTCTCGACACTTTATCTTCGCCGTTATTCAATCGGTGTGAAATAGTACATCTAGCGGGGGATTTGTTCGATGAAAAAGTGACCATTGCAAACAGGTTTTTGGTATGTCGGAAGAATTGGAACCATCATCATCCTCGATAGCTGTGATGTACATCCCAATTGTCCGCCCCTCTGATCTAGAAACCACCCTTGTTTTTCATCAGATACTTCCGACTCCTTCACTTTTTCCGACCGTGATTCAGATCAACGTCCAGGTGGAGTTTACGGTCTCGTTGTGATGGGTCTCGTTGTGATGGGCCAAGGCGAAGGAGGAATATTGGCATTGAGTTGGGATTGGTGTTATATAGCTTGAGAGCCGGTTGCGAATGATGTTTTTTTTGTCTGTTGGGTAGTGGAAAGTCTTTTGAACCTGTGGTTCTTTGGCATGTGCTTGCTTGGTCGAAGTCGAAATTGTATATCTGTGGAATCGTTGGTTTGTTTTCATTTTGTAGTGAAGATGAGATGCAACAGTCCAAGCTTCATATTAAGGTGCAAGGAAAAAGAGGCAAGATAATCTCAGTTGCATGGTTCATCGGCAAGCAGAAAGTGGAAGACAGTGAAATATCGCTTCCTGGTTCCGAATACTTGACAAAATGACAACCAAGAACTTTCTGATACAGGATATGCTGATCCCTTGGCCTTCGGGGCGAAATAACAAGTATATTCGGTGTTTTTCTCAGTAGATGATCTGGCACAAAAGATTTGATTTTACATTGACATTGAAACACGGCCCTATACAACTGCACGGTTTGACATGACCTCTGCTATGCCACTCTACCTCGTCCAAGACTACCGCCAGACGACAGTATATGTCGATAGAAGAAGCTTAGGGGAGATTTTTGAGCGTACTCTTGAGTCCATAAGAGATCTCATTGATTTGTGGAAAAACTCTTCAACGCCTTTGCCAAGCCGCTTTTGCACATCTCTTAAGGAGATGGGGAGACAGTGAGGGTGTCGGACAAAGGTGAGGTGGTCCATGAGTGCGTCGCGCAAGCGGAGGCTGGGTCAAGGGAGGGGTAAGAGCCATCTCCGGTGGCTAAATAGCTCAAGCAACGCGCCATATGAGCTGAAGAACTTGACATAGCAGCGCCACGACCATTTGCGTCTTCCAATTCCTCTAACGTCAGGCGAGAGAGATAAAACAACTGGGCATGTCGAGTGTAAGTGAGAGGTGATGATCGAGTGCAAATCGAGCGAGGGACTCGCCCTGATTGCCTCGTAGACCACAGCATTTGGGTTTGATTCCCCTTCTCATTCCCGAAGTCCAGATAACTGCCACTACGCCATCGCTGTTGGGGATCCATATTGCCTTACTTGACTCTCAAAAGGAGTCACGACTCAGGATAGTGCAATTATTGGGTAGGAGGAGAGGCGGACAGTCCCAGACACGCTGTAGTACTTGTGCTAGCGTCTGGTAACGCGAAGCCAGGTGAAGAGTGTGAAGAGTGTGGGGATCGGTTCGAGTTGTTCAATTAGTGTTCTTAAGACCTAACTCTTCTTGTGCAACTGTATATATGTATCTAAGTCACTACCTCCTTTCCAAAAATACTACCTTAAATAAAGTTTTATCCTCACTTGAATGAACGTCCGACACTGTACTGTGAGGGCGAGGTCTGTTACGAAGGCGAATTGAGTGACCATATCGGGAAATGATTGGCATTGACTTTCATTTTGACCCTGTCGATCTTACAATACTTCACAGAATCAGCTTTGCCTCAAAGCTTGGCTCGAATATACAGGTGAATCAAGTCGTCGATTGGTGGTGAGGTGGCATCCCTCTAACTGCCGAGTTAACTTGACCAGATTCTAGAACCTTCCAGGCACAACAGGTCACTCACGTCTTTGTCCGGCTCTAGATCAAGTAACCGGATACATTGTTTCATGTAATGTGCCTGATGTGCCCAACACAGCCATAGTTCAAGTTTTGTGTCAGCTTGGTTGAGAGCTGACTATGGCTCGTTGGTGCAGATAGAATGCAAGCTTGCCTCTTCTGGAGTTGTCTTGACGACTATGACATGACACTTCGAGATTCGGTTCATCACTTTTTACCAACAATGGAAAGATAGGTTTAGGGTTGTCCACCTGATAACATCATATCCCCCGTTGTTCTCACCCAAAGTTGAATCAATGGCAAACTCAGGTGAATCTGTTACTACGGCACCAGCTATCCGAATTGTCGGTGAGTATGACAATCGGCTCGATCTATTAGTAAGCTCGCCCGCAACACTACCTCAAGCCTCTGCTGCCCCAACTCCTGCGCCTCCCTTCAGTGTTACCACTCCTCTACATTCCCAGGCTATGCCCAATCAACTACTCGGAATTTTGAGAGATTCAAGGATGTATCCCCTTTCACACGGCTTATCATTCAGTGTTGTTGCTACTCTGGTGGATTTTTTCACCACTGGATACAAGCTCGCAAGCTCCAATCCTCAACATTTTGGTACCAGAAAATCCTTGTTACAATGCTGGCGAATTTATCGCTAATTTCCGTCTGATCATCAACAACAAAAAGTTGAACGATGCCAACTACCCCACTACGGCTACGGGGAAGCATGTCAAGACAGTCATAAAACCAAATGCCTCCTGTGCCAGAAGTAGGTGGGTGCTCTCGTCTTGATAATTGGTGATCCAGCTGTGTATTGTATCTGGTCCATCTAGACTTGTCTCGCTCCTTCTAGGCTGATTCTTCCGCGTCGGCATTTAGTTCGCTATGATTCACCAACCGTGCTGTATTCTTCCTGAAGGTATGGTGTGTATTTTATGCTGATTCGTCCGTCTGATGAACATGCATCGCAGCAAATTGAACATCGGAATCTAGTGGTTGATAGTTCCAAAGCTATTACCTAGGAATTTACTATGCAAATTTTTAAGCGTGCTTAATATCATTTTTTTCTCTCAATGTCTATGATATGCACATTTTTATTGACTGCTTGCACTTGATAGAGGTAGCTCTCCCCTTGTTTATTGCATTGCCTCATCTTTTCTAATAACAGGAATCATTCGTTGTGCTTATAGTAGTGTTCTTCCAATTTATCTCTCGAGCACCAGATCTCGTGATGCCCACGCGCAAGATTATTTCTCGTCTATCTCTCCTTCCGAACTCCGGTATCAACATATTCCAAATCAGGTATCATAGTGCCTAACCTTTGATTCAACAATTGGCTCAGTCAGATAGGATTTTACAAGTGTCTCCTATATCTAATGCTGAATAATTTGTCTCAGGAATGAGCATCATTCGCCGTTCTATGACTCCCTTGTGCATCGAGTCGGCCAAATTCCATATCATCTTTTCATTGTTGGTAGAGGGTGATGAATCAAATACCTGTTCTCGACGTGACATGTCATAGTCACCAAGGCAATTCCAGTAGAGGCAAGTTTTCATTGTATTTGTACCAGCGCTCATGTAAATAATTAGTCTAAAAAGAGCCGTGGTCAGCTCTCAACCAAGCTGGCACAAAACTTGGCTGTGTCGGGAAAATCAGTAACCGAACTATCTTGTCAGGCACATCACATAAAACAATGTATTCGGTTACTTGATCCAGAGCCGGACAAAGACGTGAGTGACCGGATCTCATTGACCTGCTAGAATCTGGTCAAGCTGACTTGGAAGGCGGAAGAATGCCACCTCGCCACCGATCAACGACTTCATTCACTTGTATGTTCGAGCTAGGCTTTGAGGCACAGCTGAATATATGAAGTATTGTAAGTGGATCGACAGGGCCAAAATAAAAATCAATGCCAATCATTTCCCGGTATGGTCACTCAATTCGCCTTCGGAACAGACCTCGCCCCTAACAATGTCGGACGTTCATTCCAAGTGAGTATAAAATTTTACTTGAGGTAGTATGTTTCTAAAGGAGGTGGTCATGTAGATATATTCAGTTGCAAAAGAAGAGTTGGGTCTTAAGAACATTAATTGAACAACTCGAACCCACGTCGACGTCTAAGAGTTGTATCTGTCCCAGTGGCTCAATCCCCACGCTCTTCATGCTCTTCACCTGACTTCACGTTACCAAACGCTAACACACCTCCACAAGTACTAGAGCGTGTCTGCGACTCTCCGCCTCTCCTCCTACCCAATAATTGCACTATCCCGAATCATGACTCCTCTTGAGAGACAAAAGTGTAGCCATATGGAGCTCCAACAGCGATGGCGTCATGGAAATTCTCTGGACCATGGGGATGCGAAGGGGAGTCAAACCCAAATGCTGTCGCCCACGAGGCAATCAGGACGACTCCCTTGCTCCATCCGCACCCGAGCTGTCCCTGCTCACCACCCCCCGCTACACTCGATATCCAAAGTGGTTTTGTCTCTCTGGCCCAACGTCGGAGAGATTGGAAGGCAAAAATTGTCGTGGGGCTGCTTTGTCAAGTTCTGAGTCCATACAGCGCGTTTCTTGAGCTGTTTAGCCAACGGAGATGGCTCTTACCCCTCCCTTGACTCAGCTTCCACCTGCACGACGCACTTGGGGACCACCTCATCTTTGTTCGACGCCCTCACTGCCTCCCTGTCTCCCTAAGAGGTGTGCAGAAGCGACTTGGTAAAGGGCCTGGGATTGTCGCACCTGAGCTGAGTGTCGAATGCCGCACCCATCTTCCACAAGTCAAGGCGATTTCTTATGGGCTCAAGAGTATGCTCGAAACTCTTCCCTAAGCTTCTTCTATCGACATATACTGTCGTCTTGTGGTAGTGTTGGACGAGGTGGAGTGGCCTAGCAGAGGTCATGTCGAACTGTGCAGTTTAAATATAGGGCCGTGTTTTGATGTCAATGGAAAATCATATCTTTTATGCCAGATCATCTACTGAGACACCGAGTATTCTTGTTATTTCGTCCCGAAGGCCAGGGCGCTAGCGTGTCCTGCATCAGGAAGTCCTTGGTTGTTATTTTGTCAAGTGTTCGGAACCAGCAAGCAATATTTGCTGGTGCAACTTTGTCTTCCACTTTCTACATGCAGTTCAATCGTGCAACTAACATTATCTTGTCTCTTTTTTCTTGCACCTTGATATGAGGCTTGGACTGTTGCATCTCATCTTCACTACATCTACGAAAACACGTTGAGACCTTATAATTACTTGGATAGAGGCTTGCAGCTGTACGTACGGGAGATTAAATGTCTAGAGACTCGCCGAAATGAAAACATGTCTTGAGACATCGAGAGAGCAAAAATTTGAGTAGAGCAGCGAGCACGTCCTACTTTCTAGTTCACCTATTCATTTGAACACTTTGAAGCACTTTGACTGACACACCTTGTCTCCTTACTCCAACAGCATTCCTACCTCCTTCTCCTTTTTCTCGAGTTCTCTCAACTACTCTTTGTTGATACATTCTGTCCACTTTCTGCCGAGTCTTGATTAGATTTTGGACCCTCAATCACCACTTTGAACGGTGATACGTACAGGTGTGTCCTGTACTTGGCTGGGACCCGAAACTGTGGTTCATTGTCCTGACTCATCACCCATCCGTCCCTCATGCCTTGCAGCATTTGCGTATATCCATCAGAGGATTTCCGGTTTTCAGCCGTGAGATCTGCTCTATCTAAGATGCTCATACCAAAATTGAAGAAAGAGTATGCCAGCACTGTTCCACCGTATTAACGCCGTGTATGCTCTTGCTTGACCCAAAATATGCGTGTACAGATGACCGGTATACGCACCAAAAAGGCGAATCGCGTTCTTGCGTGGGAGCATAAGTCTGTCGCCAAGGGGATGTTCAATCTGAGCAGGTGAGAAGGCAATCTTATCCACCTCGGACGCTGGAAGCGTGGAAACAAGTTGGCGAGTTCGTGTAACCCAGACACGGATGTGGGTATCATCGTCAGACCAAGATGCGAGGAGTTTCCCGTCGGGCGAGTACGGAGGCGGGGAATCCCAGGGAATATGCACTTGATCGTGAAAGCAGACAGGATCAAACTGGGCAGTGTCATAATTCTATAAATAACATGTGGCGGAGGAAAAGGAAGAGAAAGGAACGATGACGACAGTGGAGCCATCGGGTGCCAGGAATGGGTACGAGTTACTGTACACCTTGAAGTCTAAAGAATAGGTGCATTCGAAACCTGCACGATCCTGCCGATGCCAAACTGGGAGTAATCCTGAGTCATCATCGAGGATGGCACATATAACCAGGTTGTTACATGTTTGGAAGGCAACCTTCCAAGATCAGACACTTTTTATCGGCCAGAAGTTCAATGAGACACGCTTTCCCGGGTGATGACAAAAATGCGATACGAACATAAATTCCCACGCGAGTAACTGATGTGTCAAAACACAGCAGTCCAGCCATCGCGTGTGCCCGTTTGACAATCGGTTTTCACACCTGAACCTGGTTTCAATGTATACGATGTCGTGTCAGTTTTCTCAGGTGAGTATATACTCCTTTGTCTGGGCCTTGCTGAGTTTCTCAGCATTCATTGTTCGCCTCGACATGCATCCGTCCACTGCCATTCAAAACGACGAAGCGGGGACTGGGTTAAGTCTAGAACAGACGTTATGTCCCGTCAGGGGAGACTAGGATCCCCACTAAAGAGGGTTTCGCCGTATACTCGGTGCTGCCAACATCCAGCTCTTCTCCCCTCTTTCGTCGCTTTCTCGAAGCCCGGTTCTATGCATTTCAGGACACCGGTAACATCTGGAACAAACATTCGGTAAAAATGGTGCTCGCAGCATTCGATATGATGGCCTTCTTCGACAATCCGAGGAAGGGATGTAATATCTGTTCATCGCCGAGCGACCCAAGCAAGCGATCTTGCCATTCACCACTCACTTTACTTCAGGCGCGCAGATCCGCGTGTCATAAACCCAAGTCCAACCCTCAGACTTCACAGACACTTGCTCTACCCCACGTGCGAGGAGGCTCAGATCCTTGTAGACAAATTCAAACACCTTCTCCCCAAACCCTCAGCAGCATCATGAAACCCGTTAACATGATCGACACGTTCACACCCCTCTTTCCCTCCAAATCTGTCGAGAAATATCTAATACCCTGGTACAATGGCGTCCTTGCACGATGCTGGCAAGCCTTGATGTTCAAAAAAGGGAAGAAGCTCACTGAATCAGATTTCGTCCAAGGTATGGCCTTGAAGAACAGTTGCGGACACTGGTGGGAAGCCTTTGTTTTGACATGAGGATTTGAACGGGTTTGAGGGTGCTAAAGAGCTGATTCTTATGTCGCCACCAGAGGACCCAAGGACTGACCAGTTCTTCCATAATGTCTTCAATGGCTGGAATGCAAGAGGTCACTATCTCTCTGTCATACAATTCCTGTTACAGGCCAGTGGATGTGGATGTCTGATCATGACGAATGGGGCTGTGGTGCCAGCCGTTTCGGGGACTTGGAGATGAGGGCATTGTGAAAAATGGCTCAAGAGGCATGTATTAGACATTCACAACTCCTAATGGCTCACGAATTATTGTAGACTGTACATAATACAACAAGGAAATCAAATGCTTTGCTACCTGTGAATAACTTTTGGCAGATGCGTTACTTGTCGAGTGAATCGCTGAGGCGCATAGCTGATCTATGATGATGAGTGAGGGACAATTACTCCAAGAACAGGCTGAATCTCGCGTTTTGGACCTTGTCAGTCAGGTGCATTCAAGCTTTGAGATGAAGCAGACAATACTTGCGCATACACGGGGTTGTGTCAGGAAAGGTTCGTTGATCACGAGACACCTATACTGTCGATTCCAAGCAATAGCCTCACCAGGTACTTGAACATCCAGTAAATTTGCGAATAAAATGAGCAATTGAATAGACCAAGGTAATGCTTATGGATCCATTAGGTGTGCTGGCCATCCTCAATGTGGCGTTTCATAAATGTTGTATATGTCAGCATACAGAAGGGTTCAAGCAGGGCACTCACTAGGTCATCGAACTCCTTGTTTTCGGCGAGTGCCTTTGCATTGTCGGTCCATATAATTCTTCACGTCATTCGACATGACGGATAATACCACAAATCCGACAATTCAGACTAGCCCTTGCTCAGCTCAGATCCCTACAAGATCGATTCTGTCCCTGGAGGAGTCAAGCTTGTCTACCTACGAATGGGGGCGATACTGCTGCTGCTCAGGCTTGGGATCGTGGGGAAGCCAGTCGAATGTGGCTCCACCGCTGCTTGGCGAGTACACTTCCGTATCTATTGTGCTGTCTTGTCCTGACAATTCCATAAAGGTTTTCTTCTCTATCAAGAACATTAGTGACCTCTTGTGCGCTGAATCACCTAGACCTCAACTTTTCGAAATCATCCGGAGAACCCCCCTGCTGTACTATGTGGATTTGACTTTGGTGTTATCAGCAGTGGGCGAGTGACGATGATATTGTCAAAGTACGATCTGAGCATTTGGGATGTTATCGCACAGGGATGGAGAAGGCCGCAGGAGACTATTGGTGTGACTGTTGGTGTTAGCAGTCGCAATAACAGGTTGAGATCGACTTTGCATTTCAATACGTATAAACCATGCCCAGATTTACTGCTTTTTTCCCAATATTGGACTGATGTGTTGTCTAGCACAAACTGTATCAAAAAGAATGCCAACTAGTTATAGCTGAGCACTGCATGTATACTGATAAGAACTTAGTGTCTCCTTATTTCAGCCTTTGTAAAAGTCAAGAAGACTAGTCTTAGGTCACTAAAATCAGACTACTGTAGGACACGCAGGTGCGGATTCTTTTTGTTTGAGTAGATCCTGAATATTGGGTTGGAAGAAATTCGATCCTGGAGACGGTTGGAAATGTTAGGATGAATACTACACCAAAGAGCATGAATTGATTGGAAATGCTCAGATGAATGTTACGATCGTGTAGCGCAATCCCATAATGGATCAGAACGCCTTAGGCATATTCTTATTTTGGTGTGACTGATGAACTCGACCCTGTGTCAAAATCTGATATCAAGCTAAGACAGACCCTAAAAGTGGGGAATGATGGAAGCCTAAGTCGATGCAAG
>Ga0153951_1000938_pt1 | contig 10390 bp, 7 predicted proteins | sample TSNJ035MetaG_FD_102278 | JGI IMG/M metagenome (GOLD analysis project Ga0153951, IMG submission 102278) | Attine ant fungus gardens microbial communities from New Jersey, USA - TSNJ035 MetaG | ecosystem: Host-associated > Fungi > Mycelium > Unclassified | place: USA: New Jersey, Wharton State...
AGCGCGGCAAGCGGCATCGGCCAAGCTCGGCAGAACGACAGGCAGCGACACCAACAGGAACAGACATCAGATGGCACAAGAACCCCTCGCCGGCGACACCGGCTCCACCTACGCGCCGCTCACGCCGGTGCCCGACGCGCGCCGCGCCTTCCGTACCGGCGACGCATTCGCGCTCTGGTTCTCCCTCGGCATCGGCCTGCTCGTCGCGCAGGCGGGCGCACTGCTGGTGCCGGGGCTATCGCTGCCGCACGCGCTCATTGCGATCGCGCTCGGCAGCGTGATCGGCGTCGTGCTGCTCGCGCTCGTGGGCGTGATCGGCACCGACACCGGGCTCGCGGCGATGTCGTCGCTGCGTCCGACGCTCGGCGTGCGCGGCGCGTCGGTGCCGGCCGTGCTGAACATGGTGCAGCTGGTCGGCTGGGGCTCGTTCGAGGTGATCGTGATGCGCGATTCCGCCGACGCGCTCGCCAAGCAGGCATTCGGCCTGTCGATGCCGCTCGTCTGGACCGTGCTCTTCGGCGCGCTCGCGACGCTGCTCGCGGTCAGCGGGCCGCTGTCGTTCGTGCGGCGCTTTCTGCGCAAATGGGGCATCTGGCTGCTGCTCGCGGGCGCCGCATGGCTCACGTGGAACCTGCTCGCGCGCCACCATCTCGCGGACCTGATGCAGCGCCCCGGCACGGGCGAGATGTCGTTCGGCGGCGCAATCGACCTCGTGGTCGCGATGCCGCTCTCGTGGCTACCGCTGATTTCCGACTACACGCGCTTCGGCCGCCGCGCCGGCGAGACGTTTCGCGGCACGCTGTACGGCTACGGCATCGCGAACATCTGGTTCTATGCGCTCGGCGCGATCTACGGTCTCGCGGCGGGCGGCGGCGACGCGCTGCTGACGAGCGCGCTCGCGCAAGCGGGCGGCGGCTTTGCGCTGCTGCTGATCCTGATCGACGAAATCGACAACGCATTCGCCGATATCCACTCGGCCGCGGTGTCGACCGGCACGTTCTGGACGCGAGCGAGCGTGCCGCTGCTGTCGGCCGCGTTCGGCGCGCTCTGCACGATGATCGCGCTGCTCGTGCCGATGGCGAAGTATCAGAACTTCCTGCTGCTGATCGGCTCGGTATTCGCGCCGCTGTTCGGCGTCGTGCTGATGGATCACTTTATCGTGCGCAAACGCCGCATCGACGCCACGGTGCTCGCCGACCTGCGCGGCCGCTACGGCTTCTCGGGCGGCTGGCATCTGAGCGCGTTCGTCGCGTGGGCGATCGGCATCGCCTCGTACCAGGTGATCAATCAATGGCTGCCGAATCTCGGCGCAACACTGCCTTCGCTGGCGATCGGAGCGGTGTGTTATTTCGTGTTCGTGTCGACGCGCAAGACCGCGTATGCCTGAGTGGTGAATGCTTCGGCGCTGCATGCGGCCCGTGCGAGCTCGAAGCTCTCAGCACGACGGCATTGGCCGAAGTCGTGGGCTGCATAGCGCGGCGTATCGCGGCATATCGCGCAAACCGATCTGCGCGATATGCCCGCAGTCGAATCACCCAGCCTCGGCCGCGTGGAGAAACGGCGTGCCGCGCGCCGTCTCCCCACCCATCAGTTTGATCGCTGTGAAAATCACGCGGCCGAAGCAATGCCCCTGCTGCGATACGGCCGATTTCTATTTCTTCGCGGCTTTACGCCTGCGCGATTCGATTTTTCGGCACAAGTCCGTGAGCAGCCAACGCGCCACGGTTTCAGGGCGATTCGGCGCATAGGACGCGAATTTGGTTTCGTTTTCGAAGTGAACGATGACGGTTCCCGTCATCACGCGATAGGTACCGGCGTAATTGACGCCGTCCAGTTCCACGCTCAGCGCGTGCGTGGTTTCGTATTCTGCAAAGGTCAAGATAAAAGCGATATCTCAAAAAAGACGAGACATTATCGCTTCGATCTCCTACAAATCAAAAAATATATGCAAATTGTTGCATATTAAGTCATTACGTGTCGCCGCCCCGTCCGCGGCGCGCCCGCAAACCTCGCTATGGCCGCGATTGGCGTGCATTGGCCTCGGGTCCCACCCCAGTTCCGGCCGCGCGTTAATGGTGCTCGAGCGCTAGCACGGGCGTGTCGGCGAAGCGCTCGAGCGCCCGCTTCCCGTCGCGTTGAGCCTCGGCTTCATCGCCGAAGGTCGTTTCGCTGTAATCGATGACCTTGACACCGCTGCCGACCGGCCGCGGAATCGTGATGCCCCAATGCCAACCGCCCTCCTGCTCGAAGACATGGAGCGTCGGGGATAAATGCGAATCTTGTGATAAAGATCCTCTCATAACATGCCTCACTTTCCGAACATTCGAAGCCACTACCCACTTCGACCAGTTTAGGCGTTATCTTGCTGCGTTGCAGCAAAAAAATGTCAGAGAATGTAGAGGAAAACTGAAAAGAGTCTGACACGCCTGTGTCAATCTTCTGAGGATGCCGCTTATCCGGCTCCGCACGACAACGACGGTTTGCGCCGAAAAAACCACATCTGCACCAACCACGGGCAAGGGCCCGCGCACTCCGCGTCAATAAGCAAAGCCGCGCCCGGCGAACGCGGCTTTGCGAAGCGATTCACACGGCGTCGACCACCGACGCCGGCCACGCAGCTTATCCGTTGATGACGTCCGCGCCCTTCGGCACGGTGAACTTGAACGCATCGGCCGGCAACGCGGGATTTTTCTGGATATTCGAGAAGGTCAGCAGCGTCACGTTGCCGAACACGTCATGCAATTCCATCGCTTCGAGATTGCCGTCCTTGAAGCCGATACCAACACGCTGGAACTGCGTGTCCTTCGCCTTCGGCGTCAATTCGAGCCAGTCGATGCCGGCCTTCACGCCGGCGTCATGCAACGTGAAGTTCTTGTCCAGATCGTTGCTGCCGAACAGGATCGCCGCCGGACTCGCGCCGAGCGCATTGCCGAGCGCCCGCACCGTGACCTGGTTCAGGTCCTTGTCGTAGACGTAGAGCTTGTCGCCGTCCGCCTGCAACAGTTGCGCGTAAGGCTTCTCGTATTGCCAGATGAACTTGCCGGGCCGCGCGAACGTGAACGTACCGCTCGACGTGGTGGGCTGGCCCGCGCCCACCGTGGGCAGCGCGCCGGACGAGCCCTGCGCCTTGCTCGGCGCGCGCACTTCCTGCTGCACGAAGGTGCCGCGCGCCGCATGAACCTGTGCGACGAACGCCTTCAGTTGCTCGGTGCCGCTCGCGAAGGCGTGCGAAGCGACCAGCAGCGACGCGCCGATCGCCACGCTGCCCGCGCCGCGCGCGAACTTGCGCGCGCTCTGGCGGAGGCGCTCGCCGAGACGGCCGGATCGACGCTCTCGAACGTCATGCTGCGCGATGGTGTGCATATGGTTTCTCCCTTGATTGAATTCGCCGACGGGCCGCGCGAGGCGCATGTGGATAAACACACGGGCCGCCTTTGCGCGCATCCGGCAGCGAGGCTGCGGTGCCGCGCATACCGAAACGGCATGCCGCGCTGCCTACCCGCAGCGGCAACGGCTTATTCCGCTTCCCGCGCCGGCGCCAGAATTTCGCGATTGCCGTTCGACGACATCGCCGACACCACGCCCGAATTCTCCATCTGTTCGAGCAAGCGCGCCGCGCGGTTGTAGCCGATGCGCAAGTGCCGCTGCACGAGCGAGATCGACGCGCGGCGGTTTTTCAGCACGACGTCGACCGCCTGATCGTATAACGGGTCCGACTCGCCTTCGGTGGACACGGTTCCCGCCGAGCCTTCGTCGCCCTCGCCCGTCACGCCGCCTTCGAGAATGCCCTCGATGTAGTTCGGCTCGCCCTGTTCCTTGAGCTTGTCGACGACGCGATGCACTTCGTCGTCCGACACGAACGCGCCGTGCACGCGCACCGGCAAACCGGAGCCCGGCGGCAGATAGAGCATGTCGCCCATGCCGAGCAGCGACTCGGCGCCCTGCTGGTCGAGAATCGTGCGCGAGTCGATTTTCGACGACACCTGGAAGGCCATGCGCGTCGGCACGTTGGCCTTGATGAGCCCGGTGATGACGTCGACCGACGGCCGCTGCGTGGCGAGAATCAGGTGGATGCCGGCCGCACGCGCCTTCTGCGCGATGCGCGCGATCAGCTCTTCGACCTTCTTGCCGACCACCATCATCAGGTCGGCCAGTTCGTCGATCACGATCACGATGTTCGGCAAGCGCGTGAGCGGTTCCGGATCGTCCGGCGTGAGGCTGAACGGATTCGGCAGCTTCTCCTCGCGCTTGGCCGCGTCGTCGATCTTGTTGTTGTAGCCGGCGAGATTGCGCACGCCGAGCTTGCTCATGAGCTTGTAGCGGCGCTCCATTTCGGCGACCGCCCAGTTCAGCGCGTGGCCCGCCTGGCGCATGTCGGTGACGACCGGGCAGAGCAGATGCGGAATGCCTTCGTAGACGCTCATTTCGAGCATCTTCGGATCGATCAGGATCATGCGCACCTGCTCGGCGCTCGCCTTGTAGAGCAGCGAGAGGATCATCGCGTTGATGCCGACCGACTTGCCCGAACCGGTCGTGCCGGCGACGAGCAGGTGCGGCATCTTCGCGAGGTCGGCACACACGGGCTTGCCGCCGATGTCCTTGCCGAGGCCCATCGTGAGCGGCGAAGCCGCATCGGCATAGACGGCCGAGCCGAGAATCTCGGAGAGGCCCACGGTCTGACGGCGCTGGTTCGGCAGCTCCAGCGCCATGTAGTTCTTGCCCGGAATCGTTTCGACGACGCGGATCGACACGAGCGACAGCGAACGCGCGAGGTCCTTCGCGAGATTGACGATCTGGCTGCCCTTCACGCCGGTGGCCGGCTCGATTTCGTAGCGCGTGACGACCGGCCCCGGATAGGCGGCGACCACGCTCACTTCGACGCCGAAGTCCTTGAGCTTTTTCTCGATCAGGCGCGAAGTGAATTCGAGCGTATCGGCGGAAATGGTTTCCTGGGCGGCGGGCGCGGGGTCGAGCAGCGAAATGGGCGGCAGCGTGGAGTCGCCCGGCAGATCGGTGAAGAGCGGCACCTGCCGTTCCTTTTCGACGCGCTCCGACTTCACTGGCGTAACGACGGGCGGCACGATCATCACGGGCTCATGTTCCTCGATGCGCACGCGGCCCTTCTCGACCTTGCCCTCACGCTTGACGGCGGCGGCTTCGCCGAGCTTGCGGTCGCGCCCGGCTTCGCGGCGCAGCTTCGCGAACGTGACCGCGGAAATGATCGACTCGCCGACCTTCTCCGCAACCGATAGCCACGAGAAACGGAAGTACAGCGACAGCCCGATCGCGAGCCCGAGCAGCAGCGCGAGCGTGCCGCCGGTGAAGCCGAGCGCATGCGAGATGCCGCGCGCGACGGCCTCGCCGATCACGCCGCCCGGCGCGCGCGGCAACTGCACCTTGAGCGACCACATGCGCAGCGCCTCGAGGCCGTTGCACGACAGCAGCACGAGCATGAACGCGAATGCGTCCGCGAGCCAGCTCACGCCGTGCGGCGCGGCGTCGTCCTGCGGCTCTTCGTGGCGGGTGATACGCCGGTAGTTCGCGGAGATATGGCGGCCGAGCAGCACGATCCACCAGTAGGCGGACAGGCCGAACAGCAGCAGCAGAATGTCGGACGTCCATGCGCCGACGCGGCCCGCCCAGTTCGAGATGTGGTCGACCTGCGCGGCGTGGGTCCAGCTCGGGTCGTGCCTGCTATAGCTGACGAGGGCCATCAGCAGGAACACGCCGAGCGCTACCTGCAGAATCCAGCGAATTTCGGTGAAGAGGCGCGACATGCGGTGAGGCAATGCCTGCGCGCTCGCGGAATAAGGAGCTTTTGCCATTGATCCTGTTGCCTGGGGTAGCCGGTTCAGGCCGAGACTGCCGCCGGGAACACGGCCCGGGCCTCGCCGCGCGTGGCTTCGGGCCCGATCCCGGCTACCGGAAACTTCGATCCGGCCTATTGTAAACGCTGTGCCCCGCACAGGGCTGTAAATGACGGTAACTTGACCGCTTTGGCCGTTCGGCTGCTTGAAACGCGGAGGCGCGGAAGGCGGCCCGACCGGTTCGGCGCGCGAGCCGCGTGCCCGACGTCCGGCTGTCCGCCCGCGCGCAGCCATGGCGCCGGCCTATGCCGCCACCCTATCGCGGCGATCGGAAAGCTTCATGGCGCAGCCGCGCGCCTCGCCCTTTATAATGCCGGACTGACACCCATCTACCGTTTCAGCTCAAAACCGCACGGCCTCGCATGAGCGGGCCGCGCGCTGCACAAGGATTCGATCATGCCCGCAACTGCAACGAAACACGCCAAGGTTCTGATTCTCGGCTCCGGTCCCGCCGGCTACACGGCGGCGGTCTACGCGGCGCGCGCCAACCTCTCGCCGGTGCTCGTCACGGGCCTCGCGCAAGGCGGCCAGCTGATGACCACGACCGACGTCGAGAACTGGCCCGCCGACGCCAACGGCGTGCAAGGCCCGGAACTGATGGCACGCTTTCTCGAGCACGCCGAGCGCTTCAACACCGAAATCATCTTCGACCACATCCACACGGCGAAGCTCGACGAGAAGCCGATCCGCCTGATCGGCGACGCGGGCGAATACACCTGCGACTCGCTGATCATCTCGACCGGCGCCTCGGCACAATACCTCGGCCTGCCGTCGGAAGAAGCGTTCATGGGCAAGGGCGTGTCGGCCTGCGCGACCTGCGACGGCTTCTTCTACAAGCAGCAGCACGTGGCCGTGATCGGCGGCGGCAACACCGCGGTCGAAGAAGCGCTGTACCTCTCCGGCATCGCCAAGAAGGTGACTGTGATCCATCGCCGCGACAAGTTCCGCGCCGAGCCGATCCTGATCGACCGCCTGCTCGCGAAGGAAAAGGAAGGCGTCGTCGAAATCAAGTGGAACCACGTGCTCGACGAAGTGACCGGCGACGCGTCCGGCGTCACCGGACTGCGCATCAAGCACACGCAAACCGGCGCAACCACCGACCTCGAATTGCAGGGCCTGTTCGTCGCGATCGGCCACAAGCCGAACACGGACATCTTCGCAGGCCAGCTCGAGATGAAGAACGGCTACATCATCACGAAGGGCGGCCTGAACGGTTTCGCGACCGCGACGAGCGTGCCGGGCGTGTTCGCCGCCGGCGACGTGCAGGACCACGTGTACCGTCAGGCGATCACGAGCGCGGGCACGGGCTGCATGGCCGCGCTCGACGCGCAGCGCTACCTCGAAACCATCGACGAGATGGCCGGCGAGCACGCGATGAGCCAGGAAGCGGAGCGTTGATTCACAGCGCTTCGTCGCGATGCGGGACTGTGAGGGAAAGCGCGACGGTAAAATGACGGCAGGGCGCAGCCCGGCCGTCCGACCGAAAGAAGGCCGCGGCTGAAAAGCCGGCGGCCTTTTTTGTGTCCGGCGCGCTCGGATTGAGGGTTTGCGATGCGTCCGCGTGATGCACTTGCTTGATGCACTTTGCGCGTTGCGCCTTCTCGCCAGGCTTCGTGTGACGCGCTCGTGCTGTGTGCCGCGCTTCATCGAGCGCTTTGTGCCAGGCTTTGCGCCAAGCGTCCCGCCGAGCTTGCGTGTCCGACTTGCGCTCGCTGGCACCGGCGCACGATCTTCGCGCTTCGCTTGAGCCGACCTTGCAAGCCAACACATCCGCCGCCCAAGCCCCGCGCGACCGACCTACTCTTTCCGTGTATTGCCGATATGCCGAAGAATCTGCCCCACCCCAACGAACCGAAACGCCCGCAAGCCGCCGCACGGCCCGCGCCGGCCCCAGCGGCACCCGCAGCCGTGCCGAAACCCGATCGCACGACGGGGCTCGCCGGTCTCGGCGCGCTACGCGAGGCGTTGAAGGGCGATGCCGAGCAGCGCGAGCGCGAACAGACGGCGGCCCGGGCGGCGCAGCGCGAAGCCGCGGCGGACGCCAACCTGTTCCGCCACGAGATCGGCGAAGTCGCGCCGCTCGTGGCGGCGCCGCGCGCGACCTTGACACGCAATCCCCCGCCGCCGCTGCCGGTGCAAACGCTGCTCGACGAAGAGGCTGTGCTGCACGAAGCGATCTCCGATGAATTCGATCCCGAGGTGCTGCTCGAAACCGACGAGACGCTCTCGTATTGCCGCCCCGGCGTGAGCCGCGACGTCGTGCGCAAACTGCGGCGCGGCGACTGGATCGTGCAGGCGCAAATCGACCTGCACGGCATGCGGCGCGAGGAAGCGCGCGAGGCGCTGGCGGAGTTCATCCGCGAATCGGTGAGGCGCGGCTTGCGGTGTTTGCGCGTGATCCACGGCAAGGGCCTGGGGTCGATCGGCAAGGAGCCGGTGCTGAAGGGCAAGGTGCGCGCATGGCTCGTGCAGAAGTCCGAGGTCATCGCGTTCTGTCAGGCGCGGCCGCACGACGGCGGTGCCGGCGCGGTGGTCGTGCTGCTGCAACCGGGCGCGTTGCCGGCGCATGGGGTGCAGGCGAAGGGTTGACGGGCCTCTCCGGGGGCGAGGCTGCGAGGCTAAGCCTCGGCCTGGGCTAAGACCTGGGCCGCTCTGGCTCTGGCTCTGGCTCTGGCTCCGGACCTGAGCCCGAGCCGCTGGGCGGCCCCGCCCACGCATCCCCGCTTATAACCCGCAAGGTCTCGCGTGAGCTTGTGGTCACGCGGCCGCACTTCCACACTCTCATCGCAAGCTGTCGATTTTCGCTGCCGCCGTTCGTCGTCGGGTAAACGGCCATCGTGGCCGTCGCGCGGTGGCCGCCATTGCCACCGCACCGTGCCGTGCAACCGTCAAAAGGTGATCGCGATGCCTCTACAGCTCTATGCCCACCCGTTCTCGTCTTACTGCCAGAAGGTCCTGACCGCGCTCTACGAAAACGGCACGCCGTTCGAGATGCGCCTGCTCGCGCACGACGACCCGCAGATCATGGCCGAATTCGCCGCGCTCTGGCCGATCAAGCGCTTTCCGGTGCTCGTCGACGGCGGCCGGACCGTGGCTGAGGCGAGCATCATCATCGAATATCTCGGCCTCTATCATCCGGGCCCGGTCGCACTGCTGCCCGCCGACGCGCGCGCCGCGCTCGACGTGCGCGGCATGGACCGCTTCTTCGACAACTACATTTCGACGCCGCAGCAGCGGATCGTCTACGACAGCCTGCGCGCCGAGGCCGAGCGCGATCCGCGCGGCGTCGCCGAGGCGCGCGCGATGCTCGATACCGCGTACGCGTGGCTCGACAAACACATGGCCGGCCGCGAATGGGCCGCCGGCGACCGCTTCAGCCTCGCCGACTGCGGCGCGGGCCCGTTCCTGTTCTACGCCGACTGGACGCATCCGATCGACCCGGCCTTCGCGCACGTACGCGCGTACCGGCAGCGGCTGCTGGCGCGGCCATCGTTCGCGCGCGCGGTCGACGAAGCACGGCCGTATCGTCATTTCTTTCCGCTCGGCGCGCCGGACCGCGATTGAGCGAGGCAAAGCATTGGCCGCGGCGACCTCGGCAACCCCAGCAAACACGGCAACTTCAGCGGCCTTCGGCAAGCCCCGCGCCCCCGGCAAACGCGGTGGACACAACGGCCGCAACCCGCACAACCGCCGCACCAGTCGCCCCCACCGCGACCGGGCTGCGCGCGCCCTCACCGCTCGCCCCCACGCGCAGACAACCCCCTTTCCTCGCTGTAGACTTCATTTCGCAAGCGCGTCTCGACCTTTCCCCGGCTCACCACCCACAAGGCACACCATGGACCGTTTCGAAGCGATGGAGATCTTCACGCGTGTGGTCGAAGCAAACAGCTTTACCAAGGTATCCGAATCGCTCGACCTGCCGCGCGCCAAGGTGAGCCGCACGATCCAGGCGCTCGAGGAACACGTCGGCGTGCGCCTGCTGAACCGCTCGACGCGCCAGGTCAGCGTGACCGAAGACGGCGCCGAGTTCTACGAGCGCTGCGTGCGCATTCTCGCCGACGTCACCGATGCCGAATCGTCGCTGTCGAACAAGCGCGAAAACCCGGCCGGCACGATCCGCGTCGATACGTCGGGCACGCTCGCGCGCTCGCTGCTCCTGCCCGCGCTCGACGACTTCTACCGCCAGTACCCCGCGATCGACGTGCGGCTCGGTCTCGCGGACCGCAACATCGACCTGATTCAGGACGGCGTCGATTGCGTGATCCGCATGGGCACGCCGGAAGAGTCGAGCCTCGTCGCGCGGCGCATCGGGCTCGCGCGCATCGTTACGTGCGCCTCGCCCGCGTACCTGAAAAAGCACGGCACGCCGGCCACGCTCGCGGAGCTCGACCGGCATCGCGCGGTCAACTACGTGTCCGCGCGCAGCGGCAAGACGTTCCCGTTCGAATACGAGGTGGAGGGCGAGATCGAGCGGATTGCGATGACGGGCACGCTCGCCGTCAACGACGGCTCGGTGTACATCA
>Ga0153951_1000939_pt1 | contig 10389 bp, 8 predicted proteins | sample TSNJ035MetaG_FD_102278 | JGI IMG/M metagenome (GOLD analysis project Ga0153951, IMG submission 102278) | Attine ant fungus gardens microbial communities from New Jersey, USA - TSNJ035 MetaG | ecosystem: Host-associated > Fungi > Mycelium > Unclassified | place: USA: New Jersey, Wharton State...
ATGCTCGTCGCGGCCGTGTTTCTCACGGGCTTCACGGTGGTCGGCACGCAGTTCGGCCTGAACGCCGTCGCCGCGCTCGTCTATCCGACCGCGCTGCGCGCGAAAGGCACCGGTTCGGCGGTCGGCATCCAGAAGATCGGTGCCATCGCGGGGCCGGTGATCGGCGGCATGTTGATGGCCGCGCATCTGCCCGTCGAGCAACTGTTCTTCTTCGGCGCGGCGCCGGTCGCGCTCGTCGCGGTACTCGCCTTCGTCCTCGGCCGCCTGCATCGTCGTCGCGACGACGCCGCGTCGGACAACACTCAATCAGGAGCAGCCCATGTCGCTTGAAGTCGTTCCCATCGACGCCGCGCGTCCGGATTTCGCCGGTCTCGCGCGAGGCGTCGATCTCGCCGGGCCGATCGCCGAAGACGTCGCCTGCGCGATCGACGCGGCCATGAACCACTACGCGGTGCTCGTGTTCCGCGGGCAGCCGCTCACGCAGGAACAGCAGCTGGCGTTCGCGGGCGCGCTCGGGCCGCTCGATCTCGGCTTCAAGCGCGTGGCCCGTCCGCATGCGCGGCTCGCCTACCAGGAGCTGGCCGACATCTCGAACATCGACGAGTCCGGACAGGTTGCGGACCGCGCGCATCGGCGCATCGTCGGCAATCTCGCGAACCAGCTGTGGCATAGCGATAGTTCGTTCCAGCAGCCGGCCGCGCGCTATTCGATGCTGCATGCGGTCGTGGTGCCCGAGTGGGGCGGCGAGACCGAATACGCGGACATGCGTGCCGCGTGGGACGCGCTCGATCCGCGCGACCAGCGGGAACTCGACGGGCTCGAAGCGGAGCATTACGCGCTGTACTCGCGCTTCCTGCTCGGCGATACCGAGTACACCGAAGAACAGCGCAACGCGCTGCCGCCGGTGCGCTGGCCGATCGTTCGCGAGCACGCGGGGTCGGGCCGCCGGCATCTGTTTATCGGCGCGCATACGACGCATGTCGTCGATCGCACGATCGCCGAAGGACGCATGTTGCTGGCGGACCTGCTCGAACATGCGACCGCGCGCCGCTTCGTGTACGCGCATCAGTGGCAGCCCGGCGACCTCGTGATCTGGGACAACCGCTGCACGCTGCATCGAGGCCGCCGCTACGACCTGTCGGTGCGCCGCGAACTGCGGCGCGCGACGACGATCGACGTGGATCGCCACGCCGGGGCGAACACGGCTCAACCCGAACCTGCACACGGAGCGCGGTAAATGAAGCTGAACGACGACGAACAGGCGATGCTCGACGGCCGCGACGGCCCTGCCGTGCAGCGCGCGATGGATCTGCTCGTGCGCTATGGCGAAGCGCTCGGTGCGCCACGGCTGGTGGACACCAACAACGTATGCGGCACGGTCGGCGCGACGATGCCGTTCCTGCGCGATTACGCGGCGCAGCACGGCGGCCTCGACGCGGTGTTTTCCGAATTCAATCTCGACAGCCCGGATGTCGTTGAGGTGCCGAAGGCGAAGGTGTTCAGCAGCCATTTGCAGCAGGGGCTCGACCCGGAGCATGCGCAGCGCCAGGGGATCGACAGCCAGATTGTCAAGCTCTATCGCCAGGGCGAAGCCTACACGGGGCGCCTCGGCATCCAGCCGCTCAATACCTGCGCGCCGTATCTTGCCGGCAACGTGCCGGTGCGCGGCGAGCATTGCGCGTGGATGGAGTCGTCGGCGGTGATCTACATCAACGCGGTGCTCGGCGCGCGCACGAACGCGGAAGGCCGCGAGAGCACGGGCGCCGCGATGCTGACCGGCAAGATTCCTTACTGGGGTCTGCACCTCGACGAGAACCGCGGCGGCACGCATCTGATCGAGCTCGATATCGAGGTGAAGACGGTGCAGGACTGGGGGCTGCTCGGCTACTACGTCGGCGAAGTCGTGCAGGACCGCATTCCGGTAATCGACGGGCTGCGCGACGTGCCGAACCTGCCGAAGCTCAAGCACTTCGGCGCGGCGGCGGCATCGTCCGGCGGTGTCGAGATGTATCACATCGTCGGTCAGACGCCGGAGGCGCGCACGCGCGACGAAGCGTTCCGTGGCCGCCGGCCGGTCGAGACGATCCGCTATGGCGCGGCCGAGCGGCGTCTCGCGTACGAACGCGTGAACACCACCGCGAAGGATGCGCAGGTCGATTTCGTAATGCTTGGCTGTCCGCACTATTCGATCGAGCAGATCTGGGAAGTGTGCCAACTGCTCGAAGGCCGGCGCATCGGCGCGAACACCGAGCTATGGATCTTCACCGCGCGTGCGACACGGCAACTCGCCGACCAGGCCGGCTACACGAAGCTGATCGAGGACGCGGGCGGCGTGCTGATGACCGATACGTGCTCGGCGATCGGCCGCGTGATGCCCAAGGGCACGCGCGTCGTCGCGCTCGACTCGGCGAAGCAGGCGCATTATCTGCCCGCCATCATGGGCGTACAGGCATGGTTCGGCACCACGGCCGACTGCATCGAGGCCGCAGTGACGGGCCGCTGGCAAGGAGGGCTTACCGCATGAACGCGAAGAACGACGACACGACGGCGGGCGCAGCGGACGCGGCCATCGTGCTGCATGGCCGCAAGGTGGTCGGCGGCTGTATCGAGGGCGAAGCGCTGGTGACGCGCGATCGCATCTCCGGCTGGGGCGGCATCGACCCGCGCACCGGCACGATCATCGAGACGCGCCACGAACTGCGCGGACAGAGCTTCGCGAACAAGGTGCTCGTGTTTCCGGGCGCGAAGGGCTCGTCGGGCTGGTCGAGCCAGTTCCATATCGCACGGATCGCCGGCACCGCGCCGGCGGCGATGCTGTTCAACGAAATGACCACGAAGATCGCGCTCGGCGCGGTGGTCAGCCATGCGCCCTCGCTGACCGACTTCGACGTCGATCCGCTCGACGTGATCGAAACGGGCGACTGGGTCCGCGTCGATGCCGACCGTGGTGTCGTCGAAGTGCTGAAGCGCGGTCGCGCCTGAGCTTGCCGCGCGGGACATCCGCGCGCACCTGACATTGTTTTAATGGAGAAAATGTTGTGAAGACTGGTACTCGTATCGTCCGCCGCAGCGGGCAATCGACGAGCTGGAAACTCGACGCGGACGTGTGCATCGTCGGCGCGGGTATTGCCGGCACCTCGGCCGCACTCGAAGCGGCGGCACTCGGCCGCAAGGTCGTGCTGGTGGACAGCCTGCCCGCGCTCGGCGGCCAGGCGGTCAACTCGATCATCGGCACGTTCTGCGGACTGTTCTCGAACGGACCGAAGCGCTTTCAGGTCACGCACGGCATCGCGGACGGCATCCTGCGCGATCTCGGCGAGAAGGGCGCGCTGCACTATAAGGAAGGACCTCTGACGACCGTCGTGCTGTACGACGAAGTCGCGCTCGCGCGCTGGATCGAACAGAAGATACTCGACGCCGGCATCACCGTCGTGCTCGGCGCGGTACTGCGCGACGTGACGCGCGACGGCCGGCGGGTGAGCGAGCTCGATGTGGCGACGCGCTACGGCGACGTGCGCATCGCGGCGAAAGGCTTCGTTGACGCGAGCGGCGACGCGGCGCTCACGTGGCTCGCCGGCTTCGACTGCCAGGAGCCGGACACGCCGATTCGCGGCACGCAGATGATCGTGCTGGAAAACCTCGACGAAACCGATCTGCCGACCCCGACCGCTTTCCGCGAACGCGTCGAGGCGAAGGCGAACGAGTACGGGCTGGAGCGCAAGGACGGTCTCGTGTTCTATTTCCGCGGCCGCAACATCGGCATTGCCAACATGACGCACATCGAGACGCCGCTCGAACCGATGGCGGCGTCGCACACCGCGCTCGTCGGGCGCGACCAGGCGGACCGCGCGTTCGAGTTCCTGCGCAGCGAGTATCCGCACATCTATCGCAATGCGCACATCCGCAGCTACGGTTTGCCGGGTATCCGGCAGACGCGCTGGATCGTCGGCGAGCAGCAGTTGACCTCGGAAGACGTGATTACCGCGAAGCAGTTTCCCGACGCCGTCGCGCGCACGTCATGGCCGATCGAGCTGCACGATCGCGCGGAAGGCTACGAATGGAAACCGTTCGGCGACGACCATCTGCATACCGTACCGTTCGGCAGTCTCGTCGTGAAGGGCGCGGACAATCTGATCGCGGTCGGCCGCTGTATCGACGCCGACGCGAGCGCGCTGTCGAGCGTGCGCGTGATGGGGCCGTGCATCGCGATGGGCGCGGCGGCCGCGCATGCGTTCGATCTCGCGGACGGCGGCAGCGTTCAGCAGATCGATCGCGGCGCGCTGCGCGAGCGGCTCTCCGACAACGTCGATCGTATCGATCCGCCGCATCTGAAGGACTGACGCACGGCTTGCCCGTATCGCGGGAATCCGACAGAGGTGCGCGACAAGCACCCGTTCCCGCGAGTCCACTCACTGCATGACCGGAACCCCATGACGCGTCGGGCACTGCCCGGCGGTCAATGCGGAACTTCCTGGAGGAGACAATGATTCAAACCTTGCCCGAGGCGCGCACACTTGACGTGTCGCGTCTGATCGACGAACAGAAGGTCGGCTGGTTCGCAGTCCTGCTAATTGCATCGACATGGCTCGTGATGCTGACCGACGGCTACGAACTGAGCGCGCTGGCGTTCGCCGCGCCATCGCTGATCCGCGCATGGCACATCGAGCGCAGCGTGCTCGGGCCGGTGTTTGGCGCGAATATTTTCGGCATCATGATCGGCTCGATCGTGTTCGGCTACGTCGGGGATCGCATCGGCCGCAAGCGCGCGATCCTGTTCGGCGCATGCTGGTACGGCGTCGCCACGCTCGCGACCGTGTGGGCGTCCAGCGTCGACCCGTTGCTGTGGCTGCGCTTCGTGGCGGGCATCGGCATCGGCGGCGCGGTGCCGAACGCGTTCGTGCTCGTCTCGGAGTTCGCACCGAAGCGGCTGCGCGCAACCTGGGTCACGCTGATGTTCACCGGCTACACGCTCGGCGCGGGCTTCGGCGGTGGCGTCGCGGTGTGGCTCGTGCCGCACTACGGCTGGCCGGCGGTATTCGTGGTCGGTGGCGTCGCGCCGCTCGTCGTCGCGGCCCTGCTGTGGTTCGTGATGCCCGAGTCGCTGCGCTACCAGGTGCTGAAGGGCTGGTCTCGCGACGGCATCGCGGCGACCGCCGCGCGCCTCAGGCCGGAACTCGCACTGCCGTCCGACGCGCATTTCGTCGTGACCGACGAGCGCCGCGTCGAGAAATTCTCGCCGCGCATGCTGTTCGCGGGCCGCTTGCGCTACGTGACGACGGCACTGTGGCTCGCGTACATCGCCAACTCGATGGCGCTGTTCTTCCTGCAAAACTGGTTGCCGGTGCTGATCGAGGCGACCGGCGTCGATGCGCATCGCGCCGCGCTGATGACGACATTGTTCTCGGTCGGCGGCACACTCGGCGGTCTCGTGCTGATGCGCTTCATCGACCGGCATGGCGTGCGGCTCGTCACCTGCCTGCCGTTGATCGGCTTTCCGCTCGTCGCGGCGCTCGGCATGGATCTGAAGATGGGCTTGCTGACCGCCGCCGTGTTCGGCGTGGGCTTCTGCGTGGCTGGAACCCAGGCCGGGCTCAACGCGGTCGCGTCGATCGTCTACCCGACCAGCTTCCGCTCGAAAGGCACCGGCACCGCGATCGGCGTGGCGAAGATCGGCTCGATCTCCGGTCCGATGATCGGCGGCATGCTGCTGGCCGGACATCTGCCGGTGCGCGATCTGTTTCATGTCGCAGCGCTGCCGGTCGTAAGTGTCGCGGTGCTGATGTTCGTGCTCGGCCGCATGTACCGGCCCGGCGGTATCGAGGAAGACGTCATGTCCACCGATGCACCGTTGCCGGCTGCCGGCGCCGCGGCGAAACGGTAGGACAGACAGGCGGGATGCGCGGCCGCGCATCGTGGCGGGAGCCGGCACTTTAGCGCGCAAGGCTCCTGCTCATCGGCTTTCATTTGCAGTCCACATCACATTCAAACTGGAGAGAGACAATGAAAACAGCAGTTTGCACTGCTGCGGTCGTTTGCGCCTGCGCAGCGCCGCTGGCGGCTCACGCGCAGAGCTCGGTCACGCTGTACGGCATCATCGATACGGGCATCGCGTGGACGAATTCGGTCGCGTCGTCGATCACGACGCAGGGCGCTTCGCGCTGGTCGATGGCGACAGGGTGGGGCAGCGGCGACCGCTTCGGCTTCGTCGGGCGAGAGGACCTCGGCGGTGGCCTCGCCGCCATATTCCGGCTCGAAGCGGGGTTCAGCGGACTGAACGGCACGTCGTCGCAGGGTGGCCGGCTGTTCGGCCGGCAGGCCTATGTGGGGCTCGCCAGCGAGCGCTACGGCCAGCTCACTTTCGGCCGTCAGTATGACTATACGTTCGACTACGTCGCGCCGCTGCTGTCGTGGCTACAGTTCGGCAGCATCTACGGCGCCCATATCGGCGACGTCGACGATACGTTCCAGACGTTCCGGCTCGACAACACTGTCAAGTACGAAGTCAGCCCGCTCACGGGCCTGAAGATGGGCGCGATCTATGCGTTCAGCAACCAGGCAGCCGGCGCGGATGGCCAGGGCTTCGCCAACAATCGCGCCTACGGGTTCGGCCTCGACTACCAGCGCGGCGCGCTGCATGCGGTCGCGAGCTATCTGCAACTGAACAATCCGTCGGCGGGGCTCGCCTCGGGCAGCAATCCGAACGGGGCGGTCGGCGATGAATATAGCGGCTCGACCAGCATCTTCTACAACGCGGGCTTTGTCGAACGGCAGCGGATTTCGGCGCTCGGGGCCGGCTACACGTTCGGTGCCGCGACGGTCAACGCCGTGGTGACCGATACGCGGCTCGACTATCGAGGCGGTCAGACCATGCGGGTGGACAACTACGAAATCAACGGACGCTACCAGTTCACGCCGGCGCTGATGGCCGGCATCGGCTATATCTTCACCGACGGCCACGGCTATACCGGCACCGGCGCAACGTCCTTCGCGACCGGCGACCGGCCGAAGTGGCACCAGGTCAACGCGGGCATCAGCTATCTGCTGTCCAAGCGCACGGACGTGCATATGTCGCTGGTTTATCAGCACCTCGCCGGCGATGCGAGCACGGTCGCGATCAACTTCTTCGGGCCCGCGGGGGCGGGACGCACCAGTCAGATCGCCGTGCTGGCGGGATTGCGGCACCGGTTCTGATGAACCGCGCGAGGGCCGCTACGCGTTGTAGCGGCCATTCAGGCGTCACCCCAGGCGGCATCTCATCGCACGCTAGACGGCCGGTGGCGCCGCCGTGTTCTTGTCATGCGCGCGCGATGCCAGCCATGCCATGCCGGCGCCGAGTCCGCCCGCAAGGCCGCCAAACGTGCCGATCCACGGCATGCCGAAGCGGTCTGCGATGTGATTGCCGAACAGCGCGCCGGCGCCGATCCCGACGTTGTACAGACCGGAATAGATCGATACGGCAAGGTCCGTCGCTTCCGGCGCCAGCTTGAGCATCCATGCCTGCATCGCGAGCCCGAAGCAGACGATCGCGCCGCCCCAGACCACGATATGTACGGAGAGCGTGACGATATCGAGCGAGCACGGGAACAGGATCAGCAGGCACACGGACAGCGCGACAATCGATGTCAGCAGGAATTGCGCCGGCCGTCGAGGGTAGAGGTGGTTGAAGCAGAGGGCCGCCGGAATGCCGGCGCTGCCGAACAGGATCAGCAGGTAGGTGATCTGGCCTTCGCTCGCATGGCTGACGCTGCGCACGAACGGCTCGATGTAGGTATACGACGTGAAGTGCGCGGACACGACGAGAACCGTAATCGCGTAGAGCGCCACCAGCATCGGCTTGCGCAGCAGCGCGGGCAGGTGCGCGAGCGAGCCCGTTTGATGGCTGGGCAACTCGGGCAGTGTGGCGCGCAATATCGGCAGCGTAATGGCCGACGCGCACGCGAGTGTCAGGAAGGTGATCCGCCAGCCCAGCGCCTGGCCGATCACGCGCCCGATCGGAATGCCGGCCACCATCGCGATCGACGTGCCCATCGCCAGCAGGCTGAGGGCGCGGCTTTTCCGCTCCGGCGGCGCGAGCCGCACGACCAGCGCAACGGAGATCGACCAGAAGGTCGCGTGTGCACAGGCGATGCCGATGCGCCCGATGACGAGCACCGGGAAGTTCCACGCCACGCTCGTCACGAGATGGCTGACGACAAACAGAACGAGTACTCCGCTCAACAGCTTGCGGCGTTCGACGTGGCGGGTGAGCGCGGTCAACGGCAGCGACACCGCTGCGACCGTCCACGCATAGATCGTCATCATCAGCCCGACGTCGGTCGGCCGCATGTGCAGGCTCTCGCCGATGGCGCTCAGCAGCGCGACGGGAACGAATTCCGTGGTGTTGAAGATGAACGCGGTCAGCGTCAGCGCGAGCACGCCTGACCACGAGTGTTCCGGATGAGCAGATGCGTTTGTCGACATGCCTGGATGTGGGAAAGAGGAGTCGTGTCCGGTCTGTGCACCTGCGCCTCGGGTCAGCCGGCGCATGCGCCTTATGAGCCACATGAGGAGCCGCATGCGCCATGCCGCGCTGCAATCGCTTCAATCCCCCGACGACAGCACCGGATGTCCGCCCGCGAGCGACGAGCCCCTCAGCAACAACGTGCCGCCGCCTGACGCCGCGAGTTCGTTGGCGGCGTCGAGCAGCCGCGGCGCCAGCTCGATCATGCGCTGTTCCGTCAGCCGCGACGAAGGTCCCGCGATGCTCACCGTGCCGACCGCTTCCTGCCCCCGGCGGCGAATCGGCGCCGCCATCGCGGCCATGCCGGGCATGAACATGTCGACGGTCATGCTGTAGCCGCGCTTGCGCGACGCCTCGATATGCGCGAGCAGCTCGCGCACGGTTTGCGGCGCGTTCGGTCCGAACTCGTCGCGCGAGCCGAAACCCTGTTTCGACACGAGCTCGATCGCCTTTTCGTCGGCGAGCGTCAGCATCCATGCAAGGCCGGCCGAGGTGCACGACAGCTGCGCGACCATCCCCATTTCCGGGTCGTAGCGCAGGCCCGAGCGCGCGCCTTGCGAGCGCGCCAGCCACGCGATGTGATCGACGTCGATCACGCCGAGGCGCACGAATTCGCCCGAATCCTGCGCGAGCCGGTCGAGGATCGGCTGGGCGATGTCCTGCACGCCCGTATTCGACAGATAGCTGAGGCCGAGCGAGGCGAGCTTCGTCGTCAGCACGTAGTCGCCGTGGTTGCGCACCTGGCGCACATAACCCGCGTCGCAGAGTTCGGTCAGCAGCCGATGCGCGGCGCTGCGCGGCATCCCGAGATCGTCGGCGATCGCCACGAGCGGCAGTCCTTCGAAATGATGCGCGAGATGTTCGAGCACGCTCAGGGTTCGGGTAGTCGGTCCAGCCATCAGTAGCTCACTCTTCCTGTCAGTCATTGCAACCTGGTTGCCAGCCTGGATGGTACCTGGCGCGTCCAGTGTCGTCTATTGGAAATAATTTCCAAAATTCGTAAATATGGAATATAGTTCAAAAAAGCGGCGAGACCCTTGCCCTCATGCCGCCCCAATACAAATCAAATCATGGAGATAACGCATGCGTCATTCGAAGAGCCCGGCCGCGTCGGCAGCGGTTTTGCGCTGGACTGAAAAAACGACCTCCCTCGCGGCGCTCGCGTGCCTGCTCGCGGGCGCGGCCGTGCCCGCGCCCGCGCGGGCCGACGAGCCGATCAGGATCGGCATGGTGCTCGCCAAGCAGGGCGCCGTCGCGATCCACTCGGAGTACCTGATGCAGGGCGCGAACATGGTGCTCGAGGAAGACGGCGGCAAGGTGCTCGGCCGTCCGGTGCAGCTGATCTGGCTCGACGAGCCGAGCCCGCAGGCGGCGCAGCAGAACATGCAGAAGCTCATCGACGAAGACAAGGTGGTCGCCATCGTCGGCGGCGGCACGAGCGCCAATGCGCTCGCACTCAGCGCGCTCGCGAATCGCGCGAAGATTCCGTTCATCGCGCCGAACGCGGCGGCCGACGAACTCACGGGCAAGGCCTGCAACCGCTATACGTTCCGCGCGCATCTGCCGGTCAAGCCGCAGGTTCGCGCGATGTCGCAGCAACTGCTGACGCTCGGCAAGCGCTGGTACTTCCTGACCGCGTCGTATGCGTTCGGCCAGGGCGTCAGCGAGCAATTCCAGAAGCAGCTCCTCGCCTCGGGCGGCACGGTGGCCGGCGCCGATGCCGCGCCGCTGAACACGCCCGACTACACCTCGTACATCCTGAAGATTCGCCAGGCCAAGCCCGATGTCGTCGTCAGCGGCCTCGCGGGCAGCGACGTCTCGACGTTCCTCAAGCAGTGGAACGAGATGGGCATGAAAGGGCAGATTCCGATCGCGCAGATCGGCTCGGC
>Ga0153951_1000944_pt1 | contig 10316 bp, 15 predicted proteins | sample TSNJ035MetaG_FD_102278 | JGI IMG/M metagenome (GOLD analysis project Ga0153951, IMG submission 102278) | Attine ant fungus gardens microbial communities from New Jersey, USA - TSNJ035 MetaG | ecosystem: Host-associated > Fungi > Mycelium > Unclassified | place: USA: New Jersey, Wharton State...
ATCATCCTAGTACATTATCTTATACTATGGATAGTAATTTTGTAGAGAAAAGTGCTAATTTGGTACTGTAGTGGAGCAGTTGCCAATGACTTGTAAGTTGCCAGTCATGTGTCTTACACTGTATACCCTGAGTCTTGATTCTAAGTCTTTCCTTTGAACGACATCATTCATCACCTGTAATTCTCTGCATCCTAATTACACATCTGGGAGAGATGAACTGAAAAATGACCGTTCTGTGATTACTAACCCCAGATGTGACATGCTCATGCTCGCCCCTCCGAAATCAATTTCGAACATTGAACTACCCCCTTTACTATGAAACTGCACGCGCGCCCCTCATCTTACTACTGTTGTGAAAATATCAATGATGACCCCGAAGATATTGACTTGAGTGGGGAGTGTTCATGCTAAAATGTGGCTACTTTGAATGTGTTTAGCAGAATTTTGGGAGGAATAAAATAAGAGATAGAGAGTAATCATGTGTCACGGACTGCCTACGTACACCACGTGATAAATTGCTGAAGTTAAGAGAGTAATCATGTGTGAAGCTACCACAGATCTACGATCCAAGGCAAAACCTATACAGGTTTTGTTCAACAGGATTGTTCAGCAGAACTGCCTTCGAAGACTCGGTGGCAGTCCGAGATTGGAAGCACTGGGTGAACAGTTATTCAAGAGAAAGCAAAAAAACTACATACTCACTTCTTCTGCATTCTCCATTGCGGTCGCATTGGTCACATTCTGCCAGGCGTGGGGGAACCGGAACCAAAAATGGACCATTGTCGACAACCATCCTGACAGACCATGTCATATGTGCGACAGTGAAGCGGAAAGAGGAGCGAAGAAAGGCAGGTGAGAACAGGATCGCTAGCTGCGCCGGGTTGTCGAACTCCAGTTTATACCATATTTGAATCTCTGGGCTCCCAAACCTACCGATTCCGACGAATGAAAAACGAACACCGGGCGACTTGCCGTAAAATTTTCTCAGCTGAGCCGAGACGAAATCCCGGACATTCTCATGTCATGATTTAGGAAAATCGCCAGGCCGTCTTCCAGACTAGATGTCTTATTGAGTCAGACGGACTGGAACTACATACCTCCATGTTGGTGGAGCTTGACTTATATGGAAAACTAGCTAATCGCTAAGACGAAAACACGTTGATCTTTTCCTTGCTCTTCCTCTATAACATCCTAGTGTAATGATGAATGCAGTCTTCCTAGCTATTCCACAATTGGGAGGATCTAAAAACAGCCCGCGTTATAGTAAATAGAGGCAAAGAGGATTTTAGCATTGTTGCTGAGCATCAGGTGCTTGAAAAGAACTGTTGCACAACCATGCCTTCAGGATTAAAAGAGGTGAATACACAATGATATCGGTGTCGTGTAACACGGTACAACATGACACAGTATCACAGGGTGACATCACGTCTCGTGGTGGGAGTCATTCCCAGCTTAACATTTTCTAATTTTGACTTGCAGCGTGAAAAACGACATCGTACAAACAAAAATATACACATGTGGGTCTGAATTTGATTATGTAATTCATCTTCAGCACTGGGATGGCCACACTTCTCAACAGCAGTGATCTCACCGGGCCGTATTCATATGCTCGACACATACCGAACAATTCTCTATCCTCATGTTCTTTGCCGATTACCAGGGAACCCGAGAACATAGGCTATTTCTCTGCAGGTCATTGACAATCGATATTTCCATTTGGGAACGCCGAAAGAAATGCATATCGTTGACTGAAATTCATATGATACTCACTGTCTGTCTGTGCACTGGATCGGGTGTCGTCAGTTGTTCCCCACTCCAAAAGTACTGGGAGAAAAAGTTTCTGCCAATGTGTACACGCTATGGTTGCATCATTTCTGGATCATATAAGGTTGCACCAGCGCTGACATTTTCCTGATGATCATTACAACACTCTTATGGATCTTTTTCCTTATTTTTTTAAAATCAAATTCGCTTTTACAAGAGCCGACGAGGAAAGTGATAACTGGGCCGATCAGTCATATTGGCCTGTCTATTTCGTCCTACTCGTGGCCGGACAACTCTCTTTCCGACTGGGAAGCTATTTTCTTAGGTGTCATTGACTGTATTTGATTACGACGATGTCCGACTTTTTTGCGCACTGGATCGAAGTTGTCTGTCGCTTCTATCTCCTTGAAGCTTCTCCATCTCTCCGGATCCCGCAAAATAAGAGGAAAAGTTTCTTATTCCGCTGATGTGCACTTATGGTGTACCATTTACCGCTGCCATTCATTGAATTACTCTTTTCTTGAAACAATCTCAATGATCCTATCTGCCGAGTTCAGATATTGCAAAACGGAAGAATGGGGCGAGGGCGAAGACTTATTGCAAATGTACAACGAGCCTCGTCTTAACCACTTCTATCTATTTCTATCTTACCTTTATTAGATAAGACGAAATCATCTGCACTACGTTGACAAGACACAACCTCCCACGCAACCCCAATCCCGAAAGCTATGGCCCTTCCTACTTCATCTCATCTCATCTCACATCTCATCTTATTTCAAAAGTGGACTAGTGGAAAACAATTGTATGCGTGGTTAAAGATTTAATCATAGCGTTCTTGATATCCGATCGGGGGCTTTAGAAAAAATGCATTTCTATAAAAGATCCTTCTCTTTTTCCCTTGCACTCCACACATACACAGGCCCCTCCCCATTAACTTCAAAGATGGGAGCGTGGACTCGATTTATGGTAAAACTGTTTCTCGACTATTTCGCTTATTATTCTGCAACGACGACGACGACAGCGGATCCCACAGTCATTCTGGACAATGCGACGTTTACAGGGTTGAATTCTGGTTCTGTGGTTCAATTCCTTGGAATACCATTTGCACAACCCCCGTACGTTGCTTCTCCCAAAAATAAGAAAATCTAATCTAATCCATGTTTCTTTTTCTATCTCTGATATTTTTCAAAAAAAGGATTGGGGATTTACGATTTCAATTACCCGAGCCTATCGAATTCTACACTGGACACCATCTCGCAACGACATTTGGACCCGCATGCGCACAGCAAACCCTGCGTATACCAGCCTTCCCACCTCAGGTTCCCAAAGAAGCGATAGATGCCCTGAAGCGTGTGGTTCGCATCTCTCTGGAGAGTGAGGATTGTGAGTGATGTTTTTTTTCTCTTAATCTGATATGATTGGTGTGATGAGAGCGATGGATGGATAGATAACACTTTTTTTTGCTTAATGCGTTAACTAACATGTTACATGCTAAGGTCTGACAATCAATGTGATCGTGCCTCGAAATAGGAGTTCTGAGGATGAAAAGTTGCCTGTTGTCGTGGTAAGCCCCCTTTCCATCGTCCAAAAGCTCCATTGAAAATGATGATAAATATGTATTGGATAGTGGATTCATGGAGGTAATTTCAAATCTCATCTCTTCATGGTCCGAGAATAACATGTATTTTGCTTTTTGTCGCAATGAAAAGGTGGATGGCAGACAGGAGCAGCATCTTCATGCGACGGTCAACCGATCGTCCATCGTTCGATTGAAATAGGAAAACCTATCATCTACGTTAGCATACAATACCGGTCGGTTTTTCCCAACCTATCCTCCTTGAGGTTTGTTGACGATCCCTTTTTTGACTACAACAACGACAGATTGAGCGGGTTTGGATTTTTGGCTGGGAGACAAGTTAAGGAAGCTGGGATTGGGAATCTCGGTCTTCAAGATCGTACGTTGGGTCTTCTAGTCGATTGTTTTAAAAGTTTTACCAATTTTTTTTTTAACTTTAGAAAGATTGGCTTTACGTTGGGTTCAAAAGCACATCTTCGCATTTGGTGGTGATCCTACCAAAGTAACTCTGTACGGACCATTCCCTCCTCTCTCCCGCGCGCGCGCGCGTGTGTGTGTGACTGACTTTTTATTTTTATTTTTTCACAACAACGAAAAAAAAGATGGGGAGAATCAGCTGGAGCTATTTCCATCTCTCTGCACATGGTCTCCAGCCCTCCCCAAGAACCCTCCTCACAAGCACCAACACAAGCACAAAATCTATATCGTGCAGCTTTCATGCAATCTGGATCACCTCTGTCTCTCGGCGATCTCACAACTGGACAACGCTTCTACGACGACATGGTCATTGAAACTGGCTGCTCGGGTGAGGGGGTGGTGGATGATGACACTTTGGCTTGTTTGAGACGCGTTCCGTATGAGAGGATTAAAGCTGTGATTGATCGATCGCCTGGGTTTTTGGATTATGAAGTGAGTTTTGATGTTTTGTTCTTTCTGTTTTTATGTGTGACGGTTTTTCTTTCTCTTTCTCTTTCTCTTTCCTGGTCTATGGGGAGGATAGGGTGCACGGTTATCTTGGCCGCCTCGTGTCGATGGAAAATTCATAATGGATAATCCTTATAAACTCGTTGAACAAGGACATGTTGTGGATATCCCTTTTGTGACAGGTAAATTCTCTCTTTCCTATCTCTTTCTCACATGCACATACAAAAAGGCACATGTGATGACGAAGGCACCTTTTTCTCATTCGGAAACTCGAATATAACGTGAATACTACTTCATCTTCACACAACTCTTCTCTAACATATATACACACACGTTTTACAAAGGACCGAATCCGAATTCAGAGACTACGTCCAAACTATGCTACTACAAGGCATATCAGACGAAAACACGGCCCGTTTCGCAGCACTCTACACCCAAAACGTCACGCAAGGATCACCTTTTGATACCGGGGTTTCAAACGCTTATACACCGCAGTTCAAGAGACTAGCAGCGGTGCAGGGTGATCAAATTTTCCAAGCGCCTCGTCGGCATTTCCAACAATATCGATCTGGGAAACAAGCCATGTGGACTTTTTGTTCGTTGGGTTTTTTTCTCTACTCACTCAAGGTCAGTTCATGATGAGTACTGATTGAATCTTAGTGAGCAAGCGGTTCAAGAGTCAACCGTTGCTTGGTGCAGTAAGCCAAAAGCCATTTGGATTCAATCTTAACCTGAATCTTTGTTAGGCGCACACATCTGATCTGGCCAACACGTTTGGTGGAGGCGAACTCTTGGACTATCTCATCAACTTTGTCGTCCATCTCGATCCTAATGGACCAGGACAAGTTCACTGGCCAAAGTACACGACATCGAACCCGCAATCATTGACGTTTTTGGACGGTGATGTGCCCATTACAGTGACTCTGGATACGTTTAGACAGGAAGAGATGGCGTTTATGATGGAAATGAGTTTGGCTCATCCGTTAAAGTAGAGCTTAGATTTCCTCAATCTTATCATCTTCATCTTCGTTCTTCTCTTGTTGACTGTGAGCAAACACAGGTCTGAAATATGTCCGTTCGGTGCCCTGGTCGGTGTCGTCAAGTTGGAGTGTGCTAATATCTTGGCCTTCGGGCAAAGGTTGACTCGGTTCATCGCCCTTGAGTAGTTGGACCAGTCGTTCGATATGGTCTGAAACCTAAGCAAACGTGTGAAACGCGTGGGGAAGAGACGAAAAAAAAAAAGATCAAGCACACATTCTTGACTTGTTCATTTTCATCTGCGACACGGATGATCTCATAAACGCCATGAGAGCGAAGATAGTCTCTTCCCCAACGTGTGTGACAAAGCAAGAGTAGTGCTTCGATCAGAGTGAGACGGATAGCAGAGTCTGTTTCTCGTGTTTTGGTGGGAGGTAGAAACTGTAGCGGTTCAAGAAGCTTTTCCTGGTCCTGAAGCGAGGCGAATTCAGAAGTAGTAGTAGCGATGATGGAGAGACGTACGTCGAGAGAGAATTCTTCTGGACCAGCGAGGGGGAGTAAGAGATACGGTAGTGCATCTATCCCCGGGGTTGGGGGATCGGAGACGAGGCGGGTTTCAGGAGAGAGAATGGCTTCATGACCTGTAACTAGAAATGCACAGTTTCTGGAGAGGTGTCAGGTGATGATTTGAAAAGAATAGAAAGACATGCTTGATGCAAGCAGCCACGCCGGCACGACGGGTGTTATCGCTGTGTTGGGTGAAGATGACGAGATGGCTCAATGGAAAGGCGATGTTTTGTGATGGATTGAGGACGTCTGTGGGTTGAGGAGAGAGAAAGTAGGCTCTGCCACTGGGGGACTACAGGGATTATGAAGATTTTTAGAAGAGAAGGAGAACGCACGATGGATAGATTGGCAAATACATGGGCTAGAAAGTGGAGACGACCCCTGCCAGTGGCCCCCTGGACAAAGGCATTGATGAGCAGGGGGAGGGCGCGGACGGTGAGTTGTGGGCCGGAGGGGAAGGGAGTGGGTGGGGGGCAGGTTGGGGAGAATGAGTCGACGGGAAGGACGGTGTTGCTGGCAGAGACGACGGTGAGCTGGAGAGCGAGGATGGTGGTGCAGACAGATGGAGAGACGGTGAGGTTTGAGAGGATCATAGCGGCGAGATCTGCGAGGATGGCAGAGGGGTTCTGGGGAGGGTTGGGAGCGAGGAAGGAGAAGGAGAGGAGAGACGAACGACGGCATAGGCGACAAGAAAAGAGAGAAAATGAGGCTCTGAGAGGGCAGGGATGGCGGTGGAGGAGCCTGAGAGGTTGACGAGCGTGCGCAGGGTGTGGTATGCGATGTCCTGGTGGCGGGTGAGCTGGGCAGTGAGGCAATAAAAAAACATACGAGCTGCTCTTTGCACAGGGCCTTGAAGTCAGGGTTGTCCATTAGTAGTGTCATGTGATGATAACAGGTGTTTCTCTGCAGCTATGACCGACAATCAGCCAGCATCGTTCGCAGTGCATCTTCACCCAGAACACTGGACCATCAACAACAGCCCCAAGTTTCTCTACCACAGCCAGATTGCAGTATGTTGCTTTTTCCAGCGTCTTCACAGCTCACTCGCCACAGTGCATCCTCGACGACATCCGCGCTCACCGCATCCCCGTCGACTTTCTCGACCTCTTTGACGCTGCAGACGTCCCCTTCTACGATGGTATGCCCAGTCTGCTCTGTCTTTGCTGCGCTCACACCCTCCCAGGCTGCATGGTCGTCGACCTCTTCGACTATCGCACCAGGGACGAAAAGCCTCCCCGGACCCGTGTCCTCCTCCACCCAGACTCAGAGTCTCTCTGGGCAGACATCTGCTCCCTCAATGTCAAGCACCATGCCAACTGCACTGACCTCGATGCTCTCCACATCGAGGCAAAAATCCTCGTCTGTCTTTTTCATCTTTTTCTCTTCCCTTGCCTCACCCACGACTAGATGGCCACCGCCCCTCCTCTCTGTCTCCACCCTGACCCCCATCTCGCCCGCGTCGTCAACCACCTCTACCGAGCCGCCGCCCCAGCCGTCCCCAACCCTCTCAAGCGCAAGGCTGCCTCTCTCGACCCCGAGGACCATGAGAACGAAAAACTCAGGCGCGCCAAGGTCATGGCTTTCGCCAACCCCTCCCGCACGAAGCTCCACAACCCAAAGTACGCCCCCTCTTTTCCTTCGATATTCCCCACTCACCGTCATCTAGTTTTCACTTTCTCGAGTTCATGCAGGACAAGGATCGAGTAAAGTCTCCTGCTCCTCCTTCCGCTCCTCAATACCTTACCCACCCTGCTCCCTCCTCCGCTCCTCCTCCTCCCCCTCCACCTGCTGCTGTTCCTCCTCCTACTGCCGCTGCTCAACCCTCCCCTCCTCCAAAAGACAAACCACCAACTCCCAATGGCCCTATCCCCTATCCATACCTTCAGTCTGCTCCCATGCCCCCACCTCAACCTACCACAAACCGATTCATCAGTCCTCCCGTGCCCTCAGAAGTCACTAAACGTGAGCCTACTCCTGCTCAGCATCTTCCTCCCCCTCCCCGTCCCCCTTCACGCCACTACGCCCATCCCCAACCTATACCTAAATCACCCCAAATCACCCCACAGCCACCTCGCACTCCCATTCCTCATCAAAACGCACCTCAGCATCTACCTCGCCCACCCTCTGTCCGTCCTTCTCGAACGCCTGTACCCCATTTGTCCATGCAACCTCCACAAGCTCCTCTTCAGACTCGAACGCCCATCCAACAACATCCGCCACCCCAACGTCTGTCCCCCATCACGACTATATCCCAACATCCGTCCCCTTCGCAACCCGTCCCCGTCCCAGTCCAAGTCTATCGACCCCCTTCACGCATACGACCTCCTTCTCGTCCGATTCAACCGAGTCCGTCTCCCCATACTCAACGTGCACAACAGCACCCCCATGCCTTGTCACCCCCACCGCCTGTCCAAATTGTGCGAACTCCCCGTTTATCTCAGGGTATCAAGCGAGAGGAGACGCCCCACCCGCATGTGTCGTCGCCCCCATCTGGGCCCTCCACTGCCCCTGTACCTTCACGTCCTGTGCGTACGCCTGCGCCACAAGGTGTGACTATGATGGCTGGAGGGATACCTCAAACGCCCGTTATGGGACATGCTCCTCCTCTTTCGCAGAATGTGGGTTTGGCGTCATCGTCATCGTCTCAAGTGATGAGTTTCCAAGGACCAGCGCCGGGGCCTGTGCCGGGGCCACCGCCATCAATGCCGCTTCATGTTAATGATCCTTCGATGATAATGAGGTTTAAAGCGGCTGTGCAAAATGGGGGTGGACATTTGCAGAATGGAATGTCGGTACAGAGCCAACAGCAGCAGCACCAAATTCAATTTCAACAGTTGTTGTATCAGAGGTCGTTGATGGCGAACAAGAACGGTCGAACAGGGACGCCTGGCCAACCGCCGCAACCGCAACCGCAACCGCAACTTCAGCCACCCCAACTACCACATCAGAACCAAGCTCAAATACCGGGGATGAGGATCAATCCGATGATATTGAGGAATAATAGTGGTGGAGGTGGAGGAGGTGGGGTACAGCCAGGAAATGCAAATGTGAACGGGAACTTGAACATGAACGGGAATGCGAATGCGAATGGGAACGGGGGGTATACGCCACAGCAGTTGGCTGCTATTCAGCAATTTATGAGGGTTCAAGCGGCGCAGGCACAAGCACATGGGATGAATATGGAGCAGATTAAAGCGATACAACAAGCTCAGGCGCAACAAGCGCAACAGCTGGCTCAACATCATCATCAGCAGCAGCAGCAACAACAACAGCAGCAGCAACAGCAACAGCAACAGCAGCGTGGGGGAAGAACAGGAACGCCTGGGACTATACCGTCGAGCCAACAACAACAGCAGCAACAGCAGCAATATTATTTCCAACAGATGCAACAAATGGGATATGTCAATATACAGAATGCACAAGCGGCGGCGGCGGCAGCAGCAGCAGCAGGGTATCATGGATGGCCTGCTGGGAGGATGATGGTTCCGCAAGCTCAAGGTGGTGGTGGTGGTGGTGGTGGTCCGGCTCAGGGCCAGGGTCAGGGTCAAAACCAGGGTCAAAACCAAGGTCAAGGTCAAAGTCAAGGTCCACCCATCCATATCATTCAGTCGATGGGAAAGGGAGGTGCTGGAGGTGCTGGAGGTGCTGGAGGACCAAGAAGGTGATGATAGAGTACTGACTAGCCACAAAAAAATCCATTCCATTCGCAATATATCATCTACCTTTTTTTTTTTTTTACAAACAAACGAAAGATCCAAGAAACCCCGACCCCAAAAAATTCCAAGGAAAAACGCATCGTGTGCTATAGCTTACTTGTTCGTTCTATACTGACTCGGAACATCATCCTCGTCCTCATCATCTTCATCATCACGACCATCCTCATCCTCATCAATACCATCCTCCTCATCACTATCCCCCTCTCCAGAATCTATATCCATCGTGTTCTGCGATGGTGGTGGTTGGGATTGTAGTAGCTGCTGTTGCTGCTGCTGTTGCTGCTGCTGCGATTGTTGCTGTGGTTGTGGTTGTTGAGAAGATGGCGTTGGATCGGTCGATCTCCCGTTACTGTATTTGTCCCGAACGCGTTTTTTAATCTGTCATGTGTGTGTGTTATAGAAATGAATTAAAGAATTGTGAGTGAAAGAAGACTTGCCATTTTCGCGTAGACGAGTCCACATGCATTACAAAGCGTACGCGGACCTAAAAGGAAATAAGTAAACGAATCAACCGAGGAGGAGGGAGGAGGAGGGAGAAATCCCATCTCTTTCTTACCCATAGGTCCACGTCTCCATTCCGGCGTCGAAGTCGCATTACACCCCAAACATCTCTGATTCTGATTCTGCATCTCGACGATAGCAGATGCATTAGTTTGTTCCGTTTTCTAAAAAAAAAAAATCAAAATGAAGGATATGAAAACAGACAAAAAAAAGGTGAGAGGCATACCTGTTTCTTGACGGGAGGAGGTGCGGATGAATGAGTCGTGGTATTGACAGAGGGAGAGCCTGTA
>Ga0153951_1000954_pt1 | contig 10232 bp, 14 predicted proteins | sample TSNJ035MetaG_FD_102278 | JGI IMG/M metagenome (GOLD analysis project Ga0153951, IMG submission 102278) | Attine ant fungus gardens microbial communities from New Jersey, USA - TSNJ035 MetaG | ecosystem: Host-associated > Fungi > Mycelium > Unclassified | place: USA: New Jersey, Wharton State...
ATTACTCTTGGCCTCTGTTCAGGTGCATGAAAGTTAATTTGATTTTTCTCTACATAACCTCATATGCGTCGGTGGGACAGGAGGCAGACACTGGCCTTCAAGGGTTTTTTAGTATCTGGATGTAAGCACTCAAACAGATTACTGACATTGGCCTGGCCTCATGAGTAGTTAACTACTTAAACAAGTCACTATATCCGGTCTTGTGTTCAGTGCAGAAAAGGCCTTGATGGGACATGAAGCACTTCGGCGAAGAGAGGAGAATATCATTCGCCGGGAAGCACGCCTTGACCTTGCGCGACAGGGTCTAATAGGCACTGAAACCGAGATTGCCAAATGGAGGGCCTCTCACTGAGGCGAGAGATTGTCATTTAGCAACAAGAGCACAAAATCAGTAAATGGATACATAGCTGACCCCTGCTTGGGGCAAAGTTATTGTTACTTTTACAAGCCAATCGTGTCCATCTGGCAAGAGTGAAAAGGTAATTAAGAGAGAAGTTTAATTAATATCTGATCGTGCGCAATTGGAGATATGATTTGAAGGGAGATAATCCCGCGTGACATCGTTTTTTCTACAAAAATGCGATCTTTAAGCCGAGTAAGCGAATTCGACGGCAGATGGAATCTAGCTCACTACACGAGGGGAGGTGGTGGAACAGAGTATCCCTCGACTGTATGTACGGGAGGTGGAGGCGGTGGAGGCGGTGGAGGCGGCTGGTAAGGTAACTGCTGGTGGGGAAATGGTCCAGGTGGTACTGGAAGACTTGCCCGTCGACGTGGAGGAATCTGATTCGATGTCACTGACGGCGGCAAAGGCGGAGGCGGTACCGTTGACACATTATTAACAGGATATGTTGGAAGGATAGGGATTTGGGGAGGTCCTGGGGAATATGATACAGGAGGCGGAGGGGGCGGGGGAGGTGGGGGAAGTGGTAATGGGGGCGGTGGAGGAGTAATGCCTTCTTGACCAATACCGGAAAGCGGAGGGGCATAGATAACGTGTGGCTCAGGCGGCAGTGGCCTTGGAGTGCTGTTAACGCTAGAGGTTGAGTTACTCGTAGGTATCGACTCAAGAGACGAAGGCACTGGTTGATAGATAGGATATGGAGTTGGGGAATGACCTCGAGGGGGTATCACGGGTAAAACGTACTGTTGAGGCGGCGCTGGAGGCTGGCTGGGTGGATATGAAGGATAATGTTGAAGTTGTGGCTGGAACACTTGAGGAGCATAAGGTGCAGCTGCCGTTGATGAAATATACGGAAGTGATGGGACCTGAGCTGGTAAGAAATTCTCTGCTGGTTGATATACGAGAGGATTCGAGGGTGCCGGCGTATGGCTGAGAGGCAGGGGGTATGTAAATGTGTCAGAAGTATGTGCCGGCGGCGGAAAAGTAGAGGCGCCATTTATTGGCATAAATCCAGAAGAGGAAATGGGTATGCTTGGAAGGCGTGAATTCCGGACTGGGGCAGGAGGCTGGCTTGGATCATATTGATATGGCATGTAGTTGTGGGGGTTGGAAGGTCGATTATGAGAGTGCATGAGATCCCCTAGATATGGATTGGAGGCTACTGCCGGGGCGTATTCATATTGAACAGACTATACACATTCAGGTCATCAGAAAGAACCCATGAGGGGACCAGACTCACGGAAAGACTCTCTCTCCTCCTGTGCTGCGATATTCCCATGTCACTGAACTCGCTGGCGATGGGATCCAACATACTCGTGATTGGCTTTTCGTAAGGTGGGACATAAAGGTCAATTTTTGCTAGGGAGTTTGATGCCCTTAAAGAGGACGGGACTGCCACTGAATTCGCGTCGGAGGGTGGTCGGGGATGGGCATATACGCTTGATGATCTAACAAGAGACGGCGACTCATTTGAAGGTACGAAAGATCCTGGACCCGCATATTGTCTGTTGGGTTTTGGAGGTCTCGGAGTAACTTTCTTTTCCGGAGCGGGGGCCTAAAGAGAATAAGATCCTCCCCAAACAGATTCAAATGTACTCACGTTAGACCAAAAAGTGAGCTCAAGGTAGACCTTCCCAGCGAATTTATCTTTGTTGGATAGGTTAAACCATTCTAAAAAGAGATTATAATGAAATTCAAAACTCAAATGTAGACCAACCATCGGTCTCCCCTTTGGTCAAGACCTCAGTCAGATCGACCTCGGTCTCTCCAATGAGGTCAGGTTCGCGGGGGTCATCTGCATAACATGCAATTTTCATTGCATTGCCACCTTGTATCTTCTTCGGGCTCCTAGCATCTTTCGGTGGCAATGGCGGAGGAGTTCCAGGTGCACTGGTCGACAAACCATCATCATACTCGAACAAAGTGAACCGTAACTCCTCATCCCATTCTGGATGCTGTCCACCCCTCTTAATGGCCTTGGTACGCTTCTTCTCGCCATTGACTATTGCAAGACAATACGGATCCTGTTTTCCTATATGACGTTTGTTTGGAAGATGGTTCTGGTGCAGGGGTTAGACCGCCACAATTTCACACAAAGATAGGAACAGACAGCTTTGAGAACAACAACAATCAGAGTCCCGATTTCGCGGGGAGACGTGGACATTTGCTTGCACTATAGGTTGTAACAGCGGAACATCCAGACCGGGGATGAAGTGTATAACGCGTCCCACAGGACACAGGACACAGCATCCCGTGACCTCTGCTGATTACCGAATTCTATTCCGCAGCGAAGACGCCCGGTGTCAGGGGTATGTCAACAAGGAGGCAGTGTCGACGCAGTGTTGACTCGTAGATGGGTAGGGTAGAGAAGACGATGCTACTCTAGTAACAGTAAAAGTAGGATAGATGAACATGGCACTGATACTTGCTGCGGCTGAAGGGGTGATGCGACAGATACCTCCTCGAGAAAACTTTCTAGGGTGTCCTCAGCAGTTGGTCTGTGTCGGGTGGGGTAGGGGTCTTGATCTCCCCACAATGGATGGGGCAGAACAGCAAATGCCACAACCACTAGCGTTATACAGAGACCAACAAAACAAAATCACTGAGGACAGCTCACGAATTTACATATAGTATGTTCAACCTGGGTTGAGTACAAAAGTCGGGAAATAGTGCATGGAACAATATTCGGACTAGTTACTTCTTACATAGCCTTCAGCATTGATCGGTGAGTCCAAGGCCAGGCTTGTAGCTCTTGTTCTCTTTCAGAATCAGACTCGGTTTACGACTCGCTAGGTCCAAAATCATCTCTGCAAAGAAACTATTCGCCCACGCGAACCAGCTTCGGGTGTAATCTGATTCGTTATAGATGGACTGAGATTCATGGATTAATCCGAGACCCGAAGTGCTCTGAACAGAATGTCAGTATATGACCATCACCACGAGATATTTTACTGACATTAGCGATCAAGTATAAGGACGTGAGTATCTCTTGATCGTCGTCAGTACCGAATATAGCTGAAATTTGGGACATGGGCCTATGGAGTAGAAATTCAGAACTTCAGAGCCCCTCAGGAACGGACAGCGTACCAAGGGTGCCATGCGTCTACATGAGGTCCTCTGTCCAATAGCTTAGCTTCAGCATTAAAAACCTAACTTAGTAGATGACGCACCCTATACCACGGAACTTCTCCCCCGCAGCATAGTAGGGATTCCTGGCAGAAAGTAACAATTTGCGCGTAGCCAGATAACTCGGATGATGTCTGTCGAGGAATCCCAAATAGGGCAAGGATAGCAAGGACTGAGGTTGCATTAGGATATCAGTCAGTACCAGAGGAACCCCCTTCCTTACCGGAACATTCGCATCATCCATGACATATCTGCCACTGAACCCTGAAAAATCCGCCGTTAATCATGATCATGTTATTCATTTGGATAGTCCAGATTACCGTTTGTTTCGTAAGCAAATATATTGTCAGCCACCTGCAACGTGCTCTGGTCAAAGATGCGTCGAGACGAAGGCTGGATAGTAAATCTCACCGTAGTATTCCATATAGCCCCATGGGTTCTAGAACTCCACTCCTTTGCTTGTTGACTGACGTTCGGGAGCTGATGTGTTTGATCTAACATGTCCGCCAGATTGGTTAGCTCGACGCTGAGCATTGCGTTCGCTGGTGTCAGAAAGGCTGGAACAAATACATCTATTCCATTTTTCCCGCAGCACAGAAGAAATACACACCGAAAACACTCAAGTCATCCGAGGGCCTGTGATGAGTACCCACCAAGCCTGTAAAGGCCTTGGGCTCGCCATTTCCGCCATTATCAACCATGGGAGACAATGCGCCGGCTTGCCCGGTCCAGTTGTAGAAGGATATTAAATTGAAGGCCTCATCAAGGGTGGGTTGAGATTGTTCGTTGATAACTCGGAAAATCTGATCAACTGCTGTCCGCCCTATATAATGGGTCAGGCTAGATGATTATAACTTCTCAGGAGGCACAAAAATATTCGTACAATTTGCGTTCATGAAACTGGCATCTTTCGTATTCTGATAGTAGGTGCGCGAGAGCTTGAGGAAACCGCAAAGTGAGTCAAGTTCATACTGTAGTACCGTAGTCAGCCAACGTCCAGCGTGATTAAGATCGTGAGAAACTACCTTGCATTCAAAAACGGTTTGGTTGTTAACAGGGCTACCCAATAAGTGATCTATATTTTCTCGAGGCTCGATAAGAGGGTGCTCACGGATTGACGGTCACACCATCTGCCCAATCATTGTGTGAAGGAGCGAGGCCACTTTCTGGAGGAGGCTGGAAAGCACCACCTTGAAAAGAGTCCCTGAGTACACACGTTCTATACTCTCGCATGTATGACTCACAATACGGGTATTCCGAAACATAGCGAGCCTCGTTATTGATGACAGCTTTGACGAGCTGTGCTAGCTCAGGGTCACTTCCCAGAAGGACGCCATAATGTGCAAACTTCAAGACAGACCAATGTCAGGGGAAAGTAGTGACATTCGACGTATAGTTCCTACCTGGTTCGCAGTATCACGCAACCACTGGGCACTACTGATTTCAGATAGGGACCTATGAGTTCATGAAAATTGGCGTACGTGATGTCCCCAGTAATAATGAATGCTAGGTTTTGCTCCTATTGAGGAAATGAATTAGGTGTACCTCCGCCCTTCAGAAATTCTTACCTTGTTGTAATATTTGACTGTTGTATCTAAAGACCTTTGTTATTGTAACCACGACAGTTCACACTGCAAACAAAAACCTAAAGTGTTTGGAAATGTGTTCTCAAACAAGCGAAAAATGTCCGGATCTTTGAGCAGAAGTTTCATGTCAGCAATAACTTTCTGTTAAATAAAGACATTAGTCGAAAAAACATCTGAAGGTACTTGACCAGAAGTCTCGCCTCGACTGCCGTACTGTTAAAGGTCCGGCATGCTGGGTCCGGACGCATGAAGGGCAGCCTCAATGGACCACTCGAAGGTTCTCCATGAGGTTGCTAGCCATAGTGAGTCCGCAAGAACTCCAAGGGTTATACAAAAATCACCTGTGAATATCCCGTATAGTCCGGGCACTGGGCAACAGACTGTACAACTAAACTGGGCAACGCAAGTGCCAATATGTACCTGATTGTCTTGATCATGGGCTTTCAAAAGACTTATCAATCGCAGGGTGGCCTCTGCGAAAGCGACGAATACTCAAGTCCAGATCAAAAGAGAGGACCCAAGGAAGAAGCATCTATCTACAAGGATGCCGATTTAACTTTAACAAATCAGCAACCTGATGACCCGTCGTGCAGATGATCAGGAGCTATTGTTGGTGAATCCGCGTCACTTGACAAGCACATGATGAACCACATGTTTTATCAACGATGGACATACGATATTAAAGGAATACATACATGATCAAAAACATAATTAAACACCCACAAAATAGAGAAGCGTACATATGGTTCCACTTATGATACGGAGACGGAATGGCCAGACAAAAAACATGTATCTACCCATCTGACAGAACGAAAGAATGACAGCATGAGGCAGATTTCTCGGTGGCCTGAACACTGGATACAGCGATCGATAAATCTTTGTCAATAGTATTCTGACCGACAGTGTCCGAAGACGTTGATCGGTAGCAGGCGCGCACCGACAAATCCGGGTTGACTAGATCAGACTGTGCTCCTGTGAGGTCCCAAGAAGTGTCGATGGAAGTGTCCTGTTGACTATCTTCGGGATTTCGGTATGTGGGGCTGTGGGGAACAGTGTCTGTCAAAGCACCTTCGTCTGTTGGGCTCTCCGTCCCTTGCCCTGCCCTCCCATTCTCTGCCGTTGCATCGTTTAATTTAGTTGACGCAAATAAACTCCTCTCCTGGGAGGGAGTCCCTGACGTTTGCAGGATCTGTGCACTCCAACCACTAACTTCGCTTCCCCAGCTTCCTCTACGTGAGCTGCGAGGACGCAAAGCTCGAACACTGGCATCACGCTCGTCGTTTCCGTCCTCACCCGGAACAAACAGACTAGAATTCTCCGCATCTAGGAACATACTCCCGCCAAAGTGTGACATTGAATCGCCTCCACTAAATGCAGAAGAGGAGGTAGAGCCATAACCTTGTGGTCCCAAACGCGTTGGCATTGCAAATGCAGAGGAAGCCAGCGTCAAAACCGATGCACAGTCAAGAGGAGGTGACGATGGCCGAGGATTATTTCTGGGATGATGGGAAGTATGGAGGGGTGCTTGAACAGGCAGCATGGGGCTCAGTCCGAGCGTCTGGTAGCTACCACTCTGGGGCGACGAACGCGAGGGTTGGGGGAGTAATACGGAGAAGCTGGCAGTTGGGTTACCCAACGAAGGTTGACGCATATGCTGCACACGATGCGAGCTTGGGGTGACAGGAACTTGGGCAATGTGTGCCATGCCATTTCCGGGAAAATCGACGCTCAACACTGTCGTTGGTTTTGTACTCGCTGCGATACTCCTAAATGTTCTAGGATCCGAGAGATACGAAGAAGAAGAGCGAGATGGAGCTGGTGAGGGAGGGGCACTCGGGGGAAGCGGTCGCACAGAAGCATCATCATCAGCTTCCAGCATACTCGCGGGTGACCAAGTCGAGTCTTGTGCCGTGGAAAGACCATCTAAGGCGTTAATGGAATCATTTTCATAGGATTGGAAGTCATCACCATTAAGCGAAATCGTCTTGCGCCTATGGATCGATGAAACTTCCAATCTATCACGATATCTCGTATACGGAACAGAACTACTTGGAACAGGCGATGACACCACTCGTCCGTTCGGCCTCATTGAATTGGCCCTACTGACTGTCCGTCCCGTAGGAGCAGCGAGTGGTATGGTGTCGGACCTCTTGCTCTTCACGGTACCAGCGAGCTTCCGCTGAAACCAATTAATGATTGGCTTGCTCGAGCGACGGGGCATCTTCTTCTGTTGAGGAGTATGACTGACGAAAGTGAAATAAGGTTGGCTCGGTGCACTGCTTGAGTCTGCCTTCTTCACCTCAGTGGTTGGTGGCATGGAAATCGGTAGCTGTTGAGAGCTTGATCTGTGATTACCCTGCGTTTTCAAACTCATGTAGGATGTGTTATGAGCTAGCAAAGGATGCGAGTAAACCTATGGTAATTGGCTTGCTGATGGCATCAACACGATATATAAATATTTCCTAATAGATCACTCTCACAGACCAAATCCCAGTAGATTTTGTGAGTACAAGTTTCAGTGACATTACAATATTTCACCAATCTGTCTTCTTTGCCGCCCGGACCGGCTCCACTGGGATCTTACCATTGTACCCATGCCCGTCCAGCCATGGCCAGGTTTGCGACCTACGGGTTTCAAAGCTTCGAATGACATCTTCACGTTGCATAGTTAATCCAATGTCGTCTAGCCCATGCAATAGACAATGCCTGCGGAATGGGTCAATGGCAAATGGGATGGCAGCATTGCCATTCATGCGACGAATTTCCTCTTTTTCCAGATCAACCTCGAGCTCAAAACCGGCCTCTGCATCTTGCGCGAGTTCGCGACACTGTTCTTGAGGTATAGCTATGGGCAGCATACCATTTTGCATCGCATTATTCCGGAAAATGTCTGCGAAACTGGGCGCGATGATGCAATAGATACCAAAATCTTTCCTTCATAGAGAAAATGATTTCAGATTTATAAGAGGACTAGAAAAGCCAATACTTACAAGCACCAAGCTGCGTGTTCACGAGAGCTGCCACAACCAAAATTTGAACCAATGCAAATAAGAATCTTCGCTTGATCATAAGGCGGGCGATTAAGGACAAAGTCTGTGTCCTCTCCTGTTTGCAGGTTCTTTCGCAGTGAATGGAATAAGGCTTTTGAGAGGCCAGAACGCTTCAACGTTTTCATGAATTGTTTTGGAAGGATCTTGTCAGTATCGACATTTTCCATGTCCAGAGGAGCGGCAATGCCTCTGAGGATAGTGAACTTTTGTGAGCCAGAAGGGGTATCCTTGGGCGGCAGAACTTTCGTTGACTTAGCTGCCTGGGATGACGGCAGTTCAGGGGCAGGAACAGGACCATCAAGAAAGTTGTATTCGCTTGTTGTCTTCAACACATAGCCCACCTCCTTGCCCAAGAACTTGCGTGCATCTGTCAGTTTTCCAGTGAGAGCAGTGGCAGTAGCCGTAGCAGGGCTGACGAGATGGGTTCTACCCCCAGCACCCTGACGATCCTCGAAATTACGATTGCTCGTACTTGCACATCGCTCACCGGGCGAAAGGTGATCTGGGTTCATACCCAGGCACATCGAACACCCTGCCTCACGCCAGTCGAAGCCAGCACGCTTGAAGATGACATCCAAGCCTTCTGCTTCTGCATGTTGTTTGATGATACCCGATCCGGGGACGACCATAGCTGCAACATTAGGTGCAACCTTAGCATCAGGGCCAGCGGCAAGGACAACTTTCGCAGCAGACCGGAGATCCTCAATTCGGCTGTTAGTGCAGGATCCAATGAAAACCTTGTCAACGACGATGTCCTCCATCGGAGTGTTGGGAGCCAATCCCATATAAGACAACGAGCGTTCAGCAGAAGCCCTCTTAACAGGATCCATGATGGCAGCAGGGTCTGGTACTTTTCCAGTAATGGGTACAACATCTTGGGGAGATGTCCCCCAAGTGACAGTAGGAATGATATCTGTGGCGCAAATCTTGACCTCAACGTCAAACTTGGCATCTTCATCTGATTTTAAAGTCTTCCAATATGCGACGGCCCGCTCCCACTCATCTCCCTTGGGTGACAAAGGTCGGTCACGGAGATACGCAAATGTAACCTCATCCGGAGCAATCATGCCAGCACGGGCACCAGCCTCGATGCTCATATTACAAACGCTCATGCGTGCCTCCATACTGAAACCACGGAAGACTGAGCCCGCGTATTCAATCACACAACCAGTACCACCAGCTGTGCCAATCAAACCGATAATGTGGAGAATGACATCCTTCGATGTCACACCCTCGTGAAGCTGACCATCGACGGTAATCCGCATATTCTTGCCCTTCTTCTGCAAGAGAGTTTGCGTTGCCAGGACGTGCTCGAGCTCTGACGTGCCGATGCCGAAAGCCAAGGAGCCAAATGCCCCGTGGGCTAAAGAAGTATGATTGGCCTGGAGAAGGGGTAGTAGAATCATTCACGTACTGGAAGTATGGGAATCACCACAGACACAAGTAATTCCGGGAAGCTAACCAAGGGTCGAAGTTCAGGCATTGATCACTATATAGGTAATTTCCTACCGTGAATCCTTGCTCAGGAGCAATTACGTGTACAATTCCTAAATGATACAAGATTAGTTGTAGCGTTCACTTGTTTCATCATCGATCGAGGTCAATTACCTTGGCGCCTGTCTCTCATTCCAAAATAGATGAGGCCGAACTCCTTTACATTATCCTCCAGAGCGATGCATTGTACACGAGAATTAGGCTCGATAATGAATGATTCTACAGATTGAAAGTTTTGGCGGGAAGCCGTTCTAAAAACAATCAATGAGGATGGATATCAGTTGATCAAGATAAGTCGTACGGGATATTGTGATCAACTGTCGCAAGAGTACAGTCTGGCCGGCGGACACCACGGCCAGCATTGCGTCTGCAAATGATAAACTCGTCAACACAAACACGGAAGATGATCCACGAGATACGTACAAGCCTTCAAATGCCTGAGGGCTGGTTACTTCGTGCACTAAATGTCTGTGATGGCTGCATAAAGGAGGATGTCACCGCGCGGGAAAATGCCTAACATACCTATCGATATAGATTAGAGCCAAACCATCCTCATTCACATCCCTATATTGC
>Ga0153951_1000963_pt1 | contig 10139 bp, 7 predicted proteins | sample TSNJ035MetaG_FD_102278 | JGI IMG/M metagenome (GOLD analysis project Ga0153951, IMG submission 102278) | Attine ant fungus gardens microbial communities from New Jersey, USA - TSNJ035 MetaG | ecosystem: Host-associated > Fungi > Mycelium > Unclassified | place: USA: New Jersey, Wharton State...
ATCGTGGCGCCAGAAAATAGTTCATTTGTTGGTGATTCCATTTCGTTTAAAGATGCCGCTAAAAATGACTTCATTACCTTTGAAGAAGGCTTTGTCCATAATCGGGTCTTCTCACTACTTGAGCACTCTGTAGGCGTCAATCCAAATATCATTTTTAAAACTACTGAAGTGGAAATTTTAAAGCGGATTGTTGCCGCCGGTGGTGGAATTGCGCTCTTAACCAAGCTAGCTGTCACGCCAAATGATAAACTGAAGGTATTAACACTAACGGATTCATTCATCCCCACATTTAAAATCTATGTAACCTTTAGAACCGGATACGTTTTGGATGAGAATGAGGCCGCCTTTATTGACATCATCAGTAACTTTTAGTCTTCAAGGAGGGCTACTATTATGACCACACTATTGCAAACACACTCTGCAACTGAGTTGTCTCAAATGATTCGTCAACACGAGATTACTTCACTTGAATTGATTAATGAATTATTGGATACCATTGAGAAGAGAAATCCGAAGTTAAACGCTGTCACGTCAGTCTGGCCAGAATATGCACGTGAACTGGCCACTACCTTTAAAGATACTGGTCAACCATTTGCCGGAGTTCCAATTCTATTAAAAGGATTAGGACAAAGTCTAGAAGGCAAACCAGATACAGGAAGTTCAAAGTTACTAAAAGATTCGATTGCTCCTATCACTAATAATTTCGTTCACCAAGTGTTGGAAGCTGGATTTATTCCTGTCGGAGAGACAAACGCCCCTGAATTTGGCTTTAAAAACATTACGGATTCTGAACTGTACGGAAATGCCCATAATCCTTGGAACCTAGATTACTTTTCTGGCGGTTCTTCTGGTGGTACCGCTGCTGCAATCAGTGATAATTGGCTGCCAATCGCCACTGCTTCTGACGGTGGGGGTTCAATCAGAATTCCAGCTTCATTTTCTGGCGTAATTGGTTTTAAACCCACCCGTGGTCGTGTTCCAGCTGGACCAGGTGAATGGCGAGGATGGCAAGGAGCAGCTATCAATTTTGCCATTGCTAATAACATTCAAGATATTGCGGCAACTCTAGATGCCCTTAGCGTGGTTCAATTAGCTGCGCCATTTCAAGTGCCATTACCACAAACTCCTTTCGCTGAAATTTATGAAGCACCGAAAAGCTTAACTATTGCCTTCTCAACTGAATCACCGGTTGGGACACCAGTTTCCGAAGATGCCGTAAATGCCGTGAATGAAGCTGTGAACTTCTTAGAATCTCAAGGCTTCAACGTTGAAGAAGTTTCTGCCCCGGTAGATGGCATCAAATTAATGCAAAGTTACTACCAAATGAACGCAGGTGAAACTGCCACTATGTTTGATTCGATGGGCCTTGATGATCAAATTATCAAACAGAATGTTGAACCACTGAGTTGGGCATTGGGGTACACGGGACGTGGAGTTTCAGCAGTCGACTACAGTAGTTCCCTGACCTTCTGGGATAACGTAGGTGCAGATATGGATGAATTTAATACGAAATATGATTTGTACTTAACCCCCACGACAGCTCACACTGCTCCTAGAATCGATGAGCCACTAGTATCAGCTGAAAATATGGAAAAGCTCAAACACATCGAGGATTACGATGCCAAAGAACAATTACAAATAATCTGGGATCAATGGTTGCCAGCCTTAACTCTTTCTCCGTTTACTCAATTAGCTAACATCAGTGGCCAACCTGGTATCAGTTTACCAACTCACATTAGTAAGAATGGCTTACCCTTAGGAATCCAATTCATGGCCCGTAAAGGTCGTGAAGATCTGTTGCTTTCGATTGGGAAACTATTTGAGTCAGCTAACAAATTTAAAATGCTAAACAGTCAAAATTAATTAAAGACACAAAAAAAGCGTTAAGTTTATAACTTAACGCTTTTTAATAGGAATAAATCAACCAAGTAAGAAATTACTTGTTAAGGCCTTCCCACTTCCAGTTAGTAACTTCTGGTAAGTCAGTACCTTCTGTATGAGTATATGCAGTATGCTTATCAAGCATATCGTTCATACGTTGAATGAAGTAACTTCCCTTAACTGAATATTCAGGAATGTCTTGAATAGCTTCCTTAGCTAAGTTGAAACGATCCAACTTGTTCAATACACGCATATCGAATGGTGTGGTAATATCACCATTTTCACGGTAACCATGAACATGCAAGTTGTGGTTGTGACGATCGAAGAAGAGATCTTTGATCAAGTCTTCGTAACCATGGAAGGCAAAGACGATTGGCTTGTCAGTAGTGAACAAGTTATCGAATTCTTCATCGCTCAAGCCACGAGGGTCAATCTTAGGGGAACGAAGCTTTAGAATATCAACAACGTTGATGAAGCGAATCTTCAAATCTGGGAATTCTTTATTAAGAATTGAAATGGCAGCAAGAGCTTCCAAGTTTGGCTCGCTACCAGCAGCAGCGAAGACAACATCAGGTTCTTGACCTTGATCAGTAGATGCCCAATCAATGTAGCCAAGACCATTGTTAACCAAGTTAGTAGCTTCTTCCATTGAGTACCATTGCAAACGTGGGTGCTTTGATGTAACGATCAAGTTAATCTTTTCTTCACTAGCGAAGGCAACATTACCAACAGCAAGCAAAGTGTTAGCATCAGCTGGCAAGTATTCACGAATAAACTCAGGCTTCTTTTCAGCCAAATGAGTAATCATTCCTGGATCTTGGTGAGTGTATCCATTGTGATCTTGCTGGAATACTGTTGAAGTATCAACAAAGTTCAATGATGGATAGTGGTTACGCCAGTTTTGTTCTGATGCTTTTCTTAACCACTTGAAGTGTTGAGTCAACATTGAATCAACTACTCGTCCAAATGATTCATAAGTAGCAAAGAATCCGTGACGACCAGTTAGTACATAACCTTCGAGCCAACCTTCGGCTTGATGTTCTGATAATTGTGAATCAATAAGTCGACCACTATTTGCCATGTTTTCATCAAATGTTGGGTGTATATCTTCTAGCCATTGACGTTTTTGATCATCAATCAAGCTGTATAGACGGTTTGATTTAGATTCATCAGGACCAAATGCACGGAAGTTAGTTGGGTTAAGTCTTGCAACTTCATCCAACCAATCTGACCAAACAACCATGTCTTGGCGTTCTTCAGTACCTGGTTTATCAAATTTAACAGCGAATTCTTTTACATCTGGCAATACTAATGGTTTAGGAGCAATTCCTCCATTAGTGATTGGGTTAACTGACATTCTTTGGTCGCCCTTAGGTGCAAGTGCACGGAGTTCAGGCTTCAAAGATCCATCATCATTGAATAATTCTTCAGGTTTGTATGACTTCAACCAGTCAACTAACATGTCGGCATGGTCCATATCATTAGAATCGACAGGAATTGGAATTTGGTGAGCTCTGAATGAACCTTCAATTGGTTCGCCGTTAAGATCCTTCTTAGGACCAGTCCATCCCTTTGGTGAACGGAAGATGATCATTGGCCAGTTAGGCAATTTAACATTGTCGGGAGTCTCGTTTTCACGAGCATTCTTTTGAATTGATTTGATTTCTTCAATCACTGTGTCCAATGTCTTTGAGAAGTCTTCAGCAACCTTCAAATGATCAGTATCTGCATCAGCTTCAACAAAGTAAGGCTTCCAACCCATACCACTAAAGTAGCTAGTAAGTTCTGGATCACTCATTCTTGAAAGAATGGTTGGGTTAGAAATCTTAGCACCGTTCATGTTAATGATTGGTAATACGGCACCATCAGTGATTGGGTTGATGAATTTATCTGAGAACCATGATGTAGCCAATGGTCCAGTTTCAGCTTCACCATCACCAATTTCAACAGCGGCAATAACATCAGGATTATCTAAGATAGCCCCAACACCGTGTGAAAGTGAGTAACCAAGTTCTCCACCTTCGTGAATTGAACCTGGGGTTTCAGGAGCAGCGTGAGAAGCCACACCACCTGGGAATGAGAATTGCTTGAATAGCTTAGCCATACCCTCTTCATCTTGTGTGATGTTTGGATAAATGTCTGAGTATGAGCCGTCAAGATATGAGTTAGAAACCATAACTTGGCCACCGTGACCTGAACCTTCAATATAAAACATATTTAAATCGTACTTATTAATAACCCGATTTAATTGAGCATAAATGAAGTTTTGAGAAACAATAGTTCCCCAATGTCCAATAGGCTTAACCTTAACATCTTCAGCCTTTAGAGGTTCTTTCAACAACGGATTGTTACGTAAGTACAACTGACCTACTGAAAGATAATTAGCAGCACGCCAATACTTATCAACCAGTTCCAAATATTCTTTGGAATCGTAATCTACAGCCATGAATTAACACTCCTTCTATTTAGCATCATTGTGTAACTGAGCACTTCAAAAAAGGATTATCTAACCAGAAATAAAACATCTTTTTTTGAGTACCTACACGTCCATATTATGAACGTTTACATTTTATTAGTCCAGTTATTGACCGGCTCAAAGTAGAAAAAAATCAGGTCAAAAGTGACCTGATTCTACATCTCGCCGTCAAGGTTGACGAACGTATTATAATTTAAATATTTATAGTGAAGTCGCATATTAGATACTTCAACTGGAGTGCCATCATCTAGGAAGAAGATACCTTCCATCATCCCCACTGGCTCAAAATCTTTTAGACCAAGTAGTTCATGATCTTCGTCATTAGATGGTTCCGCCTTGATAGACATAAACGACTTGGTAACTGACTTACCCGCTGTATCTTCGAAATAATTGAAAATCGATTCTGCAACGACCGCTTTTGTTAGTTCCGGCGCAACTTTAATTGGGATATATCCCTGTTCAATCATAAATGGATGATCATCAAATGTTCTCAGCCGCTTGATTTGATAGACAAAGTCACCTGGATTTAGAAACAACTCCGTCTGTAATTCTTCATTGGCTGGTATGACTTGAAAATCTAATAATTTAATTTGGGGAACTTGGCCATCACTCTTAAAACTATCAGTGATTCCCAAGTTAGAACCTTCATATTGAAAAATTGATTCATTTTTTTGATACAGAGGATTAATAAAAGTTCCGGATCCTCGTTTTTTGAAAATGATTCCCTGATTAGCAAGCACATTAAGAGCTCGTTTAACTGAACTTCGGCTCACTCCATATGATTCACTGAGGCTTCGTTCATCAGGTAACCGTTTGTTGTCAAATTCATTATTTTCAATTCGACGTTTCAAATCGGTCATAATATTACGATAAACTAAATCCACCATTTTTTCTCCTTATTAACGTGTTCAATTGAACCTACCAATGGTAAAGTATACCAGATATTACAACGAGACTATAAGTAAAATAGCTAGTCGATGTGATAAAATTATCTCGAGGTGTTTATAAATGTCAAAAAAGAAACAAAAGAAAGTTCATAAAACATTAGTTGAACAAATTCTCGACAAAAACAAAGTTCCATTTGAGCAAATGGAATTCCCAACGCATCAAGATGGGGACGTCGCCCAACTCAGTGTTGATCATATCGGTCAAGACGAGCACACGATTTACAAGACTCTGGTTCTAACTGGTAACAATACCGGTCCAGTGGTTGGTGTCATTCCAATAGACGAACATTTAAGTTACAAAAAACTAGCCAAGGTTTCTGGAAACAAAAAGGTGGGCATGGTGCCACTCAAAGACCTTCTCAAAACCACAGGATATGAGCACGGTGCTAACACACCGATCGGAATTTGGGAAAAGTTTCATTACCCAATATACATTGATTCAGTGGCCAAAGAGATGGGCGAAATTATTGTTTCCTCAGGACAAATTGGTAGATCAGTTAAAGTAAACGCGGAAGATCTTGCCAAGCTAGTTGACGCTGACTTTGCTGATATAAAGGAATAGTCAATGCTTATTCAAGTAATCAAAAATGTTTTGTTGATTCTCGGGCTCCTTTTGGGAGTACCTTTTTTATTTACAATTATTTTGTCAAAACTAAATCGAGAGACTAAAAGTATTGTTAGTTACCGATTTGGCAGTAAAAGCCAGGTAATCATCGGTAGCCTGGGAATTATTATTCATGAGGCTTCCCATCTACTGGTTGCCTTACTTTTTGGGCATCATATCGTCTCTATGAAATTAATTAAATTTCCATCATCCGATGATTCATCCCTAGGATACGTCAATCATAGTTGGAATCAACGCAATATTTACCAACGAATGGGCAATTTATTTATTGGCATCGCGCCCACTTTCGGTTGCTCACTAACCATGTTGTTGGCTTATCGAATATTATTTCCAATCAGCTTTAATTCGGCCTTACTAGCTATCAAAGATGAAAACATTCAGTTATTTTCGTTTCCTGATTTTAGCATCGTTAACTATTTAATTTTCTTAATCCTGGCAGTTACCATTTGCGTTGGTGGGTTTGATCTTAGCTCAGCCGATCTTGATAATTCCAAAAGAGGATTATTGCCAACAGTCATCGCTCTTTCATTAATTACAATAGTAATCAGTCTGACCCCGTTATTTTCAAATGTTGTCGCGGCCATTAGCCACTTCACGATTGGACTGACCGTCATACTTGTTTTCAGCTTAGTCATCTCTATTATCATTAACGGAATAGCCAAATTACTTTAATTATTTTTTACCATTCCATTCATCGTAAAACTCGTCCAAAAAGTCTAGCATCACTTGTTGGCGTTGTTCTGCAAGTTGTTTTGCGGTTTCTGTATTCATTTGATCCTTTAACTTGAGTAATTTTTCGTAAAAATGGTTAATAATCGTGTTCCGTTTTCGATATTCCGATTTATCCATTTCTTTTCTAGGCATAATTCTAGGATCATACATGATTTCACCAAAATGACCGCCAAAATAAAATGTCCGAGCAATTCCAATCGCACCAATGGCGTCTAATCGATCGGCATCCTGTACGATTTGTCCTTCAATAGACAAGACGTGCTTTGACTTAAGATTGGCACTGTAAGACATATTTTCAATAATATCAAACATTGCTTTAGTAAAGGCATCATCATATCCTAACTCAGTTAATTTGGACTTAATGACTTGTTTTTTGGCCTCGGGATTATTAGTTACCTTATCGTCGATAACGTCGTGCAAATATGCTGAAATCAAAACCAGCTCTTCGTTTGCTTCTTCACCAGCTAAGATTCGTTTGGCGATATTCACGACTCGCTTGATGTGTTGATAGTCGTGTCCTGACATTTCGTTACCTAACTCAGATCGAACAAACTCGTTAATTGCTTTTAAATTTCTATCCATAATTATCCCCATTTCATTGCTAATAACTTTAATTATATCTATAAAGAGGTCTGATAAAAACATGAAACAAGAAATTATTCACGATCAAGCATTTTTAGCTAAACCATCAGTGCCTGCTAGCGCTGATGACACTGATCAAGTAAATGATTTAGTCGATACTTTAAAGGCTAATACTGACAAAGCAGTTGGACTGGCAGCCAATATGATTGGCGTGAACAAAAGAATTATCGCCGTTCAAATTGGCATTATGAGCATCCCAATGATCAATCCAGAAATAATCAATAAAGGTGAGGAATATTCAACTATGGAAGGTTGCCTATCTCTTCCTGGAGAACGAAAAACAACCAGGTATAATCGCATTACGGTTCGCTACCAAGATAGTAATTTTAAAATGCACACCCAAGAATTTACTGAATTTGTCGCTCAAATCATTCAACATGAGGTTGATCACTGTAACGGAATTCTAATTTAATCATTATGACCGCAAAAAAGCAGATGCTAATTAGCATCTGCTTTTTCGTTATTCTTTATTATTACTTTTCAACGCCTTTTCCATCGTATTCATCGATCATGATTTGTTTCAAATCAGCCATCAATGGTTCCTTTGGATTAGCAGTTGTACATTGGTCTTCGTAAGCAAGAACTGATAGACGGTCAACAGCTTGATCGAATTGTTTCTTATCTACACCCCAAGCCTTAAGACTAAGTGTTACGCCAACGCTGTGAGCCAAGTTAATCATCTTGTTAACTAATGCTTCAGCAAGTTCGTTGTCATCTTTACCAGTTAAGCCGATGTAACGGGCGATGTCAGCATAGTCCTTGTTAGCACGGAAGTATTCGTACTTAGGCCAAACGGCAATCTTTTCTGGGAGTTTAGCATTGTATCTGATTACGTGAGGCATAGTGATAGCAATTGCGATTCCGTGAGTTAATCCAAATTCTCCACCAAGTTTGTGGGCGATTGAATGGTTAATTCCTAAGAATGCATTACCAAATGCCATTCCGGCAAGTGTTGCAGCGTTATGCATTTCAGCACGAGCATCAGCATCACCGTTGTATGATTTCTCCAAGTTTTCAAATACTAATTTGATTGCTTGAAGTGACAATGGACGAGTGTAATCTGAAGCCATTGTTGAAACGAATGATTCAATTCCATGACTTAATGTATCAAGTCCTGATGCAGCAACTGTGCCCTTTGGTACAGTTTCTACGAATTGAGGGTCAACGATAGCAACGTCTGGAGTCAATGCATAATCAGCTAATGGGTACTTAACATGAGTCTTTGAGTCAGTAATAACAGCGAATGGTGTTACTTCTGAACCAGTACCTGAAGTAGTTGGAATAGCGATCATTTGAGCCTTACGAGGCTTGTTGAAACGGTATGCACGCTTTCTGATATCGATGAACTTTTGTTTAGCACCGAAGAAGCTAGTACTTGGGTCTTCATAGAATAACCACATGTTCTTAGCAGCATCTAGTGGAGAACCACCACCTAAAGCAATGATAGTATCTGGTTCAAAGGCGCGCATTTGTGCAACACCCTTGTTAACAGTGTCAGTTGAAGGATCTGGTTCAACATCTGAGAATAATGAATATTGAATTTCATTAGGACGACGTTTTAATTCATCCAATACCTTGTCAACGTAACCATGTTCCACCATACCTGGGGTTGTAACGATAAATACTTTGTTGATACCTGGCATGTCGTCTAGGTAACGAATTGAAGTCTTTTCGAAGTAAACTCTTGGTAATTTAACCCATTGCATATTATTTCGTCTCTTTGCGATAGTTTTGATGTTCAATAAATCTGTATCAGTAACGTTATGAGAAATTGAGTTTCCACCCCATGAACCAGTACCTAATGTAAGAGATGGTGTCATTTCATTATAAAGGTTACCAATTCCACCAAATCCACCTGGTGTGTTAACTAGCACACGAGTAGCTTTCATTTTCTTACCAAATTCAAGTGCAAGATCATCGTCAGTTGTTTGAATAGCTGCAGTATGACCTAATCCACCATAGTGAAGAAGTTCGTCAGCAAGTTTAAATGCTTCTTCATGACCAGAAGCCTTAAATACACTGATAACTGGTGATAATTTTTCACCTGAAAGTGGTTCTTGAATACCGATCTTGTTGATTTCAACAGCAAGTACCTTTGTGTTATCAGGAACTTTGATGCCAGCCATCTTAGCAATCTTCTTAGCAGGTTGACCAGCGATTGGTCCAAGAACATTTCCTTTTTCTTGGTTAAACATTGTTTCAGAAAGCTTCTTATGATCGGCTTTCTTTACAAAGAACACGCCGTTCTTTTCTAATTCTTGTTTAACAACATCGTAAATGTCATTATCGATGATAGCACTGTTTTCAGTAGCACAAATCATACCGTTATCAAATGTCTTAGAAAGAACTAAATCATTAACTGCACGTAAGATGTTAGCAGTTTTTTCGATATATACAGGACCATTACCAGGACCAACACCTAAAGCTGGTTTACCAGTTGAGTAAGCTGCCTTAACCATGCCAGGACCACCAGTTGCCAATGTTGATGCAACACCTGGGTGATTGATCAACTTGTTAGTGGCTTCAATACTTGGTTCAGTAATCCATTGGATAGCACCTTCAGGAGCTCCAGCGGCAATTGCTGCATCACGAACTACTTTAGCTGTAGCAATTGATGACTTCAATGCTTGTGGATGGAAACTAAAGATGATTGGGTTTCTAGTCTTCATTGAAATGATTGATTTGAATAGAGTAGTTGAAGTTGGGTTAGTAACAGGTGTAATTCCTGCCAAAACACCAAGAGGTTCAGCGACGGTGATTAATTGACGTTCAGTATCGTCTTTAATAACACCGACAGTTTTGTCATTACGAATGCTGTGCCAAATTTCTTCAGTAG
>Ga0153951_1000964_pt1 | contig 10135 bp, 12 predicted proteins | sample TSNJ035MetaG_FD_102278 | JGI IMG/M metagenome (GOLD analysis project Ga0153951, IMG submission 102278) | Attine ant fungus gardens microbial communities from New Jersey, USA - TSNJ035 MetaG | ecosystem: Host-associated > Fungi > Mycelium > Unclassified | place: USA: New Jersey, Wharton State...
ATGACCTCTTCGTGTTGCCACTTCCCATAGGAATGCGTAATCCCTATATGTGACGTCACCTATGTCACACATGCACGAGATGCATGTTTCGCGCTGCAACGCGACGTGTTGAAACTCTACTAGGTAGTAAATTTGTTTTCGATACGTCCTATGATGAGAAACTTCATCCAAAGCTTCTCCCGTTTGATAGGAGCCACTGAAAGACAAAATTGATAATTCAGACTCCCACAGTCTTTGACTGGGAGCATGGCCTTCGGCAGCTCATAATAGAGGAGAAATTGTCAGCAAAACAAACTGTAAGCCTATATTCATTCCACAGTAAATACCATCAGAAAAATTTCGGATATAGTACGTAGCCTTGATCCGTCTATCCATAAAAGGCTAGAGAAAGAAATCTGGTAAGTCTAAAGGTCTTCCCAGATCACGACATCCAAGGAAGTCTGGGAAGACCCCTCAAAATTTAGACCCGGCATCTTGGCATGAAGCATTCTGGGGAAATCTTCATACACAGATTTTCCTACTTCCCAGATAAAAACAATAATGGGATTAGTAAGCTATTGGACAGTCGAAAGAAGAAGATTGTATGAAATAGCTGCTACCTAAGTTGGAAATGATTTACATGCCATCAGATCAGTGCACTCGAAATTTTGATGATCGAGCATTTCTACAGTTACAATGTGTCATCAGGCACACGAGACTGATTTGATTTGATTATCCACTCAATACCATACCTGTGGCTGAACCCGAACTCATTTGGAGCGAATGATGGTCGGATGTGTGAGGATTTGATGGAATGTTTCTTGGAGACCATGGGAAATAATGTTTTTAGATCGATATTCCACGCTGTTTCGCATGAGGTCATCATGTGCATCGCGGAGACGGTGAAATGGAATTTGGCTGTTGAGGTGATGCGCGGCGTGGAGCCCATCATTGAGAGGATGAATCCACAATCTCTGCCAGAATCCATCGTTGGTCCTCGAATTACCGAAATGATCTGTCATGTTGAGGCCGAGATGCTCGCTCATCTCTGCCCACCATCGCGTAATTGGAAGGATGAGGATCCAGGGTACAACAAAGTAGTGAAAGAAAGCTCCCCAAATATCGTAGAAATGAACAGCTGCAAGGACTGTGAACCAGTAAAGGATCTTGGAGGGGTATGAATTGGGGGTCGTCCAGAACTCCGCAAATGTGGTGATAATATACTCGTAGTGGAGCCAACCGGTGAACGGAAGGCCGTACACAAGCCAGTAGAATTTACGAGCATCAAGAGGTTTGTCTGATACCAAGCCATAATGCATCATCCTGGTGATATCAGCATCGAGGACTGGATCACCGATATACTTGTGGTGGTCAATGTGTTGCGTGCGGTAAATTTTAAGGACCCTGAATACAGGGAAAGCAAAAAGGAATTCAAGCCTGTCGTGGAAACGAGCGACTGAGAAAAGATTGTTGTGGGAGGCCTCGTGCACTAGGTTCTCAAATGCACGAAGGCGGGAAGCAATGATGAGGATAGCGAAAATGTATGCAGTCCACCATGTGAGGGATACTTCTGTATACTTGCGCTCTATGTATTTACATAGAGATGCGCAGGCAAAGCAGGTGATATAGTTGTTGGTGATGGCGAGGATAGCCTTCGAATTGTCTCGCCGTTTGTGACGGTTGGTGATGGAAATGGCTTCCTTCAGAGCAGTAGTGTTTTTAGTGGAGTCAAACCGAGTGGAGGCATCAAATTCTCAGAGGCAATATAACTTGAAGTGAAGGTAGGGATCATTGTAACCTATGACAATTTTTCTGAGGCAACGACTCTCTTTATACCCAAGTTCGGGTTTTCGATAAATTTATATGCTAATCCACTCAAAGCCGACTTATGCGGTGCAATTATGACAACACACATGTATTCAATTGGATATAAAGTGTCATAATTGTGGTAACTCCAGATAAAATATGCCCGTGCTGAAATTGATCTAAAAATACCTCGCAATTCTGCTGACTAATCAATGCCGGTCAAACCTTCGGCCGACGTCCTTGTGAAAACTTGCATGGATGCCCCCGTAACAGCTAGCAAACAAAGACGGATGCATGGTAGTCCAAGAAACTGGAGCGTTTAGGGGCACGACATTATATCCGGACCCTGATGGTCAATAATGCGACAGGGTCGGACATTCAAACAGCTCCCGTACACTCTCATTCCATGTGTCAAATCTTCTAATTTTTACGTTGTGTTATTGCAGAATTGACCGGTTTCTAAGTGGGCCTTTGTATCTAGGCATTTGGCATTCTTCATTATGTAGTTTTTCCACGGCTTAATGCGATCAAATTCATGGGTACCGAGCAGGATCTTGATTTTTTTCTTCATCTTCTTTCTCGACATGAACGTCCTCAAGATGCATTCATCTCGACTTGCGAAAAATGCCCCAGGACGACTTTATCGTGCAATTCCGGCGGTCGTACTTGGAACGATGTTCAATGTTCTTGATGCAGGTATCTTCGTTTGAACTTTAAAGTTTTCCCTCATTTGACTGTTCTTGCAGTGTCGACCGGCCTCCTTGTCTTCCCTGCAGAAGAAGGCACAGGACAGACGCAATTTAAAAATCTGCAAATCCAAGGGTTATCTATGTACATCATGAGGTATCTCCGGCATTCTCTAGTAAAATCCTCATTTGCTTCATGATCATAGCACGATACTTTCTCAAGTCGCCATGACATTGGGTGGCTCTCGCTTTCCTGGGGCTTTAGGAGCTATGTTGATTGAAATTCTGCCTTTCTTGCGAGGCGTCGCAAGTGATATTCGGGACGTACTGGGTGCAGATAATCCTGCTCTTGTTCCAACAGTGATGGCGGCGTATGCCTTGACTAGTTTTTTGACTGGATTCATTTTCATTCTACTTGGTACACTAAAACTCGGAGGCTTGGTGCGTACTATTGGCCACATTGTTAATTGACTAATCTACTTTCATTAGGTTGCTTATTTCCCTCAGACCGTGCTTACAGGAGCAATCGGAGCTATTGGTCTATCGCTATTTATCCTGGGACTTGGGCTCCCTTTACCAGAGTCGTCTCCAGCCTTGACACTGTCCAATGCGGGTTCTGTCCTTTTCAGCAAAGCTCATCTCCCAATTCTCGCTGCTTCGTTCCTTCCTCCATTTGTCCTCTCTGTGACTAAGCGTTCCAAACTTGTTGATAGATGGACCCGAGGAGCAGTTCACAATGCCTACTATGTCCCTGCTTATCTGATTGCAATACCAACTATCTTCTGGATTGTCGCCGGGGCCCAAAAAGTTTCACTGGAACACTTAATCATCAATGGTTGGCTTTTTCGCGTCGAGAGCCTTCCTGATCAGCGGGGCATTGGAACTCAGTGGATTTATTGGAGGGAATTCGACTTCTCGAACGTTCAATGGTGGGCACTTAGACATGCGATTACGAACATCGTGCTCCTTGTAGTCATTGGGGTTCTCAACCTTCCTATCTACGTTCCAGCCCTCGGTTTCACGCTTGATGTTCCCTACAATATGAATCACGAATTATTCGGCCAGGGCGTTGCGAATCTCTTGGCAGGTGTTGCAGGAACAGTACCAAATATTCTGGTTCGTGCATGTGCCGTGTGTCTATCTTCAATAGCTGAAAATTTTTCACAAGCAATATTCTTATTCTGTATTTATCACTCGGGCCCATGGCGGACGATTTGAATGCGCTTTGATCACTCTCTTGACATTCGTACTCTTCTTGACAGCGAGTCTCCTCCTACCATATGTTCCTACCATTCTAGCATCTGCCCTTGTATTATTCCTAGGCATTGAGCTCATGCTCGAAGCTGTTTGGGAATCGGCCCAGAGCTTGATCCTTCTCGAATGGTGTATCGTGATCGGAACACTCATGTCCTGTACATTCATTGGTTTTGCAGAGGGCTTTGGAGTTGGAATTGGTGCTGCAGCTGTGGTATATCTTGCCTTCGGGGTGGTAGACTCGGTACGACGCTCAGTTTTCCACGAAACATTTGGAAAGCTAATTCGCATAAGAGTGCCCGTGCAATGCGATGGGAGGAATGGAACGAGGCTCAGCAGTTCGTTCATCGAACCGATGACTCTCATGTTCCCAAGCTCATCTCACCATTGAATCACACGCCTTCAATCTCCACTCCTGATATAGAGTGTGCTGAAAGCTCTGACATCTTGATACGTGACGAGTTCATTGACAAAGTCAACGTCCGGGTGATTGCCCTGACTGGATATGTCTGTGAGTGATTACCCTGGTTGCAAAAACTAGCGTGTGACTCAAGAGAAGTCAGTTTTCGCTAGCATTCCCTCTTTAGAAGCGCAGCTTCTCGACAAAAAGCGACATACACGGGTTATAATTATAGATCTAACCACTGTTCACCGCCTGGAGACATCAGCAGCCCAGTGTTTCGACCGCGCAGTGCGCGACGTGACACCAAGAAATACAAGGTTGGTCTTTTGTGGCGTACGCAAGGGTAGTGGAGTATGTGCAGATTTCGAACGTGCAGGAGTGAATATCATATTCAACGGGAGTGACATTGATGAAAAGGGAATAGTTGCCTTCGAAACGCGATTTGAAGCTGTGGAGTGGTGTCGGAATCAAAAAACCGAGGGTGGTTGTGGGGCAGAACCCAGTACGAAGTTTGAAGATATCACTGATCGATCGAATTGACATGTTTCCACAGATCATCAGCGGTTGTATACGCAATTTTGTGATCTATTTGGCTATGTGCCCTCTGTCCTCCAACGAGGTGATGTGGCTGTGGAAGAAAAGCGGAACCAAATATCGGATTGGGAGGAGCTCCAACTTGCTGGAGCAAGATTGACTCATTATCCACCAGGATATACCCTATCTGGGAGATCAGACACTACTCCGACATTTTGCTCATCGCTAGACACCTCGGGCCAGGATGAGCGAATTGTCTTCCTTCTTGAGGGTGAGGCTCAAGTTGTTCTGCAGACTGAAGTTTCGTATCGACCGGCACTCTATGACTTGATGCTGAAGCTGCCGAGAGAGGCGTTCATATACGTTTGGAACAGGGTTGTGAGTTCTTGGACGCAGAAAGGGACGAAGAAATTGTTCAAACCAGGGGATACAATATCGACTGCTGGCTTGAGTGATGTTTACGTTGTAGCTCAAACCCTGTGTTCTGTCGTTGAGGTGGATATTGACCATGCGAGACAGCCCCTAGTAGATTGGACTCGTATACGACATTGTGGATGAATGTCTTAGTTGTTACATCAGTCCTTTTGTAATATAAGTAGATGGTTCCTGTGATTGGGTCCTGTCAAATGTTCTGTTGTCTCGGGTTTCTATCTCGTGCCCTTCGTTGGTCACCTTTTCGTTCAGCACGCTCCTACCATGGGTACCAACCTCGTCCCCGTCCAGGCCAGCAATATTGGCAAACACAGCGAGCTCGACCGTATCGTACCTCCCGACCTCCGCCCTCACGACGACGACGACGACGATGATGATAATAACACCGAGCGCCCAGATGTCCTCATGGCTGACGGTCTCGACAATTCTGTAGACTCCGCTGCCGACGATGACGACCCTGCCCAACTCGAGGCAACTCGCCTTCGTCTCGAGGATCAAGCTCGCAAGTACTTGGCAGCTCAGACTCATGAAATTATTATCCCTAGCTATGCTGCCTGGTATGCCAGTGACAAAATTCATCCTGTAGAGCGACGCGCTCTTCCAGAGTTTTTCAATTCCCGTAACAGATCCAAAACGCCCTCCATATATAAAGACTACCGCGACTTTATGGTCAATACTTATCGCCTGCGTCCAACAGAATATCTTACAGTCACTGCCTGTCGTCGCAACCTTGCTGGCGATGTCTGCGCTGTCATGCGTGTCCATGCTTTTCTCGAGCAGTGGGGCTTAATTAACTACCAGGTTTATGACGCCCTTTCGCTTTTTTTCTGTCACCGCTCACTTACACTGGAGTAGATTGACCCTGACCAGCGTCCTTCTACCTTGTCCCCACCTTTTACTGGACATTTCCGTATCACCCTCGACACACCCCGTGGCCTCCAGTCCCTCCATCCAGGTACTCGGCCTCCCATTCCAACTGCCCGTCTGCCTGGTACCCCTGCGCCCCCTTCCAGTGGCAAAGCTCTGTCGGGATCTCTCCAACTCCGTTCTTCTATCTACCAAACCACCTCAAAAGCTTCTCGTGCTCTGTCCGCTTCTGATGCTACCGCGCTTGCAGGCGGCTCCTCACCAATTCTAAAAACCCATACTCACACTTGTGATACATGCGGTGCTGACTGCTCTCTAGTCCGCTACCACTGCCTCAAAGATGAAAAATTAGAAATATGTGCTCCCTGTTACCTTGATGGTCGATTTTCCTCAAATTTGTTCTCCGGCGATTTCGTCAAACTCACTGCAACACCTCCTGGGATTCCAGGTGCCTCCTCCGCAAACAATGATTGGTCAGACCAAGAAGTTCTGCTTTTACTCGAAGGTGTCGAGATGTATGATGATGATTGGTCCAAGATTGAAGAGCACGTCGGTACTCGTTCCTCCCAACAATGCATCCGCAAATTCCTGGAACTCCCCATCGAGGATTCATATCTTCGTACAGAGGGGAGTATGGGTCCTCTCAGGTTCGGTAGGATCCCTTTTGATCAGGCTGATAACCCGGTTTTGAGTGTCGTTGCTTTCCTCGCTGGTGTTGTCAGTCGCGGTGTGGCTCCTGAGAGTATTTCGAGAGGACTTGATGATGGCGAAGGTGGTAAAGGGGCTGACAATACCGGCATACAAAGTCGACAAGGACATAAACAGAGGAGAGACGAAGATAAGATGGAGCATACACCTGCATCACAGCAGAAAGTTGACTCCTCTGACCCAAATAATTTTGTACCCAAGCCCGCCGCAGCTGCGACTCATGCAATTCCACACTCCCAAGCCCAACGCGCAGCCTACCTCGCACTCTCTGCCTCTGCAAAAGCTGCCTCTTCTCTCGCCTCCGCTGAGCACGCTCAGATCCACAACACCCTCGCTACTCTTGTCAAACTCACGCTCACCAAACTTGAAGTGAAGATGACACAATTTGAAGAATTAGAAGATGTTTTGGAAGAAAAGAGGAAAAATTTGGAAAGCGCGAAAGTGGCATTGGTGAATGAGAGGCTGGGGTTGAAGAAGATGCTGGACACAATCAGAGGAGAGATAGGCAAGCATCAACAGATTACGCTAGGTGGTACAAATATTGGACAGTCAATGTCACCATTGGGTTTTTCGCAGGCGGTAATGAATGCTGCTACGCATCAGAATGCACCGTTAGGGACTATGGGACAGGGGATAGTGGTGAACGAAGTACAGAGAGGCCAAGGCATGGAAGAAATGCTTACGCAGAATGGACAGATCATGCAGTTGAGTTGAGCTGTCGAGTTTTTGTGTTCATTCTGAGGCTTGAAGCAACGAACAAATTCTTGTTATAGACTAAAGTCTTCTTTTTGAAATGGTGCACACCTATAGTAGTTCATATATAATGCTCTTAAATCAGGGCCGAAAGCTTTTCGGGGGCAATCAATCTAAATATAGCTACATTGTACTCGTTACAAATTGTACAAAAAGAGTTACACAATTCAATGATGATCGACTCCATGCGCATCCAACCTTAATTCCGCATCTGGTAGAATCCCAAGCGAGACCCTCTGATTAGCCTTGTAGTCAAGAACCCAATTTTCCATGGTTGATTGATGCTTCACAAAAGGAGATATATGGAGTCACAGTCAGTCATGTAAATATTGTTATGGTAATAACACAGGATCTGATTAGAAAAAAAGCGCTTTCCGGGCTAGAATAAAACATGCTCAACGTAGCGATCGGTATTAAGTTCTTTATCGAGTCTCGAGCAGACTGTCCACAAACCACATTTCATTTTGACTAATAGATGTTTGTCTCAAAACTACGGACATGATAAGAAAGATTAGATGGTCCATGCCCAACTCTAAAGAGACGATACCGCTCCCGAGCCCTCGGTGAACCTGTACTCCAGCTAAAACAGCGGTGCACAGTGAGGGTTAAACTCGAGATGTGTTCATGTTCCATTGACGTAACAGGCTCCTAGTATGTGTTAGAAACTTGGAGTCTTGACTTATGTCAATGGGTTCGTGGATGATGATAGGTGTAGGTCGAAGCTTCTGACAAGAACATCATACATGGACAAGTAGAAAATTATCTCGCCTTTTTTACGTGCACTGATCCACGTGCATGAAGAGACAGCGAAGAGACAACGTAGCACATGCGACAATTTTTTGAGTTGAAGACTATATAATCATTTCTCACAACTTATTTCACATGCTGACTTGACCAAAAATAACCTGGAACCTGGATTTAAAGTGAGCATAATCAGAAGAATAATAAGATCGAGACTAACTCTCCTTCAACATCTAAGAAAACCATGACAGCCAACAACATTGTACCCCGCTGGAAGAAAGTCCTTGATAAAGCACTCGAACGGTATCCGAAAGTAACAAGTAAGCGCCCACTGTCGTAACAGAAATAGGAGTATAACATTCATGTTTGAATGGAAGCATTCCAGCTCGCTACTATTGATGCTGAGGCCCCTGTACCTCGCGCCCGCTCACACATCTTCCGTTCATTTCTGAATAGTCCAACAGCGCCAGGACTCCCATTGCTCATAACCTCGACGGACGTGCGCACGCCCAAAGTACATCATATCCTTGCCAACGCCAATATTGAATTTTGTTGGTGGATTGAACAGACGTCGGAGCAGTTTCGCATCACAGGTCGGGTCAGCTTGGTTACATCACCTGATCACCAGCTTTCCAAAATTACGCGGGATCATCTTTTGAATAATGCGGATGTGGATCCTGAAGGCGGATTAGCTGCGCTTATGCCTGCCAATTTTGATTGGGAGGCCAAGAGGGTCGAGATTTTTAAGAGCATGAGCGCACATATGAAAGCGAGTTGGTGCCGTCCTGCTCCTGGGAGTGTCCTAGAGGGCGGACAAGACGAAGCGAAGAAATGGCCGGAACGAGTGGAGGAGCCGAAAGAGGGTGACGGCGAAGAAGCATGGAAGAACTGGAAGACGGCGCTGAGAAACTTTGTTCTGGTCGCCATCGAACCAAGTGAAGTGGATTATCTGACAATGTCTGTTATCCCCAATAGGAGGTTCAAGACTACGAGAGCAGTTGGAGGTGGATGGGATGAAGTTGAGGTCGTACCTTGAATCAGTAGCATTATGAATAAAACATCTAGGTATACATGAAAGCTAGTAGAGGCAGACAGCGGGGTAGCTGTTCTGGAAATGATGGCGCCTATGCCTTGACTTTCTTTGGGTCCTTCTCAACGTCATTGTCACCAACGACCTCGTCAATGGGCCGCTTTTTTGTGCCAAAAGCACCATTGTCCTCGACATACTCTTCACCGTCACCGTCATCGTCATCTTCCTCTTCCTCCTCCTCCTCTTCATCATCAGCTTTGGGCTGCAGCGCGTGGTCAATATTTGGCGTACGGTGGGAGAAAACACTCACGTTCCCCAAGAGCAATGCTGTCAAATTTTGCTAGAACAAATGTTCGTTCAGCTCGAAGAAAAGACAGTCAATGAATGTAGATAGACCTTGTCGTCATTGCCTCCTTCACCAGCATCTCCCTGTGTGTATCAAACTCTCAGCAAAAAATAAATGTCGTATCGAAGAGGACGAAACAACCTCCTCGTCTTCGTCCTCCTCTTCCTCGTAATCGTCGTCATCGTCATCACCAGAAGAATTTTCAGTATCTTCGTCCTGGTGCTCATCAATATTGACACGGTCCTCTTCCTCCTCCTCCGGCGCCACCATAGCCTTAGGTAGAGTGGAGTCAGTCAGTGGTTGCTCAGACATTGTGAGTGTGTAAGTTAGACAAGGGGGAGAAGGCCAGGAAAGGCAGGGGCAAAGGAGCAGGCGGTTTAGATGGTGTGTGAAAAGAAATGTAATAAATACAGGGAATTGATTGGTTTGTTGTGGATTCCTTGACAGCCTCTCAGCTTGGATCTCGAACTTACCCTGGACGGATATCTCCGGACTGCCATCACCGGTTGATCCTTTTATTCACCGATTAGTGATGCGCGCATGACTTGATTAAACTTGGACATCAACCATTAAGGACATTAATTTAAAGCTAAGTA
>Ga0153951_1000968_pt1 | contig 10092 bp, 5 predicted proteins | sample TSNJ035MetaG_FD_102278 | JGI IMG/M metagenome (GOLD analysis project Ga0153951, IMG submission 102278) | Attine ant fungus gardens microbial communities from New Jersey, USA - TSNJ035 MetaG | ecosystem: Host-associated > Fungi > Mycelium > Unclassified | place: USA: New Jersey, Wharton State...
AACTTCTTACCTTTGGCCAGAGCTCACAAGCTCGCAGCCGGCGCTCTGATTCCCATGACAAACAACGGCATTCCAACAATGTCCATGGGGTACCTTCTACCCAAATCCCCTGCAAATGACAAACCTGTCGTGTGGAGAGGCCTCATGGTGCAAAAAGCCGTCCACCAACTTTTGTTCGATGTAGATTGGCGGAGACGGACTGCCAACGCAGAACAAGACGACAGACTGGACGTTCTAGTGCTAGACATGCCCCCTGGGACCGGTGACGTGCAGCTGACCCTCGGTCAACTCGTCGAGGTCGACGGTACGTCAATTCTCACAATCCATAGTCCATGTGTATGAATTCTCGGTTCTAGGTGCCGTCATCATCTCAACACCCCAAGATGTTGCATTGCTAGATGCCAGAAAGGGCGTCCACATGTTCAGGAAAGTTGACGTTCCGGTATGCGCAGAAACTCTCGTGGTCAAACTCTCCTCTAAACGTTGACAAGATATTTGGATTAATTGTCAACTCGGCATATTACCGCTGCCCATCTTGCTCTAACAAGCACTACATTTTCGGGTCGCTTGATTCCGCACGCCGTGCGGTTGATGAACTTGGACTCAATTCCGATACTACCTCGGGACTATCAGGTGAAATACCCATGATTTCCGAGGTGAGCAGTCTTGGAGACCAAGGAAAACTTGGGGAGATCTTCCTCGGCGAAACACTCATCAGCTCGAGGCCTGCTTTGAAGGAAGTCCGGAGTGTGATGAATAACATAGCTACCAGTCTCTGGGAAAAACTTGGATATTCAGCAGCTCCTTGAAAAGGCTGCTCATAGACTCATGGGTTCTTATTGTATAGAGTATGGCAGACTGTGGGATACCTTGTGGAGTTTGCACAGACTTTTACCTATCCTATAGCCGTTCTCTGACGTACAATCGAAATAATCTCTGTAAACCGATTCCGGATAATGTCCAAGTATTCTGGTGTATTGCGGTCTTGCATATTGCCAGGGGGAACATCCAACTACAAGAATTTTGTATTGAAATCACGATCTCAATCGTCCCAGAAACTACGCTTACCGTGAAAGAGGGTGCATAGAGCGGAAAGCCAGGGTGATCAGGAGTATCAATATCCAGGTCTAGCGGTCGTCCCAGCTACACAACTCATGAAGCAACAACAGCATCAAAGTGAGTACCCTTACTGCAATAGATGTAATATACGCCCAAGCACGAGCAGCATTGGGCGAATTGTAACCTCCTCCTCCCAAGAGCAACTTCTTGCCTTGCCACTTGTCAAGTATTCGGGACATACACCAACCTAACGATCCCTCGCCTCCACCCAACGACCAGTTGAAGGTTGCACAGGGATCTCCAGCAAGTGCATCTGTGCCACACTGGACAATGACATAGTCAGGCTGCATAACATCCTTTAATTCTTCCACAACGGGCCATATCGAAGCATAGGTTTTGTTAGATGCGCCTTCAAGAAGCGGGATACTGAGACTGAAAGGGTCAAAACGGGGAATAGACGGATCTGGGAGACCTGCACGAGGAGAGGCAGGGAAGAAACCTGGGGACGTGTGGTGGATGCTGAGTGTCTGGGTGGACGGGGGACGAAAAAAAAAGACATAAATCATGAGTGAAAACTCTCTGGGTCAACTCAACAATTGTGATATATACCATTAAACGAGGAGCCCCTGGCGCTGTGAACGACGTAAACGCAGACGACACGACATCCGAAAAATGTAAATCAAGGTCCAAATAGAAAATCCGAGGAAGACGCTGATCAGCCCAATTTTGCAACTTCAACGACTGCGGAGAACGAGGAACCGTTTTCAGGGCAAGTACAGCGAGGACACAATCCGCAACATAGCAGAATCCCGCAGCGCGTGCCCTTGCGGCGTGATGTCTGAGTGATATACCTCAGTGGTCATGCAGAGGAAAAAGATCTGGCTGGACCTCCCACCGTCCCAGTTTATGGCAACATCACTGATATTGTACCTCAGTGCATCTACAGCGGTGAGGGTTGCACCCGCTACCCATTGCACGTATTCAGGCAGGCCAACAAACGGGGGACAATCCTACTCAAAAAATCATCAACAAGAAACCCACTTGCAGTCAAAAAAAAAAATCTGGTCTCACATCTTCCATGCCGAACTCTGCTTTCAAAGACTCATATTCCGAGTCACGCTGCTCACCGCCTTGAGCTGAATTAGCAGAGTCCAGGATGAAATCCAAATAAGCCTTTGAATGATACACAGCAAGATCCTGACACGTGGCTTCCGTGGCGAACATGTCCGAATAACGCGTTCAAAAGCAGGATCGGGGTCCAAAAGTCCCAGCGATTTAACGAGCCCATGAACGACCAAGGACCGTTTCTTGTTCGAAGGAAGAAGCGAAGCAAACTGGTAAGCACATCAGAAAAATATCAAACATATCGAGAGATACTGCAAGCACCTTTATGAGCTCGGTTGACACGACATAGACAATACTTTTGCTGGTCGTCGTCGCCGCCATGTTAATAAAGCATCCCAATTGATGCGTAGTGATAAATCACGTGACTGGTACCGTTTTAATTCAGAATTTCTATTCCGCAATAAGCAATGTAGTGCCAAGATACGGAGAGCCTAAGCGGGACGGAGCAACAGCAGTGTGTCTACAGAAGACATCTCGCCAAAGGAGGTAGGTGCGGGCAAAGTCTACTGGTGGACGGGTGGGATTATAGGTACGAGGCTGACACGACATGTCTTCACTTATGGATATTTAGATCCACCTCGATGGAGTTTATCAGTGACCGTGTGCTCATCATTTATATTCAGGATATATGTATAAAACTACACAAGCATCGCAGCGTTTTCTATCTCCTCATGGATCGGAATATCACATAAACGTCAAGTTCACTTTCGTGCGAATAATGTCTGTCAGATCATGTGTCGTGTGCGATGGGCTGAAGGAGTTATCTTTGATCTACCATGTATACGATTTCCGTCCTTGCAGAACTCGAAGGCCACGACGACCGAGTATGGTCTGTAGCCTGGAATCCATCGAAACCCATGCTAGCATCTTGCTCAGGCGATAAATCAGTTCGCCTGTATTCTTATTCGACTGATCCTGATGGCGAACTCAGATTCGATCTGGTTTCTTCCATCCCGACCGGCCACACCAAATCCGTCAGAACAGTCTCTTGGTCTCCGTCTGGCAAGACGTTTGTGACTGGATCTTTCGACTCCAGCATCGCCGTTTGGGAGAAGGCTGATGACTCTGAAGAGTGGGAATGCATGACTACTCTCGAAGGACACGAAACAGAGTGCAAGGGGGTAGCTTATTCCGCCACTGGAGCATTGCTGGCCAGCTGTAGCAGGGACAAGTCTGTTTGGATCTGGGAAGGTCAGCTTGATTCAGCGCTAACAAGATGTCTACTGATCTTCCGCTAGTCAAACCTAAGACTGACTTTGAGTGCCTGGCCATCTTCACGGAACATGATCAAGACATCAAGTGTGTATCATGGCATCCAGCTGAGGAGGTCGTATTTCCCTCCCTCATGATGCAATGTCGCATTCTCACATCTACCTTCGCTAGCGTAGATACTCGCTTCAGGCTCTTACGATAACACGATCAAGCTCTATATCGAAGACCCTGTAGATGACTGGTACTGCTTTGCAACATTGACTGGTCATCAGTCAACGGTTTGGTCGTTAGCTTGGATGCCGAAACACGACTATTTTGCATCCGCCTCCGACGACACGACGGTACGTATCTGGCAGCGAACATCAGAGTTCAGATGGGAAACTGTTCTCGTCATCAATGCTCACGATCGATGTATCTATTCCGTGAGTTGGAGCCGCGGAAAGCCACGCCACAAACATCCCATTATCGGCTGGATCGCCACGGCAGGAGATGACGGGTTTGTCAAGATTTGGGAGTTGAAGGTGAGGCTTCATCGATAGTCATCGACCGGTCGCTGTGCCTTATGATGGGTACAGGAGCTTCAAGTGACAGACGCAATCTCAACCAAGGTGATTGTACGGGAAGAATTGATCGCAACTTTGCCATCCCCTCATGGGCCATACGATGTCAACACCGTTGCATGGAGTCCAACAACAGGAATGGAAGACATTCTCGCGACAACGGGTGATGACGGCATTACACGGATTTGGAGGATCAGTCCAGGATAACCAGATGGTAGTTGCTTATCGCAATGCAAGAGCAAACCTGGATCATAATATAATCGTAACCGTTACTCAAAGCTCTGTCATAAATTGTAGTCGATTGTCGTATACACAATTGCTTTCCTGAAAGTCGGAAGAAAAAGATCTTAACACGAACAAACAAGTCAACGGTGCTAAAGTCATAATGACCACTGTGGCATCTGAAAACCTGTTTCGTTCGCTACCCAGAAAAACGCAAATAAAAATTGATTCTGCATTTGACTTGGTCTGCAAGAAGTTCACAACAAGGTCAAAATCAGAAGAAATACCTGCCGGAGGATTTATTTCCGAGCCTGGAAGCTTTATACGTGATAGCGGGGAAGGTGGCTTCATTCGCGAAGAAGATACCAGTGGTGGATTTTTACGTGACGAACAGGGCGATCTTGGTTGTGGAGGTTTTCTGAACGATGACGAGTATGAAGAAAAGTCGGCTGTATACGCCCAAATGCCTTTTTCCTTGATATCCCGTGCTTTACAACATCTGGATTTGCCACCCGACGACGAGGAGATTCTTTCTGTCTTTCGTAATGCTGCCACGGGCTGGACATCATCTCATGACAACACCAGCACTGTGAACCAGAGTCACGGAGACAAGGATCAGTTTGTTAGTAGAGACGACTGGCGTTCTGTGTGCGCTGTCCTATTGGAACGTGAAGCAGACGTGGAGATGGCTGATGGCACTGCAGATTCCGACGAATATTGGGAATCTGAAGCTGAGACTGAGGAAGCCGAAGGTGACGATGACGACGACGACGATTATATCGAAGATCCCTCTACCTCTACTGCTCGTCGACGAACTCGCCTAAAAGGAACACAAATTTCTCCAATCTCCTCCTCAGACAATCAACCACAGAACCTCACTTCACAGCAGCGCCAAACCTGTATCGATACCTACTCCTTATTTTTCCCTACCACCTCCGCGAACGAAGTCCTCAATCAACGAATAACGATAAAAGATCTCCAAAGAGTTGCAAAATTGTTGCATGAGAAGCTCGCAGCAGGTGATGTCAGTCATTTCACTTTTCTGAGTGTACTTTTGTCAATAGTAATTGACATTTGCAGATGCTGGAAATGCTGGAAACGTTTTCTACATCGATTGACAAATCTATGAACTTTGAAGACTTTTGTAGTATGATGATTAAAGCGAAACTTGTTTAGAGATAGAATCGGCATTAGGCTTCGGCCATTGCCCTATCTGCTCAAGCGTCAGGTTCCAGTAAGACAGCACACACAGGATGCCAACTTTCTGGTCCTTTTCTCGGGAGCTCCAGTTTATAACTTTCTTAGAAGTGTCCAATTCTGTGGCTCTATAGTTATTTAAATATCGATGGTAGCATGGGTCCGTATCGATTAGGGGTTAAATCACTTCGTTGTGGAATAGCTCCGAAGAGCCGCTGGTTCGATTCCAGCTACGGATATATTCTGATTGGTTCGTTTTTTCTCCTTAACTCCTTTTGTTTATTATCAATATTATATTCCTTCCGGCACCTATTTCACGTGCTTTTGATCCAATAATTCACTAATGATGTTATGCAGAACTTCGCTGATTCTACGTATATCGCCCCGCTCCTCATCGGTCACAGACACACCCATATGCCCGATTCGGATATATCTATCTTTGATGGCAGGAAGTAATCCACCTGCAAAGATGACCCCCTCTGCACTCGCTCTCTGAAGTACTTCCGTTGCAGACAAGCCTTCGGGAACCCAAATAGCACTCAGGCCAGCAGCTTCAGCGCCTTGGACTGCCAGGCTCTTCATCCCCAACTGGGCAGCTACTGCTCTGAGTCGGCCCGCAGCTTTCTTATGTGCCTCTAACCTTACAATCAGACCCCCTTCTCCGCCTTTCAGCAGTTCTGACAATGCTTCTGCCAGCGCACAAACAAGGTTGACCGGTTGTGTGGCGAAATACGCCGGTTTTGCAACTAGATAAGATTCCATTATTGGAAGCCATTTTTTCCAACTAGCATAATAGCCTTGAGTGGGTGTCTTTCGATTGGAGTAGGTGTCGACTGCCCGTTGGCTGGCAATGAGGATAGAAAGTCCTGGGGGGGCACCTATGGCTTTTTGACTTGCTGTGAGAACGATGTCGAGTCCCCACAAGTCCATTTTGATTTCTTCGCACCCGACTGAGCATACTGCATCTAGAATTAGCTGAAAGAAGGGCGGTCAGCTTGATTTGTTTTGAAGTGAAGTGCTCTTACCAAGGTTGAAGGGGATACTCTCTTGACTACCTCGGCTATGCTTTTGATATCGGACAAAACGCCTGGACGTCAAGTAAATATCTCCTCAGAAATCCAGGGAGGTTCTCAACTGACTCACCTGTGGACGTGTCAACATGAGTGACGATGATCAACTTGTAATTTTGGCCAGTTAGTGCTGCCTCGGTCAGAGAGAGCGGGACAGTTTGGCCTGGCGCAGGTGCCTTGAGTGTGGTAATCTGAGCGCCATAGGACAAAAGACTGCCCAGGTTGTCATCAATCGTAGTTGACAGAATAGAACGTGATCACCGCTCACCAATCGGTGAACCCATCCCCAAAATATCCAGTGTTCAACACGAGAGCTTGATCCCCACGCTCCACCAGATTGGCGCCAACCTGAGATTAAGCGGAGTTTTTAAAATCAGGTAAGGGCCAGTCATAGGATGTGCACACCTGATCCCAACCCAAAGTGCCGCTGCCTGCAATGATAAACGGCTGGCCATATTGCGAGCCTACAACCTTTCTGTAGCCATCTCCGATTTGAAAAGGTACAGATGCAGAAGGGATGGTACACACCTCGAGAGCAGTAGTGCTTTTTGGAAGATACGAGCAAAATCCTGCGATACATGGGAAAGAGGAGGCTTAGCAAGCGCCGCAAGTACACTATCGCTAACTTCTACCGGTCCCGGAATCCTGAATTCCCCTACGTGGTCAAGTGGGAAGGTATATCCAGGCTGCAATGGGACCTTACGCAAGAAGTCTAGTGGTAAAGATCAGTGCGACGATATGGGAAAGAGACGGTAAGCAACGCACTTGTGTCCTGGCTGATCTCGTTTTTGTTGAGACAAAGATGGACCTGCAGGCTGAGCAAGCGACATAGGCTTAATCCTGGGTAACTAGTCGGTCAAAATAAAACAAGACGAAGGAATTGGATTGTACCTCGGTCTGAGTCACTTTAAATTTGTCCGGCACTCCTTCCTGCCACACGTTTCTTAAGCGAGCTGCCACTGCACAATCCAAATAAGGCAGTGCTTATCTTTATTCACACAGGTCTCCATGTGGCAAGTATCACTCATTGTTCATTCAAACAATCTCAGGCAAGCTTTCAATAAATTTTTGTGCATGATTATGTATGATATTCAATGATTCCATCTGGTCCTCGGTGTTGTACATGCCTGGAAGCTTGATCATCACTTTTTTCGACGTGAACTGCCCAATAAAGGTATGAAGGTAAAGGTGATCGGGCTTTAGAGTGACAATCCTGGAGAAGGTGTTTCGATGAATTGGGAACATGAGCTGGTTCCTAAAGTACAGAATGTGAAGTTATTATCCACACCAGATATCCTGAAGAACCACATCATTTTATCTATGTTGGGTAAGACATAATAGTACAGAGAGGCTGGTATAGCAGCATGGTGACAGGAGTTGAGCAACTTCAAGTTGGATAATCTCTGATTGAATGCTAACATTTCCACTTTACGTGACTTGTGGATTCAGAGTGTAACTGATGGTAAAGATGTACTCTTTTTGCCTCATATAGCGATACATGTTCTCTTTGTCCCTCAGTTCTCGTGGCACTGAGGCTTATCTCCTAGTATTGTTATTTAGAGCAGTGACTCAAATGGATTTTTGGGTACGTGGTCGTTTGAGTAAGCAGTATATCGATTAAGGAGAACAATGAGATGGAAAGTAAGTTCCGAGGGAATTTTCGGCAATCAGCGAATTTCCTTTTCGGTCAATTGGAACATGTAGATTTTTGGTAAACCTTACACGGCGCACATTTTGATGTCAAGTCGCCCCATCAATTGGGATGTCAAGTGACCTGTCACTATTGTGTCATGTCAGTATCATGTCACCTCACCTCATCTGGGCTTGTCATACAGTCACACCCTTCCAGCTACACTGCTAGACATCAAAAAGGACCTATCTCACCACTGATTCACCGCGTTAGACTTAGCTATGATTGTATCCTATGTTTAATATACATAGATTTTTTGTAAATATGGCTGAATGGTTAAGACCAGGTTTCTGTACTATATTTCATGTCACAGCATTTATGACATCAGATAAATGATTTGAAGCTTCCTTATTGCTATAAACACTTGAGCCTTGACTATATTATGGACAACAACAACACACATATATATCAATCTGGTCATACACCTATTTGTTACAACCTCTATTGTCCTACTCAGGTTACAAACTCTAGAGATGTTCTCTGTAGAGGATGAGAGACCTTTATTGTAGTAAGATACAATACTTCTGTAGAGGGAAAGGATAATTGGATTAAGTATACAGACTTAGATATATTGGTTGCTAAGTTTATATACTATCCACTACATCAATTGGTCATTAACAAGAAGATGATTGACTAATGGTATTTGGGTAAGGATTTATCATCCAACACTCTACATGTGGTAAATATAGAATAGAAGAATTGCACAAAACAAGTAGAATTAAAATACCATATGGGATATTGAACCCCTTCATGTATATCAACAACAATGGAAGCATAGATTCTTATAATACAAAGGAAGTGTAATCTAAGGGAATGCTTAGTCATTGATGCTAGAAGGGCTTAGTAGGCATCAGTATAGATGAGTATTACCTAACTTACCCTGAGATCTATGCCACCACCCTTCCCATAACCCTTCTCTCTGGTTCTCATCTTCCCATTAGTGCTAGGTTGCCTTTTATAATAATCTAGTTATTAATGTGTAGTGTATATGATTGCATGACAACATGCATAGACTGCCTAGTATAGATATATATACTAGTGGATGTATGGTAGAATACCTTACCCCAATATTGATTGAAGTTCCTAGGCTATTTACTACTTCAACTTAAGTCTACTCTTATCCTAATACTTAGAGTAGATTAGGGACTGTACTGTTCCCTTACAGTTGATGAGATCATAACACTATTGATCCAAACCAACTAACAATGCTAGAGAATTTGCTCCAAGTCCAAATATCAGAGATGAAGAAAGCTTGTTACTTCTACTAGATGGTCAGCCAATACTGGACCTACCAGACCCTGATATCATTAATAGCAAGACAGAATAGGAAGTGAATACCATTATTGGTATAGAACAACACAATGGAATCTACCTCTATAAAGTATACTAGATAAGATTGGTATACAATGATAACATCTGGGAACTGGCCTACCACATGTACCATGCTAAAGAGGCTATAAAAGAATTCCATTGAATACACCCAGATGCTAAGAAACTGACAGCAGATGACCTTTGAGAACCAAGCAGAGCTATGAGAGCTGTAAGGACATGGTATTGAGAAGGGGAAGAATGATATCAAAAGTAAATAATCAATAACAATTAATTCTAACATTATTCTTAATATTACATAATAATTGACATAACTTATGAGGAGTAGAGTACCTTTCTTAGTCTCAAATTGTTATACAGTAGATATTTAACTATCAAGTCAGGCTGGTAAGTATGCTGTTAATGTTATCAATAAGCAGTGAGTGCTCTTAGTGATCACCCCAGATAGATGTTCAGGAAGAACTCAATGGAGTTCTTCTATCAAATTGCACCCCTATTTATACTACTACTACAGTGGCTGTACCTTAGAGTCCCATGGTCACATGTCCTTTTCCAGAATGTTCTGTGATCACCTGACCTTGTCACGTGATTTGGCTTACTGAGTCCTACTCTATTTATACTCCTACTC
>Ga0153951_1000969_pt1 | contig 10086 bp, 7 predicted proteins | sample TSNJ035MetaG_FD_102278 | JGI IMG/M metagenome (GOLD analysis project Ga0153951, IMG submission 102278) | Attine ant fungus gardens microbial communities from New Jersey, USA - TSNJ035 MetaG | ecosystem: Host-associated > Fungi > Mycelium > Unclassified | place: USA: New Jersey, Wharton State...
TATGGACTCCGGAGCATCACTTTTCGAGCTATTTCCCCACGCCCAGCCCGTTGATGCTGATGTCGAACATCGCGTCGCGCTGTCCTGGCTTGGGGCTCGGTACGATGGTGCTCGTTACGCCGTGGCATAACCCCGTGCGGCTTGCGGGCGAGATCGCGATGCTGAGCCTGATGTCCGACGCGCCGCTCCATCTCGGCCTTGGCCGCGGTGCCGCCCCGCTCGAATACGATGCGTTCGACCTGAAGCTCGAGAATGCGAAGGCCCGCTTCCAGGAAGTCTGGGAAGTACTCGATCTGGCCTTGTCGGGCAAGCCGTTCACCTATGAAGGCCAGCATGTGCGCGTGCCGCTGGAAGTGCGGCTGCGCCCGGATGCACGACGCGAGAACATCAACTTCTACGGCGCGATTGGCAGTCCTGATAGCGCGACGAAGATTGCCGAACTCGGTTTGCCGCCGATTTCCAACGGTACACTGCCTCTGGCCGTGCAGCGGAAGGTGCTGAGCACCTGGCATGACGTCACGCTGCAACGCGGCGGCGATGTGGACGTGACGAAGCCGGTCGCCATCAGTTGCATCATTGCGGACAGCGACGATGAAGCCGAAGCGCTCGCGCGCAAGTACATGCCGCGCTGGTTCGAACTGCAAGTCGAGCACTACCGGCCGGATGAAGGCGGATTCCCGTCGATTCCCGACTATCAGTCGTTCGCGGCTGTTCACGAACGCCGTGTCTCGATGTGCAATCCTGACAATCTCGGGCCCTTCAATCGTCTGCAACTGTTCGGTTCTCCGGCAACGGTCTGTGAGCGCGTGCAGGAATATCTCGACGTCGGTTTCAATCACCTGATCGTGATGGCGGCAACACCGGGTATCCCGCAACAGCGCCGGCGCGAGTGGCTTGGCCGCTTCGCGAGCGAAGTGGCGCCGCACTTCTCCGCGGAATTCGCGCAGCGAGCCCGCCTGGCTGAAGTCTGATGGCGAGTTCATCCACGAGAACCCCGTGCTTTGCCATCTGGAGAAAATCATGATGCAGCCATTCGTTCCTCATATCGTCGGCATAGGCGGCACACTCAGATACGGGTCGAGTTCCGAGCGGGTCGTGCGCGCCGTGCTGCGCGAAGCTCAAAGGCTCGGTGCGTCGACGGAAGCCATCGTCGGTCCCGAACTGGTGATGCCGATGTATTCACCCGAAGCCCTGGAGCGCACACCGCAAGCCATGCATTTTCTGGAGGCACTGCGGCGCGCCGACGGGGTGGTCATCGCTTCGCCCGCCTATCACGGCTCGGTATCGGGACTGGTGAAGAACGCGCTCGACTACACGGAAGACATGCGCGACGACGAGCGCAGCTATTTCAGTCAGCGTGCGATAGGGTGCGTTGCGTGTGCAGGCGGCGTTCAGGCGGGCGCTTCGACGCTCGCGACGCTGCGCTCGATCGTGCATGCGCTGCGCGGATGGCCGACGCCGCTCGGCGTCATGCTGAACACGTCGCAAACGCTGTTCAATGCCGAAGGCGTCTGTGTCGATGTCGCGGCGACGGAGCAATTGCGTATTATGGCCGGCGAGATCGTTATGTTCGCGAGAGCGAACGCGAGTGCGAGAGAGGAGCGGGAAGCTCTATCCGAAGTGTCTTGCGAGTCGGTCTAGCGGTTCGCGATAGACCGATAGGTCCCGCCGCATTGCACAGCGTATTGCACAGAAATATAGTCAAGATTCCAGATAAAAAAGAGCCGCACGCAAAAGCGCACGGCTCTTCAGAACATCGGGAATAAAGGCTCGGCGAAAGCAGCGCCGGCCCATCATCGCACTCAGCCCGCCGCGACCGTCTGCAATCCGTTTTCCGCGGTCAACGCATCCAGGCTGCCCTGCTCCAGCGATACATTGCGTGTTTCGCGTCCTTTCCACCACCAGAGCGCGGCCGCAACCGGCCCCGGTGCCGCGATCACGAACAGCGTGGTCAGCGCGCCGGCCGGAGTGCCGGTCGAGGAGAAGGCGCTGGTCAGCAGCAGCGGCGTAATCATCGCGCCGACGCGGCCGACCGCCACCGAGATGCCGAGACCCGAAGCGCGCAACCGCGTCGGCAGGATTTCGGAGGACACCACGTAGGCCGAGATATAGGCCCAGGTCACGCCGAACTGGATCAGGCAGTAGCCGATCACCATGCCCGCCAGCGTGTGCGCCATGTAGACCACGAGGATCGAGAGCAGCGTGAAGGTATAGCTCACGAACAGCGAGGAGCGGCGGCCCCAGGCCTCGACCAGAAACGACGCGGTCAGCCCGCCGAGCAGCGCGGCGAGGTTGCCGTACGCGTAGTAGATCGGCATCGACCCGGCCGGCACCTTCATGTACGGCAGGATGACGAGCGCCATCAGCGACAGCACGCCATACACGACCGCCGCCTGCGAGAAGTTCAGCGCGCTCGCGAGGCCGCACGGCGCGCGGTACTTGCCGAGCAGTTCACCGACGTTGCGCCAGAACATCGGATGAGCCGGCACGATCGTGGTCGGTTCAAAGCGGCGCTGAGCGGCCAGCGCATCGGGGCCCGTCGCGGCCGCTGCGATCCTCGTGACGATCGCCTCGGCTTCCTCGACACGACCCTGCTGCAACAGCCAGCGCGGCGATTCCGGCACCACGCGGCGAATCCAGAAGAAGATCAGCGCCATCGTCGTGCCCAGACCGAAGCCGACGCGCCAGGCGATGCTGGCCGGCAGGTGATTCAGCACGAAGTACGACACGCCCGCTGCGATCAGTGCGCCGAGCGGAAAGCCCGACAGGATCAGCGAATCGGTCCGGCCACGATGCTTGCGCGGGATGAATTCGCCCATCGTGGCGGTGACGGCCGAGTATTCGCCGCCGACCGCGAGCGCGGTCATTGCGCGGAAGAACAGGAACGAATCGAAATTCCACGACACCACGGTCGCAACGCTGAAGAGCGCGTACCAGAGCAGCGTCGCGAGGAACAGGCGCTTGCGGCCGAAACGGTCGGCGAGATAGCCGAATGCGATCGCGCCGACCAGCATGCCGAACACCCAGATGCTCACGGCCAGCGAGCCCTGTGTCGAACTTAGATGCCAGTACGACTGGATGCCGCCGAACACGCTGCCGATGATGTTGGTCTCGAACGAATCGAGTGCCCAGCCCACGCCGAGCGCAGCGATGATGAGCGTGTGGAAGCGTGTCCACGGCATGTTGTCGAGGCGCGCGAGCGCATCGGTCGAGATGGAACGTTGCGTACTCAAGACAATCTCCTGGAGGGGGCAATCGGCGGAACCGATGCGAAATCGAATTTCGGAAAGTGGCTGCGGTTGCCGATGAAGTTGCGCCCGCGCGCGCCGTCGAACGCCTGATCGACGATTGCGTACCATTCGCCTTCAGCGAGGCCGTACGAGCCCGGATGCGTGGCGACGCCGAGCGAGTCGAGAAAGGCCGCGAGACGTGCGGGCGCGGTTTGCGTGTCGCCGAAGATTTCGGCGAGCGCGGCGTCGCAGGCCGGATCGGTGCCGAGCGCAGCCTGCATCACGGCCGGCAGCGTGAACGAGCACGCGATGCCATGCGCGACGCCGTGCGACAGAGTGATCGCATACGAGATGTTGTGAGCCAGCGCGGTACGCGTATTCGAGAACGCGAGACCCGCGCGCAGCGCGCCGAGTGCCATTGCGCCACGTGCCTCGAGGTCGGACGGATGCGCCATCACACGCGGCAACGCGGCCATGATCTCGCGTGCCGCATGGATCGCGAGGCCGCGCGTGACCGGGCTCGCGTGCACGTTCCAGATACTTTCGAGCGCATGGGCCAACGCATCGAGGCCGCTCGCGAGCGTTGGACCTTCGGGCAGACCGACCATCAGTTCGGGATCGATCAGGACTGCTTCCGGGTACAGATCCTCGCGCGACAGCGACAGCTTGCGCGCATTGTCCGGGTCCCAGACCGTGGCCCAGCAGGTCACTTCGCTGCCGGTGCCGGCGGTGGTCGGAATCGCGATGATCGGCAGCGGGTTCGCCGTTGCGGGGCCGCCCGCGCTCAGGTAGGCGTAGACCGGGTCGAAGTCGCCGCGCCCGGCGGCCAGCACCTTGGCCGAATCCATGACCGAACCGCCGCCGAGCGCGACCAGCACCCCGGTTTCTTGCGGCAACGCCTTGAGCTGTTCGCAGGCGCGGCGCAGCATGCCGACCGACGGATTCGGCTCGACCGAATCGATGCGCAATTGCGCGGGACCGGCGATCGCCTCGATACGCGCCGAGAGGTCGGCGAACACCGCGTCCGGATAGGTGACGATCACGTAGCGGCGGCCCGCGATGGCCTGGCCGATCTCGCCGAGCGAGGCGGCGCCGAAGCGCACGCGAACCGGGTTGTGGAACTGCCAGGCGCTGTTCACGGACGCTCTCCGGCGGCGAGCAGCGCCTCGATCGCGTCGATCACGGCCGGCAGATCGGCGATGGTATCGATCACGAAGTGCGCGCCGGTCCGTTCGAGCTTCGCGCGCGCGGGCGTCAGATGCGCCTGCTGTTCGGCGGGGCTCAGCGCGGTCCACTCGGCGAGCGACAGGCCCACTTCGTTGCCGCTCGCGGCGATGCCGACCGCCCACATGCCCGAGGCCAGGCCGGCCAGCAGGCCGGTCGGGCTGTCGTCGACTACCACGGCGCCGCGCACATCCGGCGTCGCGAGCGCGAGTGCGTTGGCGAGGATCATGTCGGGGAACGGCCGGCCGCGTGCAACGTCGCTGACCGTGCTGACGAAGTCGGGCTTGTAATTGCGTTCGGCCGCGAGCGGAATCAGGTTCTTCATGACTTCGCGCGGATAGCCAGTGGTGCTGCCGACCGCGATGCCGCGCGCGCGCAGATGCGCGATGGTGTCGATTGCGCCTGGGATCAGGTCGGCGTATTTCGCGACGTTGATTTCGTCCACACGCAGGAACTCCTTGTACAGCGCATCGACGTCGGCTTCGTTCGAGGCGTGGCCGGTGTGCGCCTGCCAGCGGGCCTGCACGTCGGCCTCCTTGAGGATCAGCGCGATGTGCTCGCGCTTGGCCGCGCCCATCGGCGCGCGCGCTTCGGCGATCGTGATCGGCACGCCGGCGTCGGAGAAGACCTGACGGAACGCCTCGACCGGGGCAATGCAGCCGAAGTCGAGCACGGTGCCGGCCCAATCGAAAATGGCAGTGGTAATCGGACCGCGGTACTGACGGTGCGACGCGTTCGAGGTCAGTAGACTGGGTTGCATGGCGGTGTCCTTTTTGAAGAGGGCTGATGAGTCCATGCAGAATAGATTTGTCGCGTGACGCTCGTATGATCGAAATACCGGGTTGAATTCGTTGAATCAACCGAAAAAATTGATCGATTGGCCGTATAACGCGTATACGGATACGTGCGTTGCTCGCCGTCGTGCGGGGCTATTGGGCGTGGGGGTGGCGTGCCCGGCGGCCGCGCGGTAAATCGCGGGCCTCGGGCGCCATGCGTGTTCGCCGCCGCGGGACAGCGGCGAACCCGTGCACGGCGTGCGGAATGTGCTGAAGATTGATGCGGCGGGGAGATATCACATCGTCGGCCATCGGCATGATCGATGGCCTGTCGCGCTCAAGGGTTCCGGTCAGAGCCGGCATTCATTCCCGATAAGCGTGAGTGTGAGCGTGCTGCGCAAAGTCAGGAATGGTTTTTCAACGACGGGGCCGGCTGTCAAACAGCAGTTCGATCAGCGAATCGGCGGTATGCCGCAGCCGCTTGGGGTCCTGGTACACCCGTTCGATCACCACGATTCCGCGCGTCAACGTCAGGACCAGCCGCGCGGCTTCCGCGGCCGGAATCCGCAGGTGCGCCGTTTTTTCGACCTTCGATAGCCGCTCCAGCAGAATCGTCTCGAAGTCATCGAGCAGCGACTGGATCGCCTCGCGTATCGGCGCATCCATGTCCTGCGTCTCGACCGCGGTCTTGGTGCTGAGGCAGCCGCGCGTGGGGGCATCCGCAGCGATGGTCGTCGTCATCGACGTGATGACGCAGTCGAAGAAACTCTGCAACGCGTCGCGGACCTTCGGCTTATCGAGCGACCGGCGGATTTGCTGCAGAAAGCGCTCCCGGTACAGATCGAACACGCGCAGGAACAGCGTTTCCTTATCGCCATAGGCGTTGTATAGCGAGCCCCGCTGGATTCCCGTGGCGGCGGCGAGATCCTGCATCGTCGTCGCGGCAAACCCCTTCTGCCAGAAGAGCGGAAGAGCCGTTTCGAGGGCCGCGCCCTCGTCGAACTGGCGAACGCCTGCCATGTCTTGCTCCGTGTCGTGAATCGGTATCCAGTCTGAATTTAATCTCATTCTTGACGTTGATGTCAAGTTTGTCTAGAGTGTCAAAATTGACAATGATGTCAAAGACTGGTGGAGGCTTGGCTATCCGCCGGATTTCTTCCGCTTGCAAAAACACATTCATGACTTCCATGACAGGTTCACTCACGCTGGCGCAGATCGACCGAAGGCTCGTCTCGCGCTATATCTTCGCGGGGCTATGCGCCAGCCTCGTGAGTATCGGGCTGGCCCGCTTCGCTTTTACGCCGCTCATTCCGGAGCTCATTCGCGCGCACTGGTTTTCGACCGCGAGCGTGATCTATCTTGGCGCGGCCAATCTGGCGGGCTATCTGTGCGGCGCGCTTCTGGCCCGTCCGTTGGGCAGCCGGTTCGGCAAGGAGCGCACGCTGCGCGTGATGATGCTGATCATTACGGCCACCTTTCTCGCGTGCGCCTTTCCGTTGTCGGTCGGCTGGTACTTCGGCTGGCGAGTCCTGTCGGGCATCGCGGGCGGCGTGGTGATGGTGCTGGTCGCCGCCACGATTCTTCCGCACGTGCCGCCGGCGAGCCGGGGCATGGCGAGCGGTGCCGTGTTTCTCGGTCTGGGGCTCGGTATCGCAGGGTCGGGAACGCTGATTCCACTGCTGTTGAAACTGGGGCTGGCCCAGACCTGGATTGGTCTCGCCATCGTCTCGGCCATCCTGACGTCGGCGAGCTGGTTCGCGTGGCCGTCGGCGCGCCTCTCGTCGGAGACGCCCGCTCGGGGCGCGGACAGTCGGGCCTCGCGCGCGCATTTCGGATGGCGCGTCAATCTCCTGTACGCCCAATATGCGTTGATGGCGGCCTCTGTCGTCGCGCCCATGGTGTTTCTGGTCGACTTCATCGCGCGTGGGCTCGGCCTGGGCACGCATGAGGGCGCCATCTTCTGGGTGCTCTACGGGGTAGGCGCCATTGCCGGTCCGCCTCTCTATGGCTTTCTCGCGGACCGGATGGGTGCCCGGGCGGCCATCGGACTGGTATCGCTTACGCAGGCCGTCGCATTGGCGAGTGTTTATCTGACGGGGAATGTGCCGGCACTCGGTGTGTGTGCCGTTGTCATCGGCACGTTTGCGCCGGGCATCGTTCCGCTGGCGTTGGCGCGCATTCATGAGCTGGTGCCGAAGAATGCGCATCGGCAGAACATCGCGTGGAGCAGGGCGACGATTCTGTCGGCCGGGGTCATGGCCGTTTCCGGCTACGCGTTCTCGGCGCTATTCAACGCAAGCGGCGGCAACCATCGTCTGCTTTTCCTGGTGTCTGCCTGTCTGGTGATGATGGCGCTGGCCTGCGAACTGGCGAACGGGTTCAGGTCCGCGGCGAAGGGGGCCGCCTGACGAGGCGGCGCGAACAGGCGGCGCGGCTTTCACATGGAAATTGGAGAGGCTGCGCTCATGCGGAGCCAGATGCAGAGCCGAAAAACGAGGGCTCGCGATTCAGGGCACACGGGGCTTTATCGCACCTTGTTTTTCCGGCCCTTTGAAGAACTTCGTTATTAATCGGCTGTGTATACCCGGCGTTTCCTGATTCAGAAGCTAACTCAGGAAACGCCAAGCATTGTCCGCACATCAGCAGCCAAAACGGAAATCAAAAAGATCCACCCAACTGCCGTAGCCAGTGAGCGCCCCTCAGGCGATCCCACCCATGCACAGGTATTTCATCTCGAGATAATCGTCGATCCCGTACTTCGATCCTTCACGGCCGAGCCCGCTTTCCTTCACGCCGCCGAAAGGCGCGACCTCGGTGGAGATCAGACCTTCGTTGATGCCGACCATGCCGTATTCGAGCGCTTCGGCAACCCGCCAGATGCGCCCGATGTCGCGACCATAGAAATACGATGCGAGGCCGAACTCGGTATCGTTAGCAAGGCGAATCGCTTCTGCTTCGCTCGTGAAGCGGAACACCGGCGCAACCGGGCCGAACGTTTCTTCGCGGAAAATCTTCATGGCCGGCGTGGCGCCCGCGAGCACCGTCGGCTCGAAGAACTGCGCGCCCGCCGCATGACCGTTGCCGCCGACGACAACCGACGCACCGTGCGCGAGCGCATCGTCGACGTGCTCGCGAACTTTCGCCACCGCGTTGCCGTCGATCAGCGGCCCGATCTTCGTGGCGGCATCGAGGCCGTTGCCGACCGTCAGCGCCCGAACCGCCACGCCGAGCTTCTCGACGAACGCATCGTAGACGCTGTCCTGCACGAAAAAGCGATTCACGCACACACAGGTCTGCCCCGCGTTGCGGAACTTGGCGGCGATCGCGCCCGCGACGGCCGCATCGAGATCCGCGTCGTCGAAAACGATGAACGGCGCGTTGCCGCCCAGTTCCATCGACGTTTTCTTGACGGTGGCCGCGCATTTCTCGAGCAGCACCTTGCCGATTTCGGTCGAGCCGGTGAACGAGAGCTTGCGCACGACCGGATTGCGGCACAGTTCGTCGCCAATCGCGGCAGCGTTGCCCGTCACGCAGGAGAGCACGCCGCGCGGCACGCCCGCGCGCTCGGCGAGCACGCACAGCGCGAGCGCGGAGAAGGGCGTTTGGCTGGCGGGCTTGAGCACGATCGTGCAGCCGGCGGCCAGCGCGGGACCGATCTTGCGCGTGAGCATCGCGGCCGGGAAGTTCCACGGCGTGATCGCCGCGCATACGCCGATCGGCTGCTTGAGCACGACGATGCGGCGGTCCGCCGTATGCGCGGGAATCGTATCGCCGTAGACGCGCTTGGCCTCCTCGGCAAACCACTCCAGAAAGGAGGCGGCATAGAGGATTTCGCCGCGGCTCTCGGCCAGCGGTTTGCCCTGCTCGCATGTCATGATGGTGGCGAGGTCGTCCTGGTTGTCGAGCATGAGCTCGTACCAGCGCCGCAGAATGGCCGCGCGTTCCTTGCCGGTCTTCGCCGACCAGGCCGGCAGCGCCGTCCGTGCGGACTCGATGCAGTGACGGACCTCGGTTGCGCCAAGACGCGGCACTGTGCCGATCAGCAGATCGTTGGCGGGATTGGTCACGGCAATCGCCGACGAGGCATCGCCGGCGTGCCATTCGCCCGCTATGAAACAGGCTTCGCGCAGCAGCGAAGGGTCGCGCAAAGGCGGCAGGGCCACCTGATTTTCTGACATTCCAGTCTCCATGGAACAATGACAATTCGTTCGGTCAGGCTGCCGCGTTCTGGCGGCGTGGCTTGGCGGGACTCCGCGCAGGCGCGGGCAGGTCGGTGGCTGCCGGTTCATCGGCGGCATCCCGTTTGGACTGCGAGTCCACCAGGATGCGGATCACCGCCTGGACGTGTTCGACGGACGCCCGTTCGGCCGCCGCGCCGTCTTTGGCCTCGATCGCATCGAGCAGTTTCTTCATTTCCTTGAACGACGCCTTGTCGCGGCCCGGCGAGCGGATCGTGTGCGCGCGCAGCTGGTTGATGCGCGCGTTCAGCGTCTCCGCGAGCTTCCACGCCACCGTCTTGCCGCCGCTCCCGAACATGTACTCGTAGAACTGGCCGACCTTCAGCAGGACGTTGTCATAGTCCTTGTTGCGGAACGCTTCCTGTACCGCATCGAGTATCAGCGAGAGATAGGCGACGATTTCCGGCGTCGATTTTTCGGCGCAGGCGCGCGCCGCGCTGCCTTCGAGCAGCGCGCGAATCTCGTAGATCTGGATGGCCTCGTCGAGGTCGACCTTCTTGACCACGGGGCCGAGGTTCGCAATGTTCTCGACCAGCCCCTCGGTTTCCAGATGCCTCAGCACTTCGCGCACGACGGTTCTGCTCACGCCGAGTTCGTCGCATAGCGGTCGTTCGACCA
>Ga0153951_1000974_pt1 | contig 10025 bp, 7 predicted proteins | sample TSNJ035MetaG_FD_102278 | JGI IMG/M metagenome (GOLD analysis project Ga0153951, IMG submission 102278) | Attine ant fungus gardens microbial communities from New Jersey, USA - TSNJ035 MetaG | ecosystem: Host-associated > Fungi > Mycelium > Unclassified | place: USA: New Jersey, Wharton State...
CCGTTTTCGACGCGAATATTGGAGACGGAGAACAGCGTCGGCTTGCTGTCGGGTTTCGCGGGCTGGCTCGCGAATTTCTCGATCAGATCGCTGAAATTGAAGCGCTGCGCATCGTAGCGCACGATATGAAAACGCGGTGAATCGACCTGGACTTCATCGACGATCGGTGCGGCGCGAAACAGCGAACTCCACGACGGCTTCACGATGAGCCGCGAAATATCGACGAATTCGCCGGCGCCGCCGCGCTCGCCGATATGCACGTTATCGGCTTCGAAGCGCAGCGTGTACGGATTGAGCGCGATGCGGCCGATCGTGGCGGGCCGGTCGAGCTGCTTGCTCAACTGCTGGCTCGCGATATGGCGAATCAGCGGCGGCGCCGCGAAAAAGCCCAGCAGGCCGAATACGACGAGAAAGATCAGCAGACCTATGAGAACACGACGCGTACGACGCGACTGCGCGACTTTGCGCACGGTCTGCATGGAGGAGGCTAACGATGCTTTATTGAGGCTTGCCATGCTCGCTCTGGATGAATGCGGCGGCAAGCCCGCCGCGAAAAACAGAAATCCCGCAAGCGGCAGTATAAGTCGTGAATCAGTTGTAAGACAGTATTGTCAGAGACGGTTTGAAGATTCGCGCCGCCGATCGATGACTGTCCGGGGCCGTCTGTCCGTTGTGCAGTGCGCTGCGGACAGACGGCGGGAGACATCGATCGATGTCTCCCGGCGCGCCGCTGTCATGTTGATGACGCGCTTCATCGAGGCTTTTTGGGTTGGCCGCTTTCTGATTTTTATCGATGCTGCATTGAAATGCGTTAATGCCGTGGCTGCCGTTGCTGCCTATCGAAGAGGTCCTGCATGCGTCGTTGCCGCAGCCCTCATCGCCGCACGACCGGCGGTGGCTGCCAGCTGCCGTCGGTAGCCTGCGGCTTCGGCGCATAGAGACGCAACACGAGCTGCATATCGGCGCGCGGCGCCGGCAGCCAGTTGCCGGTCCTGCTGCGCGTCGACGACACGACCACGTCGAGCGAACCATCGCGATTGCGGCGCGCACCGTTGCGATCGCCCACCGCAAGCCGTGCCGGCGCGCCGTCGCTCAACGCGCCATCCTTCGTGTAGGCGGTGATCGACCAGAAGCCGCGCACCGGCGGCAACTGGTTCGCCGCGAAGTGCAGCACGTAGCGATTCGCGCCGTTCAACGAGTTGCCGTCGCTGTCCTGCGTGACGACCGCGCGTACTTCGTCGTCCCGGGTACCGATGCCCGGCTGCGTGCTCGCCGCGTATGCGCGCAACGCATAGTCGGGGCCGTAGTTGCCGACGCCATCGCCGAACCAGTTCCAGCCGTTCGCGCTGAGCAGATTGGACGGCGCTGCGGCAACCCGATCGCGGCCATCGGCAAGACCGGCCGCAACCGCGTCCGACGCTTTCGGCAACTGCACCGGATCACCCGGCGTCACGCCGAGGTCCGCGAGAAACTTCAGCGCGTGCGGATCGGCCGGCGTGGGCGGATTGTCCGGCAGCGCATCCGCGAGACGGCTGAAAAAACCGTTCGCGTCGAGCGCGGCCACCTGCTGCGCCGGCGTGCCGTTGGCACCCGAAGCGCCGCCGTTGCCGCGCGACAGCGCGACCGGCGCCACGCGCTCGTCGTCGCCATAGACACTCAGCGGCGCGAGACGGATCGCGTGTTGCAGCTTGCGCACCGCCTTCAGATCGCGCGTGCCGTTCGACTGGATGCGCACGCTCACCCATGCATTGCGGGTCGGCACCTCGATGCGCTTCGCGCCCTTCGGCAGTTCGCCCTGCCAACCCGGCGTGACGAATGCGAGCGTCTGCGCGTGGATGCCTTTCGCGCCGGCCGTGCCCGCGACGAACTGCGGTCCCGTGGACCACACGACATTGGTCCACATGTCGAGCACGCGCGCGTCCATGTAGCGGCCATGCGAATCGGGCAACGAGAGGATCACCGGCTCGTCGGCGACATCGAGCCAGCCGGTCGAATCGAGCGTATCGAGACCCGGTTGCGGCGGATTGGCCGCGCCGACCGGCGGCAGTGCCTGGGCATGCCGCAACGTGTTGAACGGCGCCTCGCCCGGATCGGTGCCGACCGCCGCGTCGCGCGCGGCGCTCATCAGCACGAGCGGATAACCGAATACGTAGGAATCGGCGACTTCATCCTTGATCCAGCCGGTACTCGGATGCGTCACGGATGGGGCCGACGCGCAGCCGGCCAGAAATGCGAGGCCGGCGAGCGATGCGCAGGTCCGTTGAGGCGAAAACAGTGCTTGGCGATTTTTTATCATTCTTTCAGAGTGCGGAACGTGCAGTCCTATGGGAGATGCCGGTGTGCAGCGCAAGGAACATGCGCGGTCCCCCGAAGGCCTGCGCAGCCAGTCCGCGGATTGCGACCCCGACAACATCGCGTTGTATCGTATCCTTGCTAACCAGGCAAGCAGAAAGCAGGGAATTGCGCTTGCTGCCGCGTACAGTTCATATAAACGGCACAAATGGCATTTTTGCGGTCGCCACGTTGGCGACCCGCCGCCTGCACACGCCATAGTTTTCGATTCGGTTTCGCCTTCAATTTCGATTCGCCGACACGCCTTCGCCGTTCGCATCCGGAGCGCTTCAATGTATATGCCCGCCCATTTCGAAGAGAACCGCCCAGAGGTTCTTCATCGCCTGATTGCCGAGCAGCCGTTCGGCGCGCTGATCACGAACGGCCCGCACGGGCTCGATGCGAATCATCTGCCGTTCGAGGCACAACTGATTCCCGGCGACGGCGGCAACAATAGCGGCCACCGCAGCGACAGCGGCAACGCGGCCGGCGCGCAGCATGCATCGCGCTGCATACTGCGCGCTCATGTCGCACGCGCGAACCCGGTGTGGCAGGAAGCGGCCACCCATCCCGACGCGCTCGTGATCTTCCAGGGACCGGCCGCCTACATTTCGCCGACGTGGTATCCGAGCAAGCACGAAACGCACAGGCAGGTGCCGACCTACAACTACATGATCGTGCATGCACATGGCAGGATTGTGGTGCATGACGATGAAGCATTCGTGCGCGGCCTCGTCGCGCGGCTCACGCGCAAGATGGAAGCTGGCGAGCCGGTGCCGTGGAAAATGGGCGACGCGCCCGCCGACTTCATCGCGCAGATGCTCGGCGCGATTGTCGGCATCGAGATCGAGGTGACGCGGCTCGTCGGCAAATGGAAGCTCGGGCAAAACAAGGCGGCCGAAGACCGGCGCGGCGCGGCGCAAACGCTGCTCGCGCGCGACGGCGAGCAGCAGAAGGCGGTCGGACAGGCCATGCTGGATGCACCGCCGCCGTTTTGAGCGGACGCGTTCGGTACGACTTTCCGTCATGCTTCGCGCTTCCGCGTGCAAGCCATGTCGCGTTGCCGGCAAGCGCGGCGCGGCCGCCGCATAATCCGTGCTTGACCTTCCTGGCATGGGAAGGTCGATACTGGATTCACGATGCGGCCCGATGCCGCCACGAACCTTGCCTGCCATGACCGCACTTGCCAACGAGCAGCGCCCCGCTGCCGCCTCTTCCTCTTCTTGCGCCACGCGCGTCGTCGAATTCGATGTCGGCGGCATGACGTGTGCGTCGTGCTCGGCGCGCGTCGAAAAAGTACTGGCGAAAATGCCGGGTGTCGTGCGCGCATCGGTCAATCTCGCGACGGAGCGTGCTCGCGTGGAAAGCACTGTCGCAATCGAACCCGAGCAGCTTGCCGCCGCCGTGCGCAAAGCCGGCTATGACGTCACGCTCGATGTGGATGCCGATATCGCAACCACGCCAGCCGAAGCAACCACAGCAGCAGCTGCAACAGCAACTGCGACGCCGCCAGTCACCGAACTGTCGATCGGCGGAATGACCTGCGCGTCATGCGCGATGCGTGTCGAAAAGGCACTGGCGAAAGTGCCCGGCGTCGAGCGTGCGACGGTCAATCTCGCGACCGAAACCGCGACCGTTCATTCAGCGGGCGCGTCATCGGCCGATACCGAGGCGCTCATCGCCGCCGTGAAAAAAGCCGGCTACGAAGCGACACCGATCGTCTCGCCGGCCATTCCCGCTCCCAGGCCCATCGCCTCGCTCACTACCGGCGTGCAAGCAGCCGCACGCGACACCGCCACCCGCAAACAGATCGAAGCCCGCCGCGAACTCGCCACCGTACTCGCCGCGGCCATCCTGACGCTGCCGCTCGTCGCGCCGATGTTCGGCGAATGGTTCGGCATCCACGCGATGCCGCCGCCGTGGCTGCAATTCGTGCTCGCGTCGATCGTGCAGTTCGCGTTCGGCGCGCGCTTCTATCGCGCGGCCTATCGCGCCGTGCGCGCCCGTGCGGGCAACATGGATCTGCTCGTCGCGCTCGGCACTTCGGCGGCATACGGCATCAGCGTCTACGAACTCGCGATGCATCGCGGCGACACGATGCATCTCTACTTCGAGGCGTCGGCGGTCGTGATTACGCTCGTACGCTTCGGCAAATGGCTCGAGGCGCGCGCGAAGCGTCAGACCACCGACGCGATCCGCGCGCTCAACGCGCTGCGCCCCGAGCGCGCGCGCATCCGCGTCAATGGCGACGAGCGCGACGTGCCGCTCGCGCAGGTACGCGTCGGCGCAGTCGTGATCGTGCGGCCCGGCGAACGCATGCCGGTCGACGGCACGGTGCTCGAAGGCCGCACGCATATCGACGAATCGCTGATTACGGGCGAGAGCCTGCCGGTGCCGAAACAGACCGGCGACGCGGTCACGGCCGGCTCGATCAACGGCGAAGGCGCGCTCGTGGTGACGACCACCGCGATCGGTGCGGAGACGACGCTCGCGCGCATCATCCGCCTCGTCGAAAGCGCGCAGGCCGAGAAGGCGCCGATCCAGCGGCTCGTCGACCGCGTCAGCGAAATCTTCGTGCCGGCGATTCTCGCGATCGCCGCGTTGACGCTGATCGGCTGGCTGATCGCCGGGGCGGGCGGCGAAACCGCGCTGCTCAACGCGGTCGCCGTGCTCGTGATCGCCTGCCCGTGCGCGCTCGGACTCGCGACGCCTGCCGCGATCATGGCCGGCACCGGCGTCGCCGCGCGTCACGGCGTGCTGATCAAGGACGCGGAAGCGCTCGAAATCGCGCATCGCGTCACGGTCGTCGCGTTCGACAAAACCGGCACGCTGACGCTCGGCCAGCCGTCGATGACGGCGTTCGAGCCAGTCGACGGCATGCGCCGCGACGAAGCGCTCGCGCTCGCCGTGGCGGTGCAGCGGCATAGCGATCATCCGTTGGCGCGGGCGGCCGTCGCGGCGTATGAGGCGGAAAGAGCACAGGCGGCTATCGGCAGCGCCGGCGCCGAGCCGACTGATGCGCTGGCCGCTGCGGCAAGTGCTGAGTCGAACGCTGCTGTGGCGAATTTGGCCGCGAATTCATCCGCTGGTTCTTCGGCAAGCTCGCACGCCGATCATGTCGCCAGCACGATCGACAAACCCGCCACGACGGCAGCGTTTCACGCCACCGCGGCACGCGCCATCGCGGGCCGCGGCGTCGAAGCCGACCTCGACGGCCACACGTTCGCGCTCGGCAGCACACGCTGGCTCGACGAACTCGGCATCGCGCCGCCGCCCGCACTCGGCGCGCGCGCCCGCGAACTCGAAGCCGCCGGCAACACGGTCTCGTGGCTGATGGCACGCGCGCCGCAAGCGCCGCGAGCGCTCGCGCTGATCGCGTTCGGCGACACCGTCAAACCGTCGGCGCGCGCGGCCGTCGAGCGGCTCGAACGCATGGGCATCCGCAGCGTGCTCGTCACCGGCGACAATCGCGGCAGCGCGGCGAGTGTCGCGCAGGCGCTCGGCATCGGCGAATGCCACGCCGAAGTCCTGCCCGACGACAAGGCCCGTGTGATCCGCGACCTGAAGATGCGCGACGCCGGCATCGTGGCGATGGCGGGCGACGGCATCAACGACGCGCCCGCGCTCGCCGCCGCCGACATCGGCATGGCGATGGCGACCGGCACCGACGTCGCGATGCACGCGGCCGGCGTCACGCTGATGCGCGGCGACCCGGCGCTCGTCGCCGATGCGATCGACATCTCGCGCAAGACCTGGCGCAAGATCCAGCAGAACCTGTTCTGGGCGTTCGTCTACAACCTGATCGGCATTCCGCTCGCCGCGCTCGGTCTGCTGAACCCGATGCTCGCGGGCGCGGCGATGGCGTTTTCGAGTGTGAGCGTCGTCACCAATGCGCTGTTGCTGCGCACGTGGCGCGGAGCGGCGAACCATCGGAGCGGGCGGGTGCGCTGAGCATCGCACCCGCCCGGGCATGCCGTTCGCCGGATGTGTGCCGCTCGGCCCGCGCTCAGCCCAATATGCCGGCGGCGAACAGGGCAACAACGTTTCAGGCGTCAACGCCGTCACGAAAGCGCGGTTGCCGCCGCACGCATGGCACAAAGCGAACCGCCTACGCGGTCGGCCGGAACATCTGGAACATCGCGCCGATCTCGGCGTAGTCCGCGCGATAACCGGCACGCATGATCGGCTGCGCGGCATGCGTGTCGAACAGGCCGTCCTTCAGATACTGCTCGTCGATATGCACGCCGACCACCTGGCCGAGCGCCAGGTAGTTCCCCACCGGTTTGCCGTCGAGGTCGTGCAGCTCCATGATCTGCAGCAGCTTGCATTCGAGCGCGGCCGGCGACTCGCCGACGTGCGGCACCGCGACGTTGCGGCCCGGCGCGGGCGTGAGCCCGGCCAGCTGAAACTCGTCGACGTGCGACGCAACCGGCGCCGACGAACGGTTCATCTGCTCGGCGAGCGGCCGCGTGGCGAGATTCCACACGAATTCGCCGGTGGCTTCGATATTGGCCATGCTGTCCTTGCGGCCTTCGCTGCAAAAACCGATGATCGCCGGCGGTGCGGCGAACAGGCCGAAGAAGCTGTATGGCGCGAGGTTGAGCGTGCCTTCGCTATCGCGCGACGAAATCCAGCCGATCAGCCGTGGCGCGACGATGGCCTTGATCGGATCGTGAGGCAAACCGTGGCCGGCGGCGGGATCGTAAAAGTAATGAGACATGACGTAGCGTTGGGTTGGTGTGTGACAAGTTGCCTGAAAAAAACTTACTTAGCGTGAATATTGCACTAGCCGCGGCCGATCACGCGCTTACGCCCTTCCCTGACGCGCGCAAGCCGCGCTTCGTCCCACTCGTGAAAGCCCGCGCCGCTGCGCACGCCGACCCGCCCCGCATCGACCTGCGCGCGCAGCAGATCGATCACGTCCTCGTCCTTCGCGAGTTGCGGCATCAGATGCGAGGCAATGTCGACGAAAGTGTCGAGCCCGCCCATGTCCGCGCTCTCGAACGGACCGACGATCCCCCAGCGGCGTCCGAGCGACGCCTTCATCACGCGGTCGACCACCTCGGGCGTCGCCGCCCCCGACCGGACGATGTTCAGCGCCTCGCGCAGCACCGCGAACTGCAGCCGGTTGCCGACGAAACCCGGAATCGCCTTCGCGAGCACGACCGGCTCCATGCCGATCGCGCTCATCAGTTCGGCGGTCCGCTGCGTGACTTCGGGCGCGGTCGCGCTGCCGGGCACGACCTCGACGAGCGGAATCATGTGCGGCGGGTTCCAGAAATGCGCGATCACGAAGCGTTCCTTCGCGCGCAGCGGCGTGGCGAGCCGATCGGGCGGGAAGCCGCTCGTGTTGCTCGCGAGAATCGCGTCCGCGGCAAGCAGATCGGTCAGCGTCGCATAAAGGCGATGCTTCAGTTCGAGCACCTCGGGAATCGCCTCGATCACGAATTGCGCCGACGCCATCGCATCGAGTTGCGCGTGCGTTTCGATGCGCGCGAGCGCCGCCTGTTTGTCCGCATGGACGATGCGGCCCGCATCGATCAATTCGTCGAGCACCGCTTCCGCTTTCGGCGCGACGCTCGCGAGACGCGCCGGGTCGACGTCGTGCACGATTGTCCGGTATCCATGCAATGCGCTCTGCGTCGCGATGCCGACGCCCATCAGGCCCGTGCCCACCACGCCTATCGTTGCGTTCTGCGTTGCGTTGTCCACATGCGCTCCTGCTGCCGTCGATGAAAGCTCCGAAGCATAGCGCAGCATGCGCAAAACGCACGCCCAGATGCGCCGAAGCCGGCCTTCCCGCGAGGGAAAGGCCGGCTTCGTGGACTCACGCCGCGAGAGGCGGCGCCGTCATGCCTGCATTAATAGTGGCGCGGGGGCGGCGGACGATGATCGTCGCGGTGATGCGGATCGTAGTCGTGCGGATGATGGCGCATCCAGTCGTCGTGCGCCCAGTAGCGATGGCCGTCCCAATAGCGGTCGCCATGCCAGCCGATGTTGATCGACACGCCCACCGGCACCATGTGCGGCTGGCCGTAGACGACCGGCGCCGGGCCGTTCTGGATGTACATGTGATCCTGGGCGAATGCGCTGCCGGCTGCGAGCAGTGCGCCACCGGCGAGCAGCGTTGCGATAACCGAGCGCGATGCCTTGCTGAAAGTTTTCATGATGACCTCCCGTCAAAGTTTTATTCAAGCCAGCGTCCGTGCTGTTCGGCTTGCCCGTTCGGGATCGATTGGGTTCGAACCAGACGCCGTACGCTTGAGAGGCACTTTAGCGGCCCGCGGCGCATGAAGACGTGAGCACTTGTAAGCGCGCATTTCTTAGATAGGGACGGATGACTCAGGGCGATTTTCGCTTTCGAGCCCCGTTCACCAAGGCTTACAGCCCGATTCCTCGACGCGGCCCGGCGAATCGGTGTGAGCGGCCGTTACATTCATTTCGCCGGAGAAATATTTCGTAAGGACGAGAGCGCCCGCAACGTCGCCCGCACGGCATGGCGGCTCAAAAACAAAAAGCCACGATTCGCTGATGCGAACAGTGGCTTCATTGAGATGCGCACCCGAAGTGCGCGCCCCGGCACGTTATGTTTGCGCCTGAGACGGTGAGGCAGCTTTTAGTCGGTCAGCTTGATGCCGAACAGCGTAGCTTGCGTGCGGCGCACACGGTCCGCTTCGCGGCTGCGCGCTTCGTACGAGTAGTCCGCATCCAGCGGCAGATGGGGCGACGCAAAGAGGTCGCTGACCTTTTGGAACAGTGCAAAGATGAAGCTCATGGCGACTCCCGGTTAGTGACTGCGTTTCTAGGGTTTTCCCTTATGCGCAACTATAGGGTTTTCCCCAATAAAAAGCTAGTGCAACGCAGCATTTTTTCGGTGTGGCGCGATGTCACGGCCTGTTTCGGTCATGATGCGTTGCATCAGGACAACGTCCCCGATTTAACGTTTGGGCGGTTTGGGGCGTGTTTGCGGTTAAACAGGTGACCGCTGGAAGGTTGCGGGCGCGCGGCGGGCAAGGGAACGAGTCGCCGCCTGGACAAGCGGCGCCGCGGTGTGAGTTTCGGGTGAGCACTTCGCCTCGGAGCCGCCTCGGGCACGGGCGATGGGGCCATCATGAAGCGCCGGCGCGCCCGCCTTGCACGGCGCGGCGGCGAGAATCATCAGTGCGTCGGGGCGGGTGCCTTCGCCCGGTGGCCGTGCGGCGGGCGGACGCTGTGCCGGCCATGAGCCGTCTGCGTCGCGGCGACCTGCTGGGGTGCAACCGGTGCCGTGGCCGCTGGCGCTGGCGCTGACGGGGCGGTGGCCGCGGCCACCGCCGTATGCGCGTCGAGCAGGCTGACCATCGCCGCCTGCTGGTTCTGCATCATCTGCTCGATGCGCTGCTGCTGCGCCGTGGTTTCGCGCGTCAGGCGCATCAGCAGCAGCGTTTGCGCAACGCCGATCGCAACCGTCACGAGCAGCGCGCCGACCACGATCGACAGCATCCATTTCATACGGCGCGAATGATCGGTCGCGGCGCGGCGCTGATCGGCGATCACGCCGTAAAGCGCATCGACGGTATCGGCAAAGGCGGTCGCCCGCGCGCGATCGAGTTCCGGCTCGGCGCGATGTGCGTCGCGCCACGGTGTGGCGAAGGCGGCGGGAGTGTCGAGCGACGCGGGTGCGGGTGCGGGTGCGGGTGCGGGTGCGGGTGCGA
>Ga0153951_1000977_pt1 | contig 10019 bp, 9 predicted proteins | sample TSNJ035MetaG_FD_102278 | JGI IMG/M metagenome (GOLD analysis project Ga0153951, IMG submission 102278) | Attine ant fungus gardens microbial communities from New Jersey, USA - TSNJ035 MetaG | ecosystem: Host-associated > Fungi > Mycelium > Unclassified | place: USA: New Jersey, Wharton State...
CGATGCAGGGAAGTCGACCTGATCGCCGCCGCCCGAGCCATCGCTCGAACCGCTGTCGCCCGACGCCGCGCAGATCGTCACGCCGAGCGCCGCCGCCGACTGCAGCACGCTGTTGAACGCCTGCATCGACTGGCTGGTCCAGACCGACTCGGGCGCACCCCAACTGATCGAAATCACCGAGGGCTTATTGGCCGTGTCGTGCACCGCGCGGCTCACCGCGTCGATAAAACCGGCGTCGCTGTTCTGCGTGAAGTACACGGCGATGGTCGAGCGCGGCACGATCGCGCCGACGATCTCGATGTCGAGCGTGACCTCTCCGTCGGGCCCGTTCGGGTCGCCGCTCGGCCGATTGCCGCCTTGATCGACGCCGACCGCTGTCACGTTGGGCGAGGCCACGCCGAGGCTCGAAAAATACGCCGTGAGATCGGACGTGTTATAGCCGCCGCCGAGTTCGATGATGCCGACACACTGGCCGTCGCCATCGCCTTGTGGAAACTGGTAGAGCGAGGCGAGCTGCAGCGGCGTGAACGACGCCTGATGCGCGCGCGCCGGCACGAACGGCGGCCGGATGCGGAAGTGCGGCCGCGCCTGTGGCCGGTTGTCGAGCCCGAGCACCGCCTCGACGACGCCGTGCAGATCGTCCGGCACGCTGATCGTGCCGGTGCGGCCGCGAAACTGCCCGGCCGTGTGATGCTGATAATGCGCGAGTGCGACCTCGAACGCGCTCTGGAACTGCGCGATCGTGCCGCCCAGCAGGACGAGACGCGCCGCCGGGTCCTCACGCACAACCGTCAGACCATGCGCGGCCGCGAACGCCCCGACCTTCGCGATATCGTCCGGCGCGGCGCCGTAGTCTTGCGCGAGCGCTTCACGCGAAAGCGGTTTGACGCTCGGGTCGCCGGCCTCGATCCGGCTCATCAGCGCATCGAACTGCGCCTGCTGCCGGCGGCGCAGCATCACGAAAACCTCGATCCGCTCCGTCGGATCGCATTGCCCGACGACCTTTACGCCTTGCTCGACCGTGCGCTCGCTGCCCGGCAATGGGTGCCTGTTGACCATGGTGTCGACTCTCCTGTTAGCGTGGCGGGCCCGCACGGTGCGCGCACGGCCCGGTTGCACCTCAGCACGCCACGCGCCTGCGCGCGCGCCGCCTTGCCGCCTGGCCTCGTTTCACGCCGCGGCGGCAAGTTGCTGTTCGAGGACTTCGTTCAACCGTCCGACCCGGGCATTCGAGCACAGTTCCGGCGCGCGCGGCAGTTGGCCGAATGGCTAATGTGCATCGCACGTGCGGCGCGCTATGATGCTTCAGCGGCATTCCAGCCGCTTCATTGTTGCCTCGCGCGCCGGCCCGCGCGCACGATCGAGAAAATCAGAGGAACCCATGTCAATTTCGATGTATCAAGCATCATTGCCTGTGCTGATTCGCGGTCTCACGAACCTGCAAGCCATCCTCGGCAAAGCCGAGGCGCACGCGGCCGCGAAGCAGATCGAGCCCTCGGTGTTCACGAACGCCCGACTCGCGCCGGACATGCTGCCGCTCGTGCGTCAGGTCTATATCGTGAGCGACACCGCGAAGGGTTGCGCCGCGCGGCTGGCCGGCGTCGAGCCGCCGAAATTCGAAGACGTGGAGCAGACGTTCGACGAATTGCAGGCCCGCCTTCAAAAGACGATCGATTATCTGAAGGAGTTCAACGCCGCGCAGATCGACGGTTCCGAAACGCGCGCCATCACGCTGAAAATGCGGGTGGGCCCGCTCGAATTCACGGGCATGTCGTATCTGTTCGGCTTCGTGCTGCCGAACTTCTATTTCCACGTGACGACCGCGTACGACATCTTGCGCCACAACGGCGTCGAACTCGGCAAGCTCGATTATCTGGGTACGATGCAATAAGGAGGCGGGCCGCCGGGTCCCCGCCTGAAGCCGGTCGGCATCGGAGCAGCAGCGGACCGGCGCGAGGCCACCCCCAGCCAAGCCGCGCCGCGCGCCGGCGCCCTATGCAGCGAGGCGCTATGCGTGGATGCGCGGCTGGAACGCAATCACCGCCATGCCGGCGAGCGTCAGCGCGACGCCCGCCGCATCCCAGAGCGTGGGCCGCACCTTGTCCACGCCCCACAGCCACGCAATCGCCACCGTCACGTAGACACCGCCGTAAGCCGCATACACGCGGCCCGCGGCGGTGCCGTGCAGCGTCAGCAGCCATGCGAACAGCGCGAGGCTCAGCGCCCCGGGCAGCAACAGCCACGCGGAGCCGTCCTCCTTGAGCCAGCGCCACGGCAGATAGCAGCCGAGAATTTCGGCGACGGCGGTCACGACATACAGCAGGAAGGTTTTCATCGATGAAGGGAAGCAAGCCATTGTGTCGCCGCGCGCGGCGCGGCGGGGTATCCGTGAAGCGCGGGCAAGTAAGACGGCCCGCGCCGCTATCGGCTTTATTAACACAATCACTTGGCGCCGCGAACATGGCGCATGCGACAGTCGCGCTACCTCAACCCTGACGGCTATCGGTTATGAGCATCGAGTCACCCTGCATCGACATCTGCAAGTTCGACGACAAAACCGGCTTTTGCATCGGCTGCATGCGCACACGCGACGAATGCAAAACCTGGAAGAAGATGAAGGACAAGCATCGCAGGAAGATTATCGAGGACCAGCCGCGGCGCGAGCGCAAGCTGAAGAAGTGAGCGACAGTGAACGGCGCCGCGGGGCATCGGCGTCTTCGCTTCGCTGCCCCGCCGCCCTCGCGACACCGCCTCAATCGAGCGAAAGCCGCAGCGCAAATCCGATCAGCGCAGCCGAGAACGTCCAGCGCTGCAAGGTCTGCGCGAGCGGATGAGCGCGCATCCAGCTGGCGATGCGCGCGGCGCCGGTCGCATATAGCGCGTCGAAGCATGCGCCGGTCACGAGCAGCACGACGCCGAGTTCGATCATCTGCAGCGCGACCGGCCCCGCCTCCGGCCGTACGAATTGCGGCAGCAGGACCGAACAGAACAGCAGCGCCTTCGGGTTCAGCAGATTCGTCAGCAAGCCTTTGATGAACGCGGTCCGCAACGGACGCGCCGCAGCGGCATTGGACGCCACGGCAGCACGCCCCTCGTCGGGCAGAGCGAAGCCCGGCGAGCGGAAAATCTGAATCCCGACCCACGCAAGATAAACCGCGCCGACGTAGCGCACCGCGTCGTACAGCCACGGCGCGTTGCGCAACAGCGCGGCCATCCCGCATGCCGAGAGCGTCACGTGCGTGGCGCGCGAAAGTCCGAGCCCGGCCGCCGCCGCGAAGCCGCTGCGCACGCCGCGCGCGATGCTGGTTTGCAGAATCAGCGCCATGTCCGGCCCGGGCACCGCATAAACGACGAACAACGCCGCGATATACACGGCCAGCAGGTGAGCGGAAATCATGGAAGCCTCCTTGTTTTTAGAGGCTCTATCTTGCTATCGGCGGCAGAGTGTTTGCTGGCGAATTGCCAATCCCAAACCTTCATTTGAAGCGGAATGCGCTAATATTTGTTCACTTTACCGAGCTTTCCCCCACCCCTCGCCGATACTCCGAAACCATGCCCGCCGCCGATCTCGACAAAACCGACCGCGCCATCCTCGCCGCGCTGCAAAACGACGGCCGCATGCCGAATGCGCGGCTCGCCGAAACGGTCGGCCTCAGCGAAACGCCGTGCGCGCGGCGTCTGAAACGCCTCGAAAACGACGGCTATATCGATCATTACCGCGCGATGCTGTCGCGCGCCGCGCTCGGCCTTGGCGTGGTCGCGTTCGTCTACGTGCGCTTCGCGGTGCACGACCGCGCGACCGCGACGCGCTTCGAGCGCGAGGTGCAGGCGATCCCGCGCATCCTGTCGTGCCACAACGTGTCGGGCAGCGCCGATTACATCCTGCAGGTCGTCGCGCGCGATCTCGACGACTACGGCGCGTTCATGCGCGACGAGTTGCGCAGTCTGCCGGGTGTGACCTCGGTGGAGTCGTCGTTATCGTTGCGCGAGGTGAAGCCGTATGGCGGCCTGCCGCTTTCCTGATGCCGCTTTCATCAACGCGAACGTGGCATAGTCACGCCTTTGAAGCCCTCTTGCGAAGCGGCGCGAGCCGCTCCGATGCAACCCGACGAACCGGAGTTTTCATGGATCACGACAAGGCGCGAGCCGAAGAAACCGCCGCGATGGAACGCGTGCTGACCGCGACAAAGCGGGTGCAGACGGCGTTTGCGTCGCTGCAGACACAATTCCCGCCGGCCGGCGCCGGCAAACCCTCGCAGTTTGCCCTGCAAACGTTCGACGCCGCCTTGCAGGAACTCGAAGACGCGCAAGCCGCCTTCGACGAAATGCTCGGCGATCTGCTCGACGGCAATCGTTGAGCCGGAGCCAGCCGGCCCGGCGCCCCGCGCGACGCTATCTGAGCGGCGCCGCCCTGCCGCTCACGTTCGGCGCGCGTGGATCGGGGTTCATATAGAGGGCCGTGCCGTTGGCGCGCATGTCGTTGAGCACGGGGCCGGCGCCGGCTGAACCGGTGCCGTACGCCGTGCCCGGCGACGTTCCCACGCCCGGCGCCGGGCCGCCGCCGACACCCGTGCCGAGGCCCATGCCGGCCGCGCCGTGCCCCGTGCCGCTGCTCCCGCCCGATTCGCCGGATTGCGCGCCGCCGCCCGGGTTGCCCAACTGCTGGGCCCACCCCACCTCCGCGGTTCCCGCCATCAGCACCACCGCAACCATCACCGCTCGCGCGATCCCACCTGTTCCGCTTCTCATGAGTCACCCCTGGCTTCGATTTCATCGACCCCACGGCACGACGCCGATAGCGCCGCGCGCTCCCCTCCTATTCTGAGCCCGCCGCCCAACGCGTGCAGCGGCGCTGCACCCGCACGGAGCGTGCCCGCGCGCGTTATGATCGGTCGTAACAGCAGACCGGCCGAGCGCGCACGCGCGGGAGCACGACGCAGCACGATGGAGCACGCCTACATCCACCTTTTGCATCTGCTTGCCGGCCACTCGGCGTGGATGCTCGCGGTCGTGTTCCTGGCGGCTTTTCTCGAAGCGATCGCCGTGATCGGCACGTTCGTCCCCGGCAGCACCGCGATGTTCCTCGCCGGCGCGCTAACGGGCACCGGCGCGCTGAGCCTCGCCTGGGTGTTCGTCTGGGCGATCCTCGGCGCGGTCGCCGGCGACGGCATGAGCTTCTGGCTCGGCAGCCGCTACAAGGAGCACATCGCCCAGATGTGGCCGCTGAGCCGGCACCCCGAGCTGCTTGTCGCGGGCCAGCGCTTCTTTCTCAAACAGGGCTCGAAAAGCGTCGTGCTCGCGCGCTTCATCGGCCCGTTGCGCGCGATCGTGCCGGTCGTCGCCGGCATGATGGACATGAGCCCGCTGCGCTTCTACGCGATCAACGTGCTCTCGGCGCTGCTGTGGGCGCCGGCGCATATCCTGCCGGGCGTCGTGTTCGGCGCGTCGGTGCTGCTCGCCGGCGCGGTGTCGTTCCGGCTCGTCGTCATCATCGCGATGCTCGTATGCATCGTCTGGCTCAGCTTTCGCGGCGCGAGCTTTCTCGTCTCGCACGCGAACGCGTGGTCGAGCGCGGCGGGCCGCCATCTCGGCAACTGGGCCTGCCGCCATCCCGGGCCGCTCGGCCGCGCCGCGCGCCGCATGCTCGATCCCGATGCGCCGGACGCGACCAGCATCGTCGTGACCTCGCTGCTCGTGCTCGTGGCCGGCGTGCTTTTCTTCGGTGTCCTTGGCGATGTCGTCAGCGGCGATCCGCTGACCACCGTCGATCTGTCGGTCTATCGCTTCCTGCAATCGGTGCGCACGCCCTGGGGCGACACGGTGCTGGCCCATCTCGCGACGCTCGGCAGCGGCATCACGCTGAGCGCGCTGATCGTCACGGTCACGCTGTGGATGCTATGGGAGCGGCGCTGGCGCACGATCGGCTACTGGCTCGCGGCGGTCGCGTTTTCGCAGCTGCTGATTCTCGGCCTGCAACTGGCGATGCGCCGCGCGCCGCCCAACGAACTGATGACGAGCCACTACGTGTTTCCGAGCAATCACGTCGCGGCGACGGTGATCGTCTACGGCTTTCTCGCGTTTCTGCTCGCGCGCCGGGTCGGCAAGATCGAGGGCGTGCTGGTCGCGGGCGCGAGCACGCTCGCCGTGATCGTCGTCGCGTTCGCGGGCGTGTACTTCGGCCGCTACTGGGTGTCGGATGCGATCGGCGGCGCGGCGCTCGCCTGCGGCTGGGTCGCGATCGTCGCGCTGACGGCGATCTGGCGGCATCCGCAGCCGCCGCCGCAACGCCGCTTGATGCCGCTCGTCATGCTCGCGGTCGTGGCGTTCAGTGTGGCCGCGCAACTCGGCGTCGAGGCGCCCACGCCGCCCGACAGCACGCCGCGGCCGCCGCCCGTGCGGCTCACCGAGGCGGCATGGCGGATGTCCGAATGGAAGCGGCTACCCTGTTTTCGCTCCGACATGGGTGGCGACCGCAAGGAGCCGTTCACGCTGCAATGGGTGTCGGAGCCCGCCACGATACGCGACCGGCTGCGCGCGCAGGGCTGGATCGAGGGCACCGACATATCGGCGCGCAGCCTGCTCTCGCTTGCCTCGCCCGACGTCGCGGCGGTGGCGCTGCCGGTCTTGCCGAAGCTCGACAACGGCGTGCCGTCGTCGCTGGTGTTCATGCGGCCGGGCGAGTCGCGCGAGGAACGCTACGTGCTGCGCTTCTGGCCGAGCGGCTATGCGGTCGACAACGGCACCTCGGCCGCGCCGCTGTGGGTCGGCGCTTTGGCGCACGAACGGCTGTCGCGGCCATCGTGGCCGATCAACATTCTGCGCATCGACAAGGACACGACCGCGCTCGCGGCAAGCGCGAAATCGGGCGCGGCACTCGGTGCGACGGTTCTCGCGGAAGTGGCATGTCACGGCGTGCCGGTGTCGCTGCTCGTTTCGCCGGGAAATTGAGTTCACGGACAAAGCGGCTGTTGCGTCATATGCGGCGCATAGACGATATGCCGTGCGTAGACGAACGGAAAAACATGTCGGCGCCCGAGCGCCATTGGAAATTCGCGTATTGCAATCGGTGACCTCAGCATGGGCTTTTCCGATCGATCACGATCGGCACGATTTGCCACAAGTCATTAACCGCAAGTCATTTGCCGCAATTGATCGCGCAATGAATGGCCGCGAAAAAACCAGAAAGCGAATTACGCGGTAATTGCCATACGGGGAATGACTCGTGCCGCGATTCGCGCGTACCGATTGCAAACCGACAGCCGCATGCGACATATGTCACGCGAATCTCCGTTGCACAAATGCAACGAAAAGACGCAATGAAAAGCAGTGAGAAACCATTACCGCTGCTGTCCCGCGCTTTCTCCCATTCCATCGTTTCCACCCGGCTCTTTCCACCGCATGGCCCATTCTTATTCACTCGCGCAATTCACAATATAGTGAGAAAAAATCAAACTGATTCCACAGATACCCACCCTATTTTTTTGCCCAATTGCACACTTTGACGTTATCGTCTCGAAGCGACCTGAATTCGTAGATCAATAGGAGTCCCGTGTGCGGAATCGATTGACGTCCAGCATGAAGAAAGACCGCAAATCCGCAGTACTCGGCAGCCACCGCTCGCGTATTTCCAGACTCACTCCCAGGCTATCTCTTTGCATCAGCCTGCTGATGTTCGGCGCCGGCTACTCCGCTTATAGCGTTGCCGGCGTTTCGGTATTGCGTCCGCCGCGAGAAGCGCTCGCGAATAGTCCGCTCGAAGTCACGATCGTCTATTCCGGCGACACACCCAACGGCACCGAGGTCGACGTTCCGGCACAACTGAATATCTCGCTCAGCAATCCGGACGTGATACCGAGGCCGCTGGCGCTCGCGCGCGAAAGCGGCGCGCCCGATCATCTGAAGCTCGCCGCGGGAGAACTCAAGGCGGTCCGCTATATCGGCGCGTGGCCCGAATGGGCGCGCGGCGCGATGAAGATCGACGTGCCCGATCTCGACGTGTCGCCCTCGTTCGTCCTGCTCACGCGAGCGCCGCGCGGCAGGGGCACGGCGCTCGCGTCGGCTGACGGTACGCCGGACGCTGCGGCAAGCGTTTCGAAGAGCGAACCATCCCAAACCAGCCTGATCGCATCGTCGCCGGCACCGGCGCGCCCCGCCGCGCCGGTGCCCGAAATCAACAGCTTCCTCAGCCGCTTCTCCGCCTACGAGCCCATGTATTTCGCCGACGGCTCGAATGGCGAGAACCTCGCGAAATTCCAGCTGAGCTTCAAGTTCCGCCTCGTCACGCCGGACGATCCGCGCTCGCGAGGCTTCGCCGACAATCTTTATTTCGGCTATACGCAAACTTCGCTGTGGGATCTCGGCGCGTACTCCGCGCCATTCCGCGACACGAGCTATATGCCTGCGCTGTTCTATTACCTCGAAGACACGGGCTGGAAGAGCAAGTGGTGGAGCAAGATGGGGCTGATGGCCGGCTACGAACACGAGTCGAATGGACGCGACGGTCCCGAATCGCGCGGCATCGACATCTTCTTCGTCAAGCCGATCTGGGATTTCGGCGACCTCAACGGCAACCATCTGACCGTGGCGCCGAAGGTCTACTACTACGCCCATATTGCCGGCGAGAACCACGACATCACCGACTATCGCGGCTATATGGACCTGCTGCTCAAATACGGCAGCACCGACAGCTGGCAAATCGCGACGACGCTTCGCAAAGGCATGAAGGGCGGCAAAGGCAGTATCGATACGCAGTTCACCTATCCATTGGCGAAGCTCATCAATAACCGCTGGGGCGGCTTCCTGTGGGTCGGGTTCTTCACAGGATACGGAGAAGACATTCTCGACTACAATCAGCACCGCTGGATTGCGCGCATCGGCTATAGCATTACGCGCTAAGCCGGCGTTGTTCAGCCATGCAGACGAAGGGCCGCACGCGGCCCTTTTCTTTCGTCGATAACGGCGCCACCTCGTGCCGGAAGCTGATCGAAAGTTCTCCCGGGTTCTTCCCCGATCCCAACTCAAGCCCGACCGGAAGCTCACCAGAAGCTCACTTGAAGCTCATTCAGCCCAACCGAAGTTCGCCCAAAGCGAATTGCAATCTTCCGGGGCACGTCAATAATTAAGTAGCTTGTGAATCCTGTGTGCACGAACAGACGGGCACACTGCCGCGGATTTCTCTAGAGTTGAAGGGTCGCCGGTCAATCCGGGCTGGCCACGCCGCGCTGATTCGCCAGCGTACATTCAAACTCCAAGGAAAAACCAATGAAAACTGCTCTCCTTAAAGACGTGTCGACCATTTCCAACGGGCAAGCCGGGTTAGTCGTGCATCGAAATAGTGCACCGCTGATCCTCAAGAACGAAATTCACCCGGAACAGATCCGGGACAATCTGCCGGGCCGCCAAGGCGGCGTCGGCTTTCTGTTTCACGCCACCGACTGGGAAACGCTTTCATTTTCTTTTCACAACGTTCGTCCCCGGAGCGAATCGTTCGAAGAGGAACTCTGGAATACCAAGCCCTTTATCGCCTCGCCGATCTATTCGGGCTCACAGGTGATCGGCGCCAATATCGCGTGCCCGGTGCCGCTCGAAATGTGGCTGGGCAGTCCGCGCGGCATCAAGCGTTTCCGCGAAACGCAATTTTTTCCGGCACTCGAACTCGCCCGTGAAGCGGGACTCGGCATGATCGCGATGGGCGCCTCGACGCCGTACGCGTGCAATTACGGCGCGCTGCCGCGCCCGATCAAGCCGCCTCACATCACGACCGGCCACGCGGCCACCGCCGCGATGCTCAAGGACTGGGCGATGCACTGCTGCGACCAGCTCGACCTCGAATTCGGCAAGACGAAGCTCGCGCTGTTCGGCGCGGCCGGCCGGCTCGGTACGACGGTCGCCAAGTACCTGCTCTACAAGGACGCGCCGCGCGAACTGATCCTGATCGACCTGCCGGACAAGATGAACCTGCTGATCGACCAGGCGAGAGAACTGCTCGCGTCGGACCTGCTCGGCAAGTCGAAGGTCTC
>Ga0153951_1000980_pt1 | contig 10013 bp, 12 predicted proteins | sample TSNJ035MetaG_FD_102278 | JGI IMG/M metagenome (GOLD analysis project Ga0153951, IMG submission 102278) | Attine ant fungus gardens microbial communities from New Jersey, USA - TSNJ035 MetaG | ecosystem: Host-associated > Fungi > Mycelium > Unclassified | place: USA: New Jersey, Wharton State...
ACGCTCCGGGCCCGTCAACACTTCCATCACTTCCTGCCTGGTATTAGTCAAAAACACAGTCCTATGCCTACCCGTTAGTTTAAGCGGGAGACTGTGTCCGGCGATTCAGGGGGCCGCTCCAATGACCGCTTCGGCGGAGTTTTTTGGATGGTTTCATGCTGCACAATCGCAAACTTCCACGATTGGGCAAACTAACGAAATCGGCCAATGACCAACCATCCTCTGGCATATGCAACGTTTCACGTCATGGGCGATGCAGTCGTGCCCATGTTCTGGACCGAGTACTTCGGCTTGTCGCCCGACACGGCTATAGCGAAAGGAGAGCCTTTTGTGACGCCATCGGGGCGCCTGGCCGGCCCCGGTCGCGTCGGCTTGTGGGGCTCGAGCAGCAAGCGATTCATACACAGTAACGACCTCACCCCGCATCTTCGCTTTCTCGTCCAAAGACTGAATCTCGCTCGCGTCGATCTTCCACAAGTCGTCGCCGAAAAAGAGGTGAAGCTGCGCTTTTTCTGCTACTGGAACACTCGAAGTGGCGACCGTGTAACGGATATCCCGCAGGATATCCGCACGATGATGGAAGCCCTTGGCGGGACCATCGAGATCGACGAGTACCGCGATTAGAATCACTGCGCGGGGCTGGCCTTGACGGCCCAGCGCGCCCCGAAAAATCGAACACGGCGCCACTCATCCATGCGGTGGAACAGCCTGCCTGAAACGCGCTAATGCCCGTGCCGCTCCCCCATCGCCACGGCATCCTGCTTCGACTGCCGGCTCAGCATCAACGTCACGACCGCCGACACCGCCAGCGTCGCGCCGACCACATAGAGGCCCGCGGCATATCCGCCCGTCACGTTCTTGAGCCAGCCAATCGCGAACGGACCGACGAAGCCGCCGAGATTGCCGACCGAGTTGATCATCGCGATCCCCGCCGCCGCGCCCGCACCCGACAGGAACATGCTCGGCATCGCCCATAGCGGCGCCTTCGCCGCGCTGATCCCGACGTTCACGACCACGAGTGCGAGCACGATCATCAACGCCGTGCTCGCATGGCCGGCGAACACGAAGCCGACACAAGCCAGCGCGCACGGAATCACGACGTGCCACGTGCGCTCCTCGGTGCGGTCCGAGTGCCTCGCCCACAACACCATCGCGATCACCGCGAGCACGCTCGGCACGCCGGCCAGCAGCCCCGTTTCGAACGAGCCGAAACCGTATTGGCGGATAATCAGCGGCGCCCACAAGCCGAGCGTATACAGTCCCGCCGAGGTGCCGAAGTAGATCAACGCGAGCGCAAGCACGCGCGGATCGCGCAATGCGCTGAGCGCACCCGCCGTGTGGCCCGCATGCGCATGCCGCGCGTCGGCTTCGAGCTTCAGCTTCGCGATCAGCCAGTCGCGCTCTTCCGGCTGAAGCCATTGCGCTTGCGCGGGCTTGTCGGTCAGATACTTGAGCACGAAAAAGCCGAGCACGATCGCGGGCAACGCTTCGAGTATGTAGAGCATTTGCCAGTCGGCGAGTCCGGCGAGGGGCGGCAGCTTCATGATCGCGCCGGAAATCGGCGAGCCGATTGCGGTGGAGATCGGCGCGGCGGCCATGAACCACGCGGCCGCGACCGCGCGCTGGCGCGCCGGAAACCACAGGCTCAGATACAGGATGATGCCGGGAAAGAAACCCGCTTCCGCAACGCCGAGAATGAAGCGCAGCGCGTAGAAACTGTTCGGTCCGACGACGAACGCGGAGGCGAGCGACACGAGCCCCCACGACACCATCACGCGAGCGATCCAGCGGCGCGCGCCGACCTTGTGAAGGATCAGATTCGACGGCACTTCGAACAGAAAATAGCCGATGAAGAAAAGCCCACCGCCGAGTCCGAAGGCGGTCGGCGAAAGCCCGATGGCCTTGTTCATCGACAACGCGGCGAAGCCCACATTCACGCGGTCGAGAAAACTCACGAAGTACAGCAGCATGACGAACGGGATGATCCGCAGCATCAGCTTGCGGGTCACCCGGCTTTCGAGTTCGGAAGTCATTGTCTCCTCCTGCGGCGCGCAGCCGTGAGCCGCGCGCGGCTTGCACGCTGGCCGGCTCCGGGTCGCGCCAGTCGGGTTGGGATGGTGTTCTGGCCGTGTCATGGCGCGGTATAGCCGCGCGTCGGCCTTGTCTGAAGCGAATACGGTCCGTGCGTTCAGGTCGCGCTCGGGTCGCGTTTAGGTCACACTTAGGCAACCGCCGGATCAAGCACCGGCCAGGCTCTGGCCGGTGCTTGATCGCGCGCTCAGGTCGCGCCTGAGGTGCGCTCCGTTCACACCTCGCATGCACTCACGCGGCGTTCGGCACCGACGCCGCTTTCTCGATGAACGCGCAAACGGCCGCCGTCACCTGGGCGGTCGTGGCCGTGCCGCCGAGGTCGCGCGTATGCAGCGACTCGTTCGCGGTGACCGCTTCGACGGCCTGCATCACACGCTTTGCTGCGTCGAATTCGCCGAGGTGTTCGAGCAGCATCACGACCGACCAGAACGTGCCGACCGGATTCGCGAGCCCCTTGCCCATGATGTCGAACGCGGAACCGTGAATCGGCTCGAACATCGACGGATAGCGGCGCTCCGGATCGATGTTGCCGGTCGGCGCAATGCCGAGGCTACCGGCAAGCGCGGCCGCGAGGTCGCTGAGAATATCGGCGTGCAGGTTGGTGGCGACGATCGTGTCGAGCGTCGCGGGACGATTGACCATGCGCGCGGTCGCCGCGTCGACGAGTTCCTTGTCCCACGTGACGTCCGGAAACTCCTTCGAGATCTGGAGCGCGATCTCGTCCCACATCACCATTGCGTGACGCTGCGCATTGCTCTTCGTGATGACGGTCAGCAGCTTGCGCGGACGCGACTGCGCGAGCCGGAACGCGAAGCGCATGATGCGCTCGACACCGGCGCGCGTCATGACCGACACGTCGGTCGCGGCTTCGATCGCATGGCCCTGATGCACGCGGCCGCCGACGCCCGAATATTCGCCCTCCGAATTTTCGCGGACGATCACCCAGTTCAGGTCTTCGGGCTTGCAGTACTTCAGCGGCGCGTCAATGCCTGGGAGGATGCGCGTCGGGCGCACGTTCGCATATTGATCGAAGCCCTGGCAGATCTTCAGGCGCAACCCCCACAGCGTGATGTGATCGGGAATGTCCTTGTCGCCCGCCGAGCCGAACAGGATCGCGTCCTTGTCGCGAATCGCGTCGAGCCCGTTCTCCGGCATCATCACGCCGTGCTGGCGATGGTAGTCGCCGCCCCAGTCGAAGTTCTCGAACTCGAACGTGAAGGCGCGCGTGCTCTTCGCGAGTGTATCGAGCACCTGCGCGCCGGCCGGCACGACCTCCTTGCCGATGCCGTCGCCGGGAATGGTTGCGATGCGATAGGTTTTCATGTCTCCGTCCTGTGCTGTGTGAAGGGTGTGATCGCACTCTAGCGCTGTCTCGCGGGTAAAAACCGGTGCTAGACTCAAAGCATCTTTAACCTGCATTCACAAATAAAAGGGGGCTGAGAACGCGATGAGCGCTACCGTCCAGCCATCGGATCTGAGCTTTTTCTCGACGCTCGCCGCCTCCGGCAGCCTGAGCGCGGCCGCGCGCGAACTGGGGCTGACGGCCGCCGCGGTCAGCAAGCACCTCACGCAGATGGAGCAGCGCGCGGGCGTCGCGCTCGTCAATCGCACGACGCGCCGCATGATGCTGACGCCCGAAGGCGAGCTGTATGTCGAGCGCGCGCGGCGGATTCTCGATGAAATCGACGAACTGGCCGAACTGCTCGGCTCGGCGAAGAAGACGCCGAAAGGTCTGCTGCGCGTGAACGCAACGCTCGGCTTCGGGCGCAGCCACGTCGGGCCGGCCATTTCGCGCTTCGTCGCGAAGTATCCGCAGGTGTCGGTGCAGTTGCAGCTCTCGGTCACGCCCCCGCCCCTGACCGACGACAGCTTCGACGTCTGCATCCGCTTCGGCGAGCCGCCCGATACGCGCGTGGTCGCGCGCCGCCTCGCGGCGAACCGGCGCCTGCTGTGCGCGGCACCGTCGTATATCGCGGCGCACGGCGTGCCGCAGACCGCGCATGATCTGACGCGCCACAACTGCATCGGCATCCGTCAGGGTGACGAAGCTTATGGCGTGTGGCGCCTGACTTCGGGACGGGGCGCGGCACGCAGGACGGAAGCGGTGCGCATCAAGGGCTCGCTGACCACCAACGACGGCGAGATCGCCGTGAAGTGGGCGCTCGAGGGACACGGCATCCTGATGCGCGCGGAGTGGGACATCGAGCAGTATCTCGCCGACGGCTCGCTGGTCCGGCTACTGCCCGATCACGACACGCCGAACGCGGATATCTTCGCGGTGTATTCGCCGAGGCATCAGATGTCGAATCGTATTCGCGCGTTCGTGGAGTTTATTGCGCGGGATCTGGGTGGTGAGGTGAGGGTGGCTGGGTAGGGTGGTCGGGTGAGAATGAGCGGCTGTGGTTGTGTTTTCCGAGTTGTCTTATTGATGCTGGTCTTGCGGCCCCTGAAGCTACAAGCTTCGGGGACACTTCTTCGTGCTTCCTATCGTCGCAACAAGCAATATTGCAAACGACCGCGCGGAGTATGTCGTAGATGATTATCAGGCTAATCGATCTGGTGCTTGTACTACTGCCAACCAGCGCTCTCGCATGCAATACCTCTCAGAACCTCTCCGGTCAAAACATCGACGTATATTTCGAAAGAAATTCGGCTCAGATATCGGCAGATCAAGTTTTAAAGATGGCGAATTGGGCCATCGACATGCGCCTCAGGTATCCCATTCAAGAGGTACTGTCCATCGGCGGATTGGCTGAATCAAATGAAAAAGAACCAGAAAAATTGGCACTGCAACGGGCCAATTCGGCAAAAGCCATGTTGATGCAATTCGGTCTGACTCAGGTTCTATACGATGTTCGCGCCAGAATCTACAAGCCTCTTGTCCACTTGACCGAACCACCTGAAAAGATCAGGCGCGTTGAGATCGAATTATCCCCGGGTTGTCGTGGCAATTGCTGCGGCGAAAAGTAATGCGTCACAAGCCATGCATGAGGCAAAAGCGCTCAACCCGGAATTGGGCGGACACACGCTGAAGCACGTCGACAAGGACGAAGCATGGCTCAAGGAGCAACTGAGGCGAGACCCGCATATTCCCGCTGCATCATCATTCACAGATATCAGGCAGGCAGAGTGGGCCATCGCGGAAGCGATGCGCGCCAATGTCACGAAAATAGAGACGTGGGCAACAGTACCGCGCCACGACTTGGTACTATTCGATCATGAATGACGGAGCTTATAGCCATCTCGAACAGCTGGTCATGGCTCGATTCCATGAGGACTATTCGCTCTATGGGAATTCGATACCTGAACTGGTTCTCTCCTATAAAGCGGAAATGACCGAGGACGAAAGAATCGCGACGCTGGAAGAGATAGCCCGATTTCAGAAGGCCAATGTGAATTGTCTGGACAGGGCGTTTGACGATCTTTTTGGCTGCCATTGCGACCCGACTCTTTGGGACCACACTACGGCCTCGTTCCTTGACGAATTGAAACATCTTCTGAGCGAGTAATCCGCGGGTTGTCGCAGCCGTGGGCGCGCCGCGTCCAGCCACCACCCACCCAAGCCGAACCTGAACCGAAACAGGTAACGATGCCGAGACCCCACCCCGCGCTTCAACGCAGTCAAAAAGCCCCCATGACGCGGGCACGCAAGCGCCTGCTGATCGTCGGCGCGATCGTGCTGATCGTCGTCCTCGGCTGGATACTCGCGCTCGTGCTGCAGCCCGCGTTCCAGCGCACGATCGTCATCACGACCGGTGCCGACGGCGGCATCTATCGCGGCTTTGCCGATCGCTACGCACCGCTGCTGAAGCACGAAGGCATCAAGCTCGACATTCGCAGCTCGTCGGGCTCGATCGAAAATTATCAGCGGCTCACCGACCCCGACAGCGCCTACGAAGTCGGCTTCATCCAGTCGGGCACGACCAACCCCAAGGACACCGACAACCTGCAAACGATCGCCGCCGTCTCGTACGAGCCGATCTGGGTGTTCTATCGCGGCGACGCGACGATCGACCTTCTCTCGCAACTGCGCGGCAAGCGCATTTCGCTCGGCGTGCCCGGCAGCGGTCTGCTCAACGTATCGCAGGTCCTGCTCGGCTATAGCGGCATCACGAGCCGGAACTCGACGCTGCTGCAAATGGATGCGAACGCTGCTTATCAAGGGCTCCAAAGCGGTCGGATCGACGCGGCGTTCTTTATCGGCAGACCCGACGCCGACATGCAGCGCACGCTGCTCACGAGCAACCTGAAGCTGATGAACTTCGCGCAGGCCGACGCGCTCGTGCAGAAATTCCCGTCGCTCTCGAAGATCGTCCTGCCGCGTGCCTCGGCCAGCGTCGCCGACGATCTGCCGCGCGCCGACGTCACGCTGCTCGCGGCCACGGCGCTGCTCGTCTCGAAGGACACGCTGCATCCGGCGCTCCTCTATCTGCTGCTCGATGCGGCGCGCACGGTCCACGGCGGCGAGGACTACTTCACGCCGATCGGCACGTTTCCGAACCTGCACACCCAGGAATTCCCGATCTCCGACGAAAGCATCCGCTACTTCAAATCGGGCCGGCCGTTCCTGTACCGCTATCTGCCGTTCTGGCTCGCGAGTCTCATCGAACGGCGGCTGCTGATCCTGCTGCCGTTCATGGCGCTTCTGATCGGTCTCATACAGGCGCTGCCACGCACGCTCGAAGCGCGCATGAAAAAGCGGCTCGAGGTCTGGTATCGCGAGATCAAGGCGCTCGAAGACGAGGTATGGAAAAACTTCGCGCCGACTCGCGCGCAAATCGCGCAATGGCGCGACGAGATCGAGAGCATCGACGCAAGCGCGAGCCAGATACGGATTCCGTATCGCTACTTTCAGGACGTTTACGCGCTCAAGCAGGCGATCGGCATCGTGCGCGACCGGATCGCCCACGCGGCGGAGAGGGCGCAGAAGTAGACGCTCACGCGCGCGGGCCTTGCAGCTTACGGCGCGGTAACCGCTTGCGCCCGATCCTCGCGCCGCTTCGCCAATCGCGGTATCGTGTCCGCCTTCCCCCTGCTCAAGCGCCGATCCGCCGATGCCGTCCCGCCATAGCGCCGCCTTTACCGCCCTACTCGCCGCCGCGCTGTTCGGCGCGACCACGCCGCTCGCGAAAGCGCTGCTCGATTCGCTATCGCCGTTTCTGCTGGCGGGCCTGTTCTATCTCGGCAGCGGGGTCGGCCTTGGCATCGTGATGCTGGCGCGCCGCGTGGTGCGTCGAACGACGCGTCGTTCGGCCCAGCGCTCGACATCGCCCGCCGCCGCCCAGCCAACAGAACCGCACCGCTTTCCGCTGCGCGACGTACCGTGGCTGGCCGGCGCAATCGCCGCGGGCGGCGTCGCCGGGCCTGCGCTGCTGATGCTCGGCTTGAACACCACGCCGGCCGCCACCGGCTCCCTGCTGCTGAATCTCGAAGGCGTGTTCACCGCATTGATCGCATGGATCGTATTCCGCGAAAACGTCGACCTGCCGGTGTTCGTCGGCATGCTCGCCATCGTCGCGGGCGGCGTCGTGCTGGCCTGGCAGCCCGGCGCGGCGGACCTGCCGCCGGGCGCGCTGCTGCTCGCCGGCGCATGCGCGTGCTGGGCCGTCGACAACAATCTCACCCGCAAGGTGTCGACGCACGACGCGACCTTCATCGCCTGCGTGAAGGGGCTCGTTGCGGGCCCGGTGAACGTGGCGTTGGCGTTCGCCGTTGGCGCGAGCTGGCCGCACGGCACGACCGCGTGGAGCGTCGCGCTCGCGATGCTGACCGGCTTCGCGGGATATGGCGCGAGCCTCGTGCTGTTCGTCGTCGCGCTGCGCAATCTCGGCTCCGCGCGAACCGGTGCGTACTTCTCCGTTGCGCCGCTCTTCGGCGTCACGCTGTCGTGGCTGCTCTGGCCCGAACTGCCGACTTCGCAATTCTGGGTAGCGGCCGCGCTAATGACGCTCGGCGTGTGGCTGCATGTGCGGGAACGCCACGAGCATGCGCACACGCACGAGGCGCTCGACCACACGCATCGCCATCGGCACGACGCGCATCATCAGCACGAGCACGATTTCGCATGGGACGGCGAGGAACCGCATACCCATCCGCATCACCATGCGCCGATCACGCATGCTCATAGGCATTTCCCGGATATCCACCACCGCCACACTCATTGATTTTCCGCGCGCTCCCATCGGGCAACCGTTTGCTGCGACGCAAGATAAAAATCTCTGTGGAACGGGTCGTGCGATAGGCCAATTCAATTGGCATAGTGGCGGGTCGCGTCCTGTAATGGACTCCTGCCGTTCACGTTGTGTTTACGTTCCGTCCACCCAGCCCGCCGCCCCATCCGGAGAGATCCATGTCGCAGCCTCAGCCCAATGTAGACGAACTGGTGAGAAGCATCGCCGAAGAAACCGACACGCCAGCCGAAACGGTATCCCGCCTGTATGCGGATACGCTCGCCAATTACCGGCAGGACGCGCGCGTATTCGATTACGTGCCGCTATTCGCCGCGAAGAAGGTACGCGCCCAGCTTCGTCACAACCCGGATCGCGGTCACTGAAGGCACCTTGACCGCCTGGTTGCACCCGCAGTGACACCACCGGCGCGCGGTCACGCGCGCACCCACCCTAAAAAAACACACGCCGCGCGGAACCATTCGACCCGTGGTTCCAGATTTTGCGCGCCTCGTGGAGCTAACAATGGCGCCACGAATTTTCTATGCTGACGGTTCGATCGTTCCCGGCAGGCATGCTGTTGCCCGCCTCATTCGATAAGGAACCGCACCTATGTCCGCCCAGATCCTGATTCGCGCCATCATCCGCGAAGATTTCGACGCATGGCTGCCGCTATGGGATGCGTACAACGCGTTCTACGGCCGCTCGGGCGAGACCGCGCTGCCGCGCGACATCACGCGCATCACCTGGCAGCGCTTCTTCGACGGCTACGAGCCGATGCACGCGTTCGTCGCCGAGCGCGACGGGCAACTGGTCGGCCTCGTGCACTTTCTCTATCACCGTCACACGACGCTGGCCGGACCGATCTGCTATCTGCAGGACCTCTACACGCTCGACACCGAGCGCGGCAAGGGCGTCGGCCGCGCGCTGATCGAAGCCGTGTATGCGCGCGCCCAGGCCGATGGCGCGGAACGCGTCTACTGGCAAACGCACGAGACGAATCAGACCGCGATGAAGCTTTACGACAAGGTCGCGGACAGGTCGGGCTTCGTCGTGTATCGCAAGGCGCTGTGACGCACCACGCGTCGCAATTCCGCAGCGAACGCAAAAAAAGCAGCCGGAAAGACGAAAGGCGCACCACGTGGTGCGCCTTTTCGTTTTCTCGAAACCGCGTCAGCAATGCGATATCAGGCTTCGAGTTGCTCCAGCACCTTGCCCTTGGTTTCGATGCCGAGGAAGTGCACCGCGATCGCCGCGACGAACGGCACGGCAGCGAGGATATAGAACGCCACTTCGAGATTGCCGCCGATCATCGTCTTCGACACGATGGCCGGCGCGAAGATCGCCGCAATCTTGAGCCAGGCGCCGCCCACGCCGCAACCCATCGCGCGGATGCTCGTCGGGTACAGCTCCGGCGTGTACACGTAAGCGGTGATGAAGCCACTCGCGAGGAAGCCAAGCGCGAATGCACAGAAGGTTGCGACCACGTACACCGACGAGTCGTGCAACACGCCCGCCATCGCCAGCGACACCGCGCACAGGATGAACGAGATGTTGATGATCGGCTTGCGCCCCACCTTGTCGACCAGCAACGCGCAGGCGAGCGAACCGAGCACACCGAGCACCGACGCCGCAGCCCATCGCGCGGATACTGGTCGGATACAGCTCCGGCGTGTACACATAGGCCGTGATGAAGCCGCTCGCGAGAAAGCCGAGCGCGCACGCGCAGCAGGTCGCGACCACATACACCGAGGA
>Ga0153951_1000981_pt1 | contig 10011 bp, 9 predicted proteins | sample TSNJ035MetaG_FD_102278 | JGI IMG/M metagenome (GOLD analysis project Ga0153951, IMG submission 102278) | Attine ant fungus gardens microbial communities from New Jersey, USA - TSNJ035 MetaG | ecosystem: Host-associated > Fungi > Mycelium > Unclassified | place: USA: New Jersey, Wharton State...
AACTAAGGGGCATACTGAGGGGCATTTTCCGTAACGCTCAGAATTTTTTTGCGTATATATCAATGAATTTGTGGCGATATAATGTGAACACCACTACTATCAAAGTTGTCAATATAAAATAAGAGTCAAATATTTCGTACTAGAACTCTCATGCTCTGACTAGATGGGCCAAATGGCTAGCCGTGTTCATACATATCCTTGTCACTGAAAAGTGTACTAGAGACTTCATCAGTGTCTGGGGAGGCAGGAAATAACTCTCAATCGCGTTGATGCTGTCCAGATGAGAAATCGATCAAGCCACCTTCCCCGTCTTGAAATGAAGATGACAGTGATGATGATCGATCCAGATGTTAACAGAAGCAGTCGCAATGGGCGGCTTGAAAAACCATTGTTGACGTCTTATTATCGTAATTGAACGGAATATTTTGTCATCTGACCTGACGGACCCATGGGTCAATGGCCATGATGTCTGCAATAACTCGTCGCTGTCAATAAATATCATCAATTTTAAATATGAAGAATCAAGTGGGGGTATTGACAAGGCAAAAAATCGGTAGAGGTTGTGATGAGTGAGAAGGGAGGATAACTGAGAAGGTCATCCTTTGGTTGTAAACCTGTGCTATGGGCCTTTGCGCGTCGTAAGGTGAAGCCCGTGACGCTGTTACGAAGATACTTGGATTGGAAGGAAGACAGTGAATGGATAGATTTGGTCAGTCAAAAGAGTTAGATCAACGATTTTACCTATGATACATTTGTCAGAAAGGCATTTAATTACCAATATCAATGTATCAGCCAACATCATAAAAACGGTACCCCAGACACAACACCACATCACATCGGCAAAGGGGTCGAGTTCCGCACCTCTGGTGTTGGTATATGGGTTCTTGTCAGTGCTAATCTTAGGTAGTGAGTATGGTACTATTAGTATGGTCAAGAGAGATGGTTGACATACATGAGATCCTACACGCCTCAATAGCCTGTGATACTGCGCTACTCGGTTATCCATGAACATCTCGGTCGAATCTTTCCATGTAGTTTGTCCCATAATCGAGTTGTTTTGTTATTTCGAGTACGAACAAGGCTGGGTCAACGAGTCAGTCTCGAACCTATCCCATATAAATGCATACGTACACGTTCAACTTCTGAGCCATACCAACACTTGTGTCATCCCAGAAAATCCAATCACAGTGCGGCGCAGTTGATCTGAGTTTGGTGCTCTGATGCTCGTATTCGAAAGTTAAGTGTTTAATTCGTATAAGATGCTTCCTGTGAGATCACATAAATATCCGCAACTGCTTAGGCAATGTTCAACTCAGTCGTTGCAGAGGATGCGGTCTTTCTCAAATTTGATGTTCAAACCTTCCTTATGAATTTCAAGTACGTGATATTATCACCTGACGAAACCAAACATTACTAATGTCCGTCAACCAGAATAGAGAAGAAAGAGGATCAGAACACATACCTATTGGTTTGGTAACACCCTATTCAACCTCCCAGCCCATCCGCCTCTTCTCTTACGCGACTAGTCGTAGCCCTTCCCCTGAGTCTAAGGAGATGGAATAAAGGGAAATCTATAGAGGCGATGCATCACAACAAAGGCATTGAATCTGTCAGTGAGAGTACAGAGAGACATATGTGAGAATGGAAATTGAAGAGCAGCATTTGTAAAGTTCTATACCAAGGAGAGCGGAATGAAAGCATGCATAAGGACCCTAGTATGCATTTATACATGTTTTCAAGAGAGGCGTGACTCAGTAGTTAGACCATGTAACAAGATGCCCATACGCACGCTTACAAAGCTTATGAAGACGCACATACCTGTAGCTCCTGCAAGAGTAGATACGCCACATGGGAGTAAAAAATAGTTGATAAGCCAATCAAGTGAGAATCCAGCAAGTTCTATCTGTAAACAGCATGATAATGTAGCACACAAAGTCAATCGAAAGCGTGTCTAAAAAATCGATATCTTATCGATGGAAAGACAACAATGGTAAATAACAGACAAACAATGAGCATCTGAAATGATCGATGGATCAGCAGGAACAAAGTTTGGATCATGATCCCCGATCAATAGCAGTGAGCTTGTCGATAGACACATCTGAATGCAAAAGAGTTATGTAACTCCCAGCGAGGTGGTTTGAGTACACACAGGAATGGATGAAGATAGTGCCATGTTACAATCACAATGTGATGTAGTGAAGTGTACAAATATTATATACTACCCAACGTGCTTGGTTGCGCACCAAGGGTGTTAAAGCCTTGTGACTGACCGATATATGAAGGATTTCCTATTCAAGGTCTAGTTACTTTAAATTTTTGATCCATCATTGCAGGCACTTTATTCACAAAGTGCCGAGCATCGTTGATTGGGGAATTAACATTATCGAAAGAAAAAGTGCCCTCATTGAGCATCAATCGGAATGAAATTGTTCATCATTCTTTGATCACTTTTGCTAATATGCAAACATTGTTGACCGATTTCGGTTACTGGATCACATTACTTGATGTTTTTTTTAATTTAAGAATTTATAACGCAGTGTACGTACACAGTCCGCGGTAGTCTACTTTCTTGATGTCGCGATCAAAACTTGGCTCCTCGATCCTTGTTTGAATTTACCGGTCATCATTCATTTCCTATTTATGATTATTATCTTTTCATCAATTGCCGCCCTCAAATGCGTACCTTGACCCTTCCAATGTTGAAATGACCCACGTTCTGTCTTTGCAACACTTTAGTTTATCACTGATACCACCTCATTAGCAGCACATCACAACTTTGCACTTCACATGTGAAATTGTATTTAGATCCATCGATGATAGGAATTGATCTAAGTACATCGGCAGCTTCACTGCCACTGATTTCGGGGGATGATCATCATGGTTCCGTTTCAGACACTTTGTTTTCTATGCTTATGTTGTACGTGTCCATTGCTGTTCATCATTTGCCGATCACTTTCAGTTCCTCGATCATTCCCGGCCATCAGAAGCTGCAATTATCATTTCATCAATCGATGGCCCTCGTATTTTTGTTTGTCATGATAATCAAGGACATTGTTGAAGACAAAGCATATGTTATAGGATGACTAATCAAATATTTCAATATATACATTCTACATGACGACACTACATTCTACATTCTATACTCGGTCTACATGGCCGGACAGCGTATATAAACCTACTAGAACACACTGTAATTGAGGTTAGAATTTTATTTAGTTTATTTGCGTGCCTACCTTTAGGTGAGACCTAGAGCACATCCATTGCACATGAACGCTGTTCTTCAGACATCGCATTCTGTGTCCATCTTGTAAGGCCAATCCAACTCTCGAAGAGTAGTTGGCAGGTCAAGACTTGTGCTTTCGTGTGGCATCTCACTAGAATTTTTGTCTTCTCTATGTGTAGATGTATCTTCACTCGGTCAAGGTTTCTTCGTTACCCTGATCTGAGTTTTAAGAATAATCCTGACACTGTGAGACATCTCAAGGTGACGACGGTTCATATACCAGTTTTTCTGATGTTGGATTTTTTGTTCAATGTGTCAGTGTCTCTACCTCTGCTTATAATCGGTATTCAATCATGCAAATACTACCACACGTCTCGGCACGTGTCCTCTACGTACCATGCGTCCCACCCGATAGCGCTCGAGGATCGCGGAGGGTTCATTATGGTCTGATCAGTTGACAGCTGCTTGGCCACCATGTGACTACCATTTTTTCCACGGTCGACTTCTTTGAAGACTTGGATCGTTCTCGATATCGTGAATCTGAAATGGAGATCTTTCCCTTGCCAACCGAAGCACTTGGCCTTCACGGCTTCGTTACCTACTCCACCAAGGAAATACCAGACATGCAAGAGAGGATGCTCACATGGCGATTGTGACTCTGAAAGCGATGATCTGGAAAACCAAGGCCCGGAACTCTCAAGCACAGGCGAGGGAGATGCCCAATTCCACTAGTTGCGTATAAAGCGGAGACTAAGTCTCTCAAAGGGTGACGATGGAGAAGTGTTTTGGTTAGCAGGACCAAAGTCAGATACACAATTTTAGAAGGATTTGGGATATCAAGGAGGAAGGGGCTGACGTTGTTGACCTTTCGTCAGCTGTTCCATTGTTGTATCGCAACCTATGAAGCAGTCACATTCAGAGACTAGTAGTGAGTTGACATCTCAGCCACCCCATCGCAACTGCGGCCTTTGTCAGCTTCACTGATTGGCGTTCCAGAGCTTTCTGCGACTGCCGCGCCCTGCAGACACGGACAGGCTCACGAAAGGCTTCTGATCTCCGGATCTACCAATCATCTCAGATTCACTCAATAGCCCCTTTGTATATGGCTCCAGGTTCGCCTTCTTCGCATGAGTCCTCAAACACCTGGTAACACCCATTATGAAGAGCCTACTATAAGTTAAACTGACTTCTGTTTATCTCTCTCAGCTGTGGTGTGCGCCGCGAGTATCAGAATCCGCTTTACAACCACAAGGAAAATAGCCGCCTCTACCTATATATCTACTTCCCATTGAGTACCCAGATTATTCGCCTGGCACGGCTTGCAGACCTACCGCCCTCTTTCCCAACACACCAAAAGGAAAATATCCCGTGTGTATAAAAGGCGGACCAACAGTTGATGCGAGTACCTCAAAGGGTTTGAGACGGAGCCCTCGGTTGTTATTGAAGGTAGCGATGATGAAAACAAGTTTTAGCGACGGAGCGGAGGAGCTGAGAGGGAAGTGTTGATTACGTGTAGGAAGCTCGACTTTGGGCTGCCGAAGAAGGCAAAGGCAAGTGGTTGGGTGATCAAATCCACTATGACCTTGGTTCGTCTACCCAGCTTTTTGCTTCATTTTTGAAGACCCACTCTTCCTCATTTATTTTTGTATTCTAATATCGTCATGGCCATTATTCTATGTCAATTACTATCGCCACAAACAAGACATTGCGAGACAAGATACTTCGCCTTCTCGATCTTATTAGTTTAATACTTTCGTGCTGCTTCTGGTCAATCAACAAGTTTGTTTTGCGCGGCAGTGCTGTATTCTATGATCCTTGTTCCCTGTCCCCATCGTTCCTTTTTGGTCCCCTCTAGTTGCGATTGCTATCCACTCAAATTTGACTTGTCACTACCATGCGATACCTCTTCCTTCAGTCTTCTCTCGCTTGAACTCACGTAGGTTAGTTGGTTTGTCGTTGAAGTAGCGTAGCTGCAAAGCCTCGTGTTCTGACTTATGACTGTTATTATCACACTGTCGGTCATTTGAATAAAATAGATATTCATGTTTTGAGAATGTAATGTCACACAGATTGAAAGGTTAAATACAGTGTAGGCTGGAGGAGTGGAGTTTCTGTGGTATACAGCTCCTCTCATAAATAAAGATTGAAATCTACGCTGGAGCTACAGAAGAGCTCCCAGGTTTCGGGCGTGACTGGTTTATGAACCTAGTTCGTCAACGTCAACTACGATGAGTGATCAGTCAATTATGAATCGTGTCATCAACTTCCCATATGGCGAACCATAACTGGCCGAGACGCGATACCGCATTTTATCACAAAAATTCAAAGATTTGACGGAAATTGTGGCCACATATTGAAGAAGAAAATAACACACCATATTTTATAATCGTTATCGTTATCTTACAATCGCTCAATACCCCAAGCGTCTTCTTTCCTACTCCTCTCTCATAACTTAAGCCTCCATCACAGCATTAATCATCTCACTGCCAAGTTTCCCAGCCTCCTCAAACCGCGGCTCAAAGAACTCTCTCATTTCCTCAAATCTCCTCTGGTAACCTTCGAAATTGCCAAAACGAACACATTGTCTCCATCCTCTCGCAGCAATAACAAACTCTAGATCGTCTGCTTTGTGCCAATGATCGTAAATTGTTGAATGCAGTGCACTGTCTAGCAGCGTGGGTGACTGGAACAAGTGTTCCGCTACGCCCAGGAAAAGTCGATATATGGGTGTAGCGCAAGGTCAAGGTGTACATATGGATTGATCCCAAGATGTGCCCAACAATCCGCCATAGCCAATAGCGAAAGATAAGAGTTGGAGCGATGATGGATGGTGGCATGAGTGTGGAAGAATCTAAGAAATCAGTAGAGGATTCCGGAACTGTGATATCGGAGCTTTGGTGTTTGCCCGGACTGAATTTGTCGAGAATAGACGCTGAGAGTAGAATTGGTTTCCGCTTTGTCGGTGAAGCGAATCTTGAGGAATCCAAAGGGGAAATCAGTAAACCGTTTTCCCACTCAGCTTTTTCTTTTTCTGTCATGAGCCACTACCCCCACTCAACTTCAATTTGAACAGCTCCGAAGCACTTTTGACATACTGATGGATTTGAGTATGGGCGCTGGGATTCAGAATGGCGAGTCCTGCATAAACATCCCAAGCGTTTAAATAGATCCAAAGTGTGAGGTTCACTTTGGCAGTCTCGATTCCACCAACGTAGAAGCCTTGTTCCCATGGATATGCTTCTGTGGAGGCCCAAGCGGTACCCATACTGATCACAGGATGGGACCGAATGAAAAAATAATCTTCCGTCAATCATAGAAAGCTGGGAAGCGTCATGGATGATTCACCTGAGGAAGGCAGCATGGACAACTGTTGGCTGTTACAGAATCGTGTCCGTCAAAATTAAGGTAAACAAAGCGAGGACGAAATGAGCGCAGGATATTCTCCACGAGAGTGAGAGCATTTTTGCTCGCCCTATGTCGAATGAGGGCCTGAGTAAACCAGTTAGTCCCTGAGCCAAACATGAAGGGGTAAATAGTACGAGAGGTTATCCAACGATGCTTACAGTTGACCCGTGTAACGAATGACAAGAGAGAATTTGGGAGATGGGCCTTGACAGATGTCTTGTCAGCAACGATTGCACTCGCTTTCGCAGCTTGAAGTGAGTTGACACTTGAAACCATACTCACAAGGACCATATTGCGCAACGATGCGTTCAATAAACTCGGCTTCTACGGAATAAATGATATAGTCAGACGACCTCGAAATTGCATATCCGTCCTTCTGAGGGTACACTCCTGGCGTGTCTGTTGAAGAACAGCATGGTAAATTACACCTTCAAATAAGAGAGCAAGAATAAAAGCGTACTGGAAAAGTCGATTTTGAGTTTCTCATACTGGTCGGGTAGGTCACAAACCAAGAACGTAGGTGCTTGCAGGCAGGTAAGCATGTCGTCAGTGCTGATCGACACAACGAAAATGCACAGACTTCTTCCAATCAGCTTGGCTCAGAAACTTTGCGTACGTACAGCCCACAGCGCCCATTCCAATGAGACAGATAGTGGACATGGACAGGGACATCGGGAGTGACATTGGCATCCACATCAATTGGTAATGGGAACGATTCATTATTCTGCGTTCCTTGATCAGCCATCCAGGCGTTCACTTGTTCAGACTCTGCCCCATGGAAGCAATGGAGCGACATATTGGTAGTGAAGGGAGTAACGTAGAGTGGTTCTTGATATATGGCAACACTTGTACGGTGAACCAGGGTTAACAAATCTGGATTGCATTTCGTCAGGGGCAGCTTGTATTGGAGCAAGACAAGCACAGACACGGCGGACAAACAGCTGTCAACTTGTCAACTAATCAGCCCGCAGACCATAAATGGAACGAATCCTCCTCGATCCTCGAGCGCTATCCAGTTGATTAATGTTTGATTTCTATCTCGATGAATTGGCTACTGCATTCACACTACCAGCCGTTAGTCCGACACAATTTTCTTGCAGCTACGGTTCGAATAGAAATATGTGGACAATTGAGAAGGACCGATTAGCCAAGGATGGGTAGATATTGAAGAAGGAACAGCGCCAGCGTTGTGTCCCACATTCAGTCTGCTTGGGTCGGACGATGTACTACAGTTACCACTGATAGTCCAATAGATTACCTGAAGTTTCTCGGACGCACAAAAAATTAGGTAATGGTCAAATTAAATTAACATTTTGACGATGAGAGAGAGAGAGAATTCTGTATTTGTATACCGCAACAAGACACTTTGGCGATGAGTGAATAAACAAATAAGTTTCTGGTTGCATGCAAGCATCGATCACTTGTGCCTTTGTATAAGCAGGGACAGCTGACTCGCTTCCTCACCCAATCTATTTCAGATCCTCTGCTATACGTTGTCTCTGCTGCTCTATACGGTAAAAATAAATTCAACTCTTTTTCCCATCCAGGATTTTCTTGTGACATTCATGCGTGGATCAGTGCAATCTATACTATGCAAAGCCCTGCTTTTACTCTCACATAACACTTTCATGCCGCAATCGTTCATGCCCTTCAGCATTCTCATTTTTGGATGATGAGCTTGTCATAGCGCAAGATTGAGTGGGAGGAGAAAGATTGAGTGGGAGGAGAAAGATCGAACATGGGAAGAATTCGCCGTGGCAGGATAGTTCGTGACCTGTTCACACGTTGATATGAATTTAACAGCCTCCTTTTCTCATTGTCTATCTGTCTTGCCACCACCATGTCCGTGTTCTCCGATGCCAGAGACTTCACAGTTAGGGATAGTAGCTTTGTACAGTCGATTACTCATATCACGAACCACTACGGCCGATCTGGTGAGTAGCTTCGTTTCCGCTGATAAAATGTTAGTTAATTCAGTACTAGGTATCGATATCCTCCTTGATGCCTCCAGTTTAGTCTTCTTCACCGTCGACAAACACTTTAATCCCTTACGCTTATTCCCTACTATCACTTGCCAACTTGCCACTACGCTCCCTGATTATCGCGCATCTATTGATGAGAGGATCTCAAGGGACAAGATACTTGTTAAGAAGAAAATGCCATCTCAATTCAGATCACGGATTGTTGAGCCACTCCAGGAGATAATAAAGCAGGGAAAGAGAGTACAACCAAAAGCCATCTTTATCGATGGCTTGGGCGACTGTGTGGGTGGAGATGCACAAGCTGTGATCTGGTCTCTCCTCTTCGACGATAAGCAAGAATTACTTGGTGTGCCCTCCAAAGCGGAAGCCAGAGACATTGACAACGTGAAGATAGTCACTGAGGGGCAATATTCCAAACTGGTGAATGTCAAAGCTCATCATTTAGTCGTTCGGCGATGCAAGAAACCATTGTTGTCCCCTCAAGATGACAGTGAGCTACAGAAACATCATTTGAAGATCAATTCTGGTAATAAAGAACAAGTTGTCAAGCTTGCTAATGGGGCTGAAATTGCAGATCTCAAGCTTGGTGAAGACAAAGTATTGCTAGTCCAAGTTCCTGGTGTGATTTGAAATTCATCTTTCTTCTCTTGTTCTCAAGCATGTCCTCTAGATCTGCGCTCTAAGAAGAAAAAGCTTGAAGAGGAGGGAACACCTTCAATCAAGTATTGTAAGACATTCCAGTTCTTCCTGCATGATCAGGCTTGCTAACCATTACCCTGAGCCCATCTCAATGCGATTGAGGCTGCCTGTAATGCCATCATCAGCCCTGGTGATGGTGCAAAAATACAAATGTCCATGAAGGAACAATCAGAAGATCCACTGGGCTTCTCATAGGTGAATTTAACCAAAAGTGATTTTTCACTAACATCATCTCGGATAGGACTAGATATTGTCAAACAATGTTGCTGCCCAAGTATTATATTAGTGATTGCAGGGCCATGGTTGTGTGTCCTCGGCAGTGTCTTTGTCAACAAGGTAATCATACAATGTTCAGCAAGCTATGTCTGACTCAGTGGTGATCCCTTTAATTCAAACAAATGGTTTTTTTACAGAACGGCTCTTCATGGCCTTGAAAATAGCAATTTCACACCTTGAAGATTACTACAAACTCCTCGTACCAGATCCGCCACTCTTGGAAGAAGTTGGACGCTACCTGTTTATTGCCAAATACGGAGCAGAGAGAATTAAATTCACATACTTAAATCCATATGAGAATAAATTTTTATACTTTTGCAGAACTTGATGATGAGCCTGATACCTTGATTGTTGTCAAGGTTGTTCAACAATACAATGTAGATGCACATCACTTGTTGGCTGCTCAAGGCCTAGCCCCAAAATTGC
>Ga0153951_1000982_pt1 | contig 10008 bp, 9 predicted proteins | sample TSNJ035MetaG_FD_102278 | JGI IMG/M metagenome (GOLD analysis project Ga0153951, IMG submission 102278) | Attine ant fungus gardens microbial communities from New Jersey, USA - TSNJ035 MetaG | ecosystem: Host-associated > Fungi > Mycelium > Unclassified | place: USA: New Jersey, Wharton State...
CTACTTTGTTGACCCCTAGCCTGATGGCCAGGACTACGTCTTAGCACTAATTTCCTTGTTGCAGTATATAAATGCAGGATTCTCTCTCTCACACCTAAGAACATCTACATGATGTGCAGTGACAGTGGTGAACCCATCATCATTATGAACAACTTTCAGCTGAAATAAGAGCAACGATAAGGTCTTAACAGCGACACCACCGACTACATCAACTCCAATTTCGTATGCATGCGTTCATGATCGAATCTTGATGTTCTGATGAGGGGTGCATTCCGCAGCAAAGCCTGGGATCTCAACCAACCAGTAGGGGATGTTTTGCCCAATATACTGGCCAATCACAGGAACATATAGACAATGACTTGTCAATGGTCTGTAGCTACCTGTGCCGAATTTAGTAGCTTGAAAACAATGAAATCCGGCGATAACACGTTTGTCAATTGCTGAACCGCATCCAGCCCCTTTCATCTGTCACTACTGATAATCAGCGCCCATCAATCTCCAACATCTATAAGTAGAAAGATATCGAATTATTTAAGTAGGCAATCCAATCACTCTTCCTTATTCTTATTCTTCTCACTTCTACCATCACACATACTATTTCTTCTCTAAAGGCGCAATGGGCTGGTTTTCAGATGACTCCGATCAAGCTCAAGCTTACGATCAGGTTAGATGACTTCGTTCAATGTATATATCTATTGTAACATTAATTTTTGTGCAGGTCCAGAACGCTCCTCATGAAGCCAAGCTTTCACACGAATTGATTGCTGCCGCTGCATCCTATGAGGTGCGTGTGTTGATATACATTGTCTCTCACCTACCAAATTTACAATGATACCCTATCTATCATGAACAGGCTGCGAAGGCATACAACGAACACTGCGATCGTGAGGGTCAGCCGCAAAGTCACGAGACGGCTAAAGAGATTTTGTAAGTTACCACTTTCCTAGCTGTTGCTGCCAGGCCAACGAGACCCAATAGCGCCGGTTTCACTGGTGCTTTCGTCGACCGCATGGTTGAAACTAAGGGGGTAGGTCCACCAGCTTTGATATTTATATTCTGCTCACCAAGGAACACTTGTGTAAAATAGATGGACTATATTGATAGGGAGAAGGTTCAGGAGGATGCATACGGACATGGTGCTGATTATATTGCTCGAGACTACTAATTATGTAAGAGGTGTCAGATCAAGAAGAAATGTGCTATTGTGATTATATTCAATTTGACGATAAGCCATGGCCTCAGCTAAGCTTTTGATTACAATGTTACTCGGTCAGTGATCATTGACTAGTAAGGTGACATGGTATGGTTTACACTAGGAGGACTTGAGTGCTGAAAGACATACAAGTACTATGTCATGGATCGCTTGTGAAGTTATAGAGTAAATACTTACACTACTGCATTCTTTCCTCTCATTGTCATTGTCTGTTTGATGGTCTATACCACCCACAGACCAAGCACATTATTTAAATGTTTTTGAGATTTGAGCCATGTATTCAAATACATGGAAAAGAGTGCTCACACACAGTCCCTGTGGTACAGGTTACAAAGTTGTACCTCCAATCACCTCATGTAATCACAAGAAATATTGGTAGAGAAAAAAGAAAAGTATCTAAGAGAGCGACCAGGCATCTGACCTTGATACCCCTTTATTCATCCAACCACAAATAACTCTGTTTCATTGCCTCAGTTTGTGCTGTCTTCGACTAACTCACATAAACCCCTGATGTTGTGCCCAAGCCGTTATTGCCAAAATCTTGTCCAACCCTGTTAATGATTCCCATTATAGTATACAATGTATCACAGATAAACCACCCGATTTTGGGTTAACAGAAATCCTCCACTGCTGTCTGGTTTTCTCTTCCAACTTTTCTGAGTTTTCTCCTATATCTGATAGCAGACAAAAGAGGGAGTAAACGGACTCTGCCGAGGGAGAGGTCCATAGGAGATTAGAAGAAACTTTGTCAAGAAATGTGTATTTTTTGTGTGTGTATATGGTGCAGGTTTTTCATTCTTTATCTTTTGATAGCAGTCGTTCATTCCCTGAAGGTAAGTTTTAAAAAAACATTACCGACTAGAATAACCCTAGTTCGTTCACTTTTTCTTTTCATTTTCACACCCATCGCCATGCCACCATCAAATCATATCTAATCTCGCATCGTTGATCACACTACTCAATCAATCAATATCAATCAATCGCGTTGTTGATCATTTATCATTTCTCTTCGAGTATAGAATACAAGTCGTCGATAACCTGACCCTCCCTTCCAACCGACACTCGGGTGGGGGTAGGGGGTAAGGGGGTACATCACAACGACATTGATTTCCCTTCCCTACTCCTTTCAATAATCCCTACCCACGAAATGGGAAGCATGATCATCATGAGCAGATCTCTTCACCTTCTCTTTATCATACCAATCCATCTACCCATCCAAAAAAAACATACTTAATCCTCACACAGATTACAAAAAAAAAAGTTCACTCACGCCTTTGGTTTCAACCAAGTGATCAACAAAGGCACCCGCGAAACCAGCACTTGAAGCGGTCTCAATGCGAACATTCAAAAAATGGACAGGACGATAAGCGAGCTCACAAGATCTCTTTAGCCTTTTCATGACTCTGTGGTTTGCCGTTCTTCTCACAATGGTCATTATACGCTTTCGCAGCCTTCAGATAAAAACACACATCAGCGCACATCAGCAGGCAGGAGAGAGGGGGAAGGGGGAAGGAGAGGGGGAAGATTCTTTACCTCATAAGAAGCAGCAGCAGCAATCAACTCATGCGAAAGCTTAGCTTCATGCGGCGCATTCTTAACCTACACACAAAAAAACCACCAATTCAACCAAAAACCCAAACTCTCTTTCTGATACGCTTTTTTTTACCTGATCCCAAGCTTGAGCTTGATGAGAATCATCCGAGAACCAAGTCATCACGATTTCAAAAAGATAAAAAAAAAGTAGTTTCTTTAACAAAGTGATAGAGGGATGAGCGATGTGAGAGAGAGAGAGAAAGAAAGAAAGAGAAGAATAAGAATGTCGGGTTTTATATTACCCCCCCCCTCCCTCCCGCAGTCATGGGTTGCTTCCCCGTTATAGAAAAGATTGATGATAACGGCTTCATTTGTTTGTTGCCATCGGAGCCGCCGCATCGCCTAAACTAAATTTAACCAATTCTTCCCACAGGGTCCCCCTACTTAACAACTGATGCTGGATCAAATAGCCTTCGGTTTTTGCCTTCGAGTTCAGGGGAGACCTTTCGAGTTTTTTATCCTTGGTTTTTTTAGTCTTTGCGAGAATGCTTTTTTTCATTTTTTTGTTGCACATTTTCCAGGCTTGGACTAGATCTTAATATTCAAATAACATTCAGTGCCGCAATTCTTCAAAGTTAAGGCCCTGTTCTGCAACTCGGATAGGATAAGTGGTTGTCTGCCAAATTATGGATAAGACAAGGATATAAAAATAAATTTTGACATTTTCACCTTGCTATCCAATACAAAAGTGTTTGGAAACCATTTTTTAACATGAGAATTAAATATAGTCTGACTGTGCACATCAGCCCAAATTGTCAGTTCTTTTCTCTTTGTTTCCTACCACAGCAACAGTAACAGTACCTGCAGCAGCAACCACAGCAAGTGCAGCATGTTTTATGTGACTGCTTATGATAATCTTATAATATTCACTGCTACAATTCTTCGAAGTTAAAGCTTTTATTGTATAGAATACCTTTTTAGGAAAAATTGAATTTCGATTTACAGCTTTTCAAAATATTTATGTCCTCACAAAAAGGTCAATCAGAGACATGTTTTTCTCAAATTCGGTATCATCACCGGTTCTAAGCACAGACATTCAACAACCTCCATTACCAATTAGAATCGACTGAATACCAATACATATCCCAACAACCATTTTCCACAACCAATATCACCATCTAAAAGCACTCTACCACCACCACCAAAATCAGATCAGATCAGCTCATCCAAAAACCTAACTGAAAAGAAAAAAAAAACCACATACTGCGATGAACAATACCCGGTCCACTCTCATCATACTCTTGCTTAGAGCACCACAAATTCTGAAAAGTACTCAACGAAGCCAAAATAGATCCTCCAATCCACACAGAATACTTGCGCTCAGGCGGCGCAACAATCTTCACTTTCATACTAGCAGGAGAAAGCGACGTCAATTCCTTTTGCATGCGATCAGCAATACCAGGGAACATAGTCGTTCCTCCAGATAACACAACGTTTCCATAGAGATCACGACGGATATCGAGATCACACTTGAAGATCGAGTTGTACCTAGCTCAAAAGGGATCGATCATATGGTGGGGGAAAGAATGAAAAAAAAACACGGATACTGACGTGGTTTCGTGGATACCGGCTGCTTCGAGACCGAGGAAGGCTGGCTGGAAAAGTGCTTCGGGTGAACGGAAGCTGGAAGAAGATCAGTGGGTAGAGCGGGAAGGACGAGTGGTGGGACAAACCGTTCATTCCCAATGGTGATAACCTGACCATCGGGAAGCTCGTAGCTCTTCTCGAGAGCAGAAGACTGGGCAGCAGTCTGGAGCTCCTGATCGAAATCAAGAGCGACGTAGCACAGCTTCTCTTTGATATCACGAACGATTTCACGTTCGGCGGTGGTGGTGAAGGGATAACCACGCTCGGTGAGGTTCTTGATAAGAAGATCGGTCAAATCACGACCGGCAAGATCGATACGGAGGATAGCGTGGGGAAGAGCAAAACCCTCGTAGATGGGGACAGTGTGAGTGACGCCATCACCAGAATCAAGGACGATGCCAGTGGTACGACCAGAAGCGTAGAGAGAAAGGACAGCCTGGATGGCGACGTAGAAAGCAGGCGTGTTAAAGGTCTCGAACATGATCTGGGTCATTTTTTCACGATTCGCCTTTGGGTTGAGGGGAGCCTCTGTGAGGAGGACAGGGTGTTCTTCAGGGGCGACACGGAGTTCGTTGTAAAATGTGTGGTGCCAAATTTTTTCCATGTCGTCCCAGTTTGTGACGATGCCGTGTTCGATGGGGTATTTGAGGGTGAGGATGCCACGCTTCGACTGCGCTTCGTCACTGCAAAAAAGAGGTAAAGGGTAAGAAGGGGGTAAATGGGGGAGACGTACCCGACATAGGAATCTTTCTGGCCCATGCCGACCATAACGCCCTGATGACGAGGGCGACCGACGATGGAACTGGATGGGGAGGTGATAAGGGGAAAGAAGACAGAAGCGAAAAAGACGTACGGAAAGACGGCACGAGGAGCGTCATCGCCTGGGAGGATGAGGAGAGAGGAAAGAGAGGTCGACGAAAGGACTCACCAGCAACTAGAAAAGATGAGTGAGATCAGTAATGAGGAATAAAAGGGACTCACAGCCAGCCTTGCACATGCCAGAGCCATTGTCGATGACCTGTAGTGAGTGAGATTGGATAACATTAGCCTGGCCAAGAGACACGCACTAGAGCCGCTACTTCGTCCTCCATGATGGCAAAGCAAATGGCAGAGCAGGGCGTGCTGCCAGTCACGCGTATCCAGCACTTGAGGGCAGGTCAGGCACTTTCCATAAAAAGCCTAGTAAATTGCTAGTGAGGACAAGATGGACAGCCTGGCGCGTGCGCTCGGAGCCAGCAGCGACCAGCTCAAGGTGTGTATATGTGTGTATGGATATGTGCGTCTGTGTGTCTCATCCCCGTAGCTCGTCCTTTGTCTGCTCGTCGCATACCCCCTCGGCAGTATTTTTGTCCGCATCCGCTCCCCCTCCGGAAAACATCTCTTCAGCCTCGCCGTTGCCCTCTGTTTCTTCGGCCCGGTCCTCCGCATTCCCGCCGCTTTTGCCCAGCTCCTCGCCAGTGTTCTTGCAACCTACGTCATTGCCCGCTATGATACTACGCCGCTCATGCCTTGGCGTGTATTTATGTCCGTCCTCTTTTTTTTCTCATTTAGTCCAGTCCCCTGACACTCCTCCAGCCTGACCCTCGGCCACCTTATTGTCAAGTGCGCTCATTTCCTCCTCCTGTTTTTCTCCACACTCACCCCCGTGTCAGTCACATCATCCGCGCACTCAACAACTACAGCTATGAGACCATGGAAGTGACAGGACCCCAGATGGTGCTCACCATGAAACTGACTACCTTTGCCTGGAACGTCTTTGATGCCCGTCGCCCTGATGCCGATCTCGACCCCTGGCAGCGCCAAAAACGCGTCACCACCTTTCCCGGCCTTCTCCACTTCCTCGGCTATGCTTTCTATTTCCCCGGCATCCTCGTTGGCCCCTATCTTGACTTTGCGGAATACACCAATCTCGTCCATCATTCCCTCTTCAAAAATCCTGATGTCCTCTCGAAACTCCCCCCTGGCGCTTCTCTCCCGCCCGGCAGGAAAACAGCTGCTTATATCAGGATGCTCAAGGGTCTCTTCTATCTTGCTGTGTTTGCCTTCTTTGGTCCTACTTGTTCCTGGAGTACCATCTTCAGGCCTCAGTTCAGGCACATGCCTTTTATTCATCGGTCAGTGCCTCTCATTTATCAAGGAACCTTTTCGCTCACCGTTCACAGCTTCTTTTACTACCAAATTTATGGTACCGTCGAGCGTTGCAAATACTACGCCCTCTGGACACTGACCGAAGGCGCTTCCATCCTCACTGGTCTTGGTTTTTCTGGGTTTGCCGTCACCTCTCCCGCGGAAAAAAACAAGCTGGTCCCACAATGGAATGGAGCTGCCAATGTCATTGTTTCTGAAATCGAGTTTCCGTCCAATTTTAAAGTCTTGTTGGATTCTTGGAACATGAAGACGAATGTTTGGCTGCGTGAATGCGTTTACAAGCGTGTCGCCCCCGCGGGTAAAAAACCGGGCATCTCGGCCACGATTTTGACGTATCTTACTTCGGCTTTATGGGTCAGTCACAAGCTTCTCTCTCCCTCGCTCTTGCTCATGTGTGATTACAGCACGGTGTCGCCGCAGGCTACTATCTCACTTTTATCATGGGCGCTCTCATCACCACAGCAGCCCGTCTCGCGCGTCAATCCCTTCGACCCATCTTCTTATCCCCGTCCCCCTACGCTCCGTACAAATTCATCTACGATCTCATGGCCACCTTGATTTCGCTCTTTGTGCTGAATTATGCGACGGGTCCGTTTATGGTTTCGACGTGGGACAAGTCGCTCGAGTTGTGTAGGATTTTGAAGTGGTATGGGCATGTGGTCGTGTTGGGCTCTTTGGTGTTTTTGTGGTGTGGAGGAGGGATGTGGGTTAGGCGGTTGATGGTTAAGGTGGATTAGTGTGTTGTGGGTGGATGCGTGTGTGTGGGTGTGCTTTTGAGTACCCTCTCTTCTCGGATGTGTGCACGTAGATTCATGATAGAGATTTTGATTCATACATTATGTCTTTTTGGAAAAATGCTATAATGCTTCTTACATTGATCTCCCTTGGGTTAAATCCGTCATTAATGAAACATGTTGTAGTTGAACTTATCAGGCTTTCCTCCGCCATGTCTTGTTTAATCCCTCTTAATGGCTTCTTTTTACCCATGATTGCTGCTCCAGAAAGACTAAGGTGTGTGAGATCAGGGTCCATGGAATTGTCGACCGTGTAAATTCTTTTTGAATCAACAATTTATTGCACGGTGCTCGATCGTAGTCTGTGATGGTGTAGATCTTACTTTACTATGTAAAATATTACTAGTGCATTATATGATTTTACTATTGACTTGAGCAGATTCCTCGAGTCATTGTCATCCAGGAGATCAAGTCATGCACCCTCATATGATTTCCCCTGTTTTGTTGGTATCAGCTGTCTTGCTTCAAATGTCCTGTCCATCAACTCGCATAGTGCCTGCTTCAGTATTTTTATTGGACTCTGTATGACAGAACCTCCTCACAGTATGAATAACAAGGTTCCATCGCAGTAAAACACATACAATAAACAACTAGAAGTTTGCATGTACAAAATACGGTCACATATTCCATCCCCAAGAACCCTCTGTATTTTGTATGTCATGGTAAACCTGATGAAAGTCAACAGCACTTCGATTAATGTTACTATCGCCCTGATGATTCTTTTTTGTGTCAGGATGTGCAAGTCAGCGAAGTGAGGTATGGGAGAGAACACGCACTGGAAAGCACAACTCAGAATGTTTTGTATGTTGTACAGATGCAGTGAATCTAGCCAGCAGCCATGGAGAGGGTATAGCACCCCGGAAACCGAATCGACGTATACTATCATCGCAGTCTGAAAAATTATGATCAGTTGGTGGGTTGAGTGATCGTACTGTCTTGAAAGCCTACCAGGACTTCAGCTAATTTTGACTATCAGCCATCTCTACCAATCAGAACTCAGATTCTATAAAACATACCTGCCATCATGAAGTATAGAATTAGTGAGACTATAATTCAGAAAAGATTAATATGACGAGTCCATTGACACATGTTTCTAGCTCTCACCAATGAATTCCTCATTCCAAATTGCTCGAAGCCGCAGGACCAAGAGAATCTTCACTACCAGTGAAGTCACCAATCTATCAACATCAGCCGACTCTGGTCTGCAAGAGTCATGATGAAACTCACTCCATAGCTAGTGTAAAGCCGTATAGACACCTAGCAAAAAAGGGTGTCAGACCAAGCCGCAAATACATCTGGCCTTTTACCACTGAGATATCCTAGTTAATGAAGATGTCAAAACTGAAATTGGAGTCGCGTCTTACTGATCTCGATGCCCAGGCTTTATTGTCAGCTGGTGAAAGTTGTTTATCAGTATGCATTTGATTTGTGCCCAGATAATCTCCTCGTACAATATAAACTCATTCTGAAATTTTGGATCAGTTGTCTCATTCGATGAAGCAAGAGGTGAGACTTACATGATGCCCATCCAGTTACTTATCAGGACAGAAAAATAGATCACATGGAGCTTCAACCACTTCCTCCTGTGTTTCCATGTCAGCAACAATAGTCAACCAAAATCTCTTGAGATGGAATTGAACATGCCTATAGAGGTACTGAACCTAGAAGAAAAGAGATAAGTGGAACCACCATTTACACATGGAAAGTCTCACCTGTTGAGGAATGTGATCGATAAAGTCATATAGCATCAAAGTAACGATGATGACTTGACAAGGGCTTTCAGCCGTTGTTTTTCTGACAAAAATAGATATAAAGGGCAGCGTACCTTGACCATAACGTGCGATTGACAGGATCTTCAGGTCATCGACGTGATCGTCTGGTGGTAATCCGTACTGATCAGCCATTTGGATGGAATAGGCAGGGGGGAGGGGAGGTTATGAAACTCGATGAAGATGGTTCGATTATAAGTATATCAACTCCTATCTGGCTGCGCGCAGACCAAAAATGGTCATCATCAGTCCAGTTTCGATCAGTAGATTGGCGTTGTGATGAAACTTGATTTCAGTCAAAACTGACAAGCCGTTCCAAGCCTCTCAAACTTCACAATGGGCGTTGGGGAGAATTATGATAACTGAAGGAACTCGGCCGTGGCTCGCATCCATTCTCCAGGCTTTGCCATTCAATTGACAGTGCTGGTAACAAACAGGTTCTCGCAACGTCTCAAGCTGCTAAAAATGTTATTCGAGATATCTGTTCCATGTTAATCAGTGGATACTTGGCGTTGTAATATTCGTCACTGTGATCCTCGAGAAGCAAGATGTCTAATAAATCATAGCTTTGATATCCATCTACTGCGTTTCTTACATCCTAATAACACATTTGCAGGCTTCTCCTCTCACCTCTTGAAGCGTCTACCTTCGATTCAGACCTTAACATAGCTACTGCGACATGAGATGCTTTTTCACTGATTTTTTCTCCACTACTTCTCTGGGCTTGAGCTCTCATATTCATTTGTCAGTGACAAGGATCTAAATGCCCGATGCGCAGCTACATCAATACCATTGTTGTGAGGAGCAAACCCTGGTTGATTTGAAGCCGTTGCTACGACACTAGGTACTTACTAGACATTATCATCAGTCCTCCACTTGTTTCATAACTTCAACATAAGTACTA